>Ga0105237_10003137_pt1 | contig 19877 bp, 11 predicted proteins | sample KBSC24metaG_FD_81520 | JGI IMG/M metagenome (GOLD analysis project Ga0105237, IMG submission 81520) | Corn rhizosphere microbial communities from Kellogg Biological Station, Michigan, USA - KBS C2-4 metaG | ecosystem: Host-associated > Plants > Roots > Rhizosphere > Soil | place: Michigan, USA... | reverse complement strand
CCCGTCGGATGGTTTGCCGACAAGACCAGCCGGGTGAATATCCTGGCGGTCGCCTGCGCGCTGTGGAGCGTCGCCACGGCGGCATGCGGTTTCGCGGCCAGCTATCCCCAGCTCGTCACCGCGCGGATGCTGGTGGGCGTCGGCGAGGCGGGCGGGGTGCCGCCGTCCTACGCGATCATCACCGACACGTTCCCGCCGGGCCGGCGGGGGACCGCGCTCAGCATCTACAATCTCGGGCCGCCGATCGGGGCGGCCATCGGCGTGGCCTTCGGCGCTTCGATCGCGGCCGCCTTCAACTGGCGATACGCCTTCGCCGCGATCGGTGCGGTCGGCATCGTGGCGGCGATCGCGGTGCGCGCAATCGTGAGCGAGCCGGTCCGCGGCGGGCTCGACGGCGATACGGTAGCACATTTGCCGGCAAAGGCCGGTTTCTGGGCGACGATCGGCATGTTCTGCTCGCGCAAGACGCTGATACTCGCCGCGCTTGGCAGCGGCGCCACCCAGTTCGTCACCTATGGCCTCGGCAATTTCGCTACCCTGTTCCTGATGCGCGAGAAGGGCATGACGCTCGGCCAAGTCGCGCTCTGGTATGCACTCGTCACCGGGGTCGGCATGAGCGCCGGCATGCTGGTGTCCGGCCGCGTCATCGACCGCTTCGTGCATCGCTCCAAGCAGGCCTACGCGCTGATCCCGGCTTTGTCGCTGGCGCTCGCCATCCCCTTCTACGTGGGTTTCGTCTGGGCGCCCGCTTGGCCGCTCGCCCTGATCCTGCTCGTGGGGCCGATGGCGCTCAACTATTTCTACCTCTCGGCCTCGGTCGCGCTCGTCCAGGAAGAAGTGCGCCCCGACCAGCGCGTCCTGTCCGGCGCCCTGCTCCTGCTGGTGATGAACTTCATCGGCCTGGGGCTGGGGCCCACCTATGTCGGCGCGGCGAGCGACTATTTCCGTGCGGCGCATCCGGCTCACGGGCTGCAGATGGCCCTCTACACGCTGACCCCCTTCTATCTGGTCGCGATCGCGATCTTCCTCTGGCTCGCGCGCGTGCTGCGGGCGGAAAGCCGCTAGGAGCTCTTCCATGCCTCGTGCATCCTTCATCGTCGCCGGCCTTCTTGCCGGCATCGCCTTCTCTCCTCTTCACGCCCAGCGGAGCCCTGCCATGTCTGCATCCGTTTCGCACCAGGCCGCTCCTACCATCGACGCGCCGGCCGGCGCGCTGCGTGGCGAGGCGGCGGGCATGCTCAACGTCTTCCGCGGCATCCCCTATGCCGAACCGCCGGTCGGCGATCGCCGCTGGGCGCCGCCGGTCGCGATGGCGCGCTGGTCCGGCGTCCGCGACGCGACGGCTTTCGGGCCTGCCTGCTACCAGCCCGCTCCCAAGCTCAGCAACATCTACGCGGGCGATCCGATGCCCATGAGTGAGGATTGCCTCACGCTCAACATCTGGGCGCCGAAGGACGCGCGCAACGCGCCGGTCTTCTTCTGGATCTACGGCGGCGCGCTCTGGGGCGGCGCCAGTCGCGATCCCATGTATGATGGCCGCAAGCTGGCCGAAAAGGGCGTGATCGTCGTTTCGATCAACTATCGCCTCGGCGTGCTCGGCTGGCTCGCCCATCCGCAGCTCGGCGCGGAATCTCGTGCCGGTCTCTCGGGCAATTACGGGCTGCTCGATCAGATCGCGGCGCTGAACTGGGTCCGCGCGAACATCGGGGCCTTCGGCGGCGATCCCGCCAACGTCACCATCGCCGGGGAATCCGCGGGCGGGCTCAGTGTCATGTACCTGATGGCCTCGCCGCTGGCGCGCGGCCTGTTCGCCAAGGCCATCGCGCAGAGCGCCTACATGATCTCGACGCCGGAGCTGAAGCGCGCCGGCCATGGCGCGCCCTCCGCCGAGGATGCGGGAACCATGCTCGCCGGGGCACTGCATGCGCCCGACATCGCGGCTCTGCGCGCCATGGATCCCGCGCAGTTGACCAATGCGGCGTCAGCGCTCGGTTTCGCCCCCTTCGCGGCGGTCGACGGGCATGTCCTGACCGACCAGCTCGTCACGACCTTCGACAAAGGCGAGCAGGCCCCCGTCCCGATCCTCGCCGGCTTCAACCAGGGCGAGATCCGGTCGCTGCGCGTGCTGGCGCCCCCGGTGCCGGCCTCGGCGGCCGATTACGAGAAGGCGATCCGCGCGCATTATGGGGATCTCGCGGACGACTTCCTGAAGCTCTACCCGTCCTCCGACCTCGCCGAGAGCATCCTCGCGACGACCCGCGACGCGCTCTACGGCTGGACGGCGGAACGGCTGGTCGCCAAGCAGGCGGCGGTGGGCGCGCCCTCCTTCCTGTATCTGTTCGATCATGGTTATCCGGCGGCCGACGAGGCCGGGCTGCACGCCTTCCATGCCAGCGAATTGCCCTTCGTGTTCGGGACGTTCGGCGGCACGCCGCCACTCTGGCCCAAGGTGCCCGCCACCCCGGCCGAGACGACGCTGTCCGATGCCATGATCGACTATTGGACGAGCTTCGCGCGGAGCGGGCGGCCCATCGCCGCTGGCAATCCCGCCTGGCCCCGTTTCTCGGACGATGGCGGCTATATGCACTTCGCGGCCACGCCGGAGGCGGCGCGGGACGTCATGCCGGGCATGTATCGCCTCAACGAGGCGGTGATGTGCCGCAAGCGCGCGGCCGGAAACGTCGCCTGGAACTGGAATGTCGGGCTGGCGTCGCCGAAGCTGCCGGAGGGCGCCGCCGGCTGCCGCTAATCGCGGCGACGGCATGAAGCCCTAGGTCGTATCGACATTCACAATCCTCCCCCGCCAGGGGGAGCGCGCGAGGTCGAACATGCTCCCGGCATGTTCGAGGATCGTCCGGGGGACGATCCGACCTCGCACGCGGCGAAGCCGACGGAGGGGGAGGACGGCGGTATTCCATCGGAAACGCCCCCCGCCGCCCCCTCCGTCACGCGTATCGCGTGCCACCTCCCCCTGGCGGGGGAGGATTCCATTGGTGCCACGTCTGAATATCGATACAGCCTAGCGTACGATCGCGCGGCTCTCGAGCTCGCCGTCCGCGAAGGCCTGGCGGAGGATCGCCTTGTCGATCTTGCCCGAGGCCGCGAGCGGCATGGCCGATATCTCGACGACGCGATCCGGCAGCCACCAGTCCGCGACCCGCCCCTTCAGCGTGCCGACCAGCGCGTCGACGTCCATGACATGGCCCTGGCGCGGCTCGACCACCAGGACCGGGCGCTCGCCCCAGCGCGGGTCGCTTCTCCCGATCACGGCGACGAGGCCGACGCTGGGATGCTGCCCGATGATCGTCTCGATCTCGTTGGGATTGATCCATTCGCCGCCGGACTTGATCAGGTCTTTCGCGCGCCCGCAAATGGTGAGCCGGCCCTCCTCGTCGATCGAGGCGAGATCGCCGGTGTCGAAATAGCCTTCGGCGTCGAGCAGGCTCTCCTCGCTCGCGAAATAGCGATCGACGACGCTTCCGCCCTTGACCTTCAGATGGCCGGTCACCCCCCTCTGCCGTGGCAAGGCGCCGCCGCCGGCGTCGGTGAGCTTGAGGTCGAGGCCCATCGGCGGCCGGCCGGAGGCGCGGGGCTCGCCGGGCTCGGGCACGGGGGAAGCAATCGTGCCGAGCGGCGAGAGCTCGGTCATCCCCCAGCTGGTCTGGACACGGGCGCCGAGTACCGTCTCGATGCGATCGATGAGCGTATCCGGGCAGGAAGAGCCGCCGATCAGCACACGCTGGAGCTGGGGCAATGCGCCGCCGCCGGTTTCGATATGGTCGACCACGCTGATCCATACGGTCTGGACCCCGACGGCGACCGTGACGCCCTCCTCGCGCATCAGCCGGCAGAGGCTGGGGCCGTCCAGATGGCGTCCGGGAAGGACCAGGCGCGCGCCGACGGCCGGCGCCGCGAAGGGCAGGCCCCATCCGTTGGCATGAAACATCGGAACGGCGAGCAGCACGACGTCCTGCGCGGTGAGCGCGATCGAATCCGCCTGGAGGGCGCGCATCGTGTGCAGATAGTTCGAGCGGTGCGTGTAGAGCACGCCCTTCGGTCTGCCGGTCGTGCCGGACGTGTAGCAGAGCCCGGCCGGAGCATTCTCGTCGAACTGTCCCCAGGCGACCGGGGCGCCGCGTTCGGCGAGCAGCGCATCGTGGCCGTAGGACGATCGTCCCGGCCATTCGCCGGCCTCGTCCGCGTCCATCACCACGACATGCGCGACGGACGGGCAGGACGGCAGCAAATCGCGCAGCATCGGCGCCAGATCGGCCGAGACGGCGATCAGCCGGTCGCCGGCTTCCCGGATCATCGCGGTCAGGTGCCCGGGCGCAAGGCGCGGATTGAGGGTGTGACATACGAGGCCAGCGCCCATCGCGGCATAATAGGTCTCGAGATGATGCCGGGTGTTCCATGCCAGGGTGCCGATCCGGTCGCCCGGTCGCAGCCCGAGCGACAGGAGCGCCCCGGACAGGCGGTTGCTCCGCGACCGGAGCTCGGCATAGCCGATCCTTGTGGCACCGGAGCCCATGTCCGCCTGCACGACGGGGGCGGCCGGATGCCACTTGGCGGCATGATCCAGGAATTTGTCGACCGTCAGACCGTAGAACTGCATGAAGGATCAGAGCCCGAAAGAGGAAGGAGGGCGGGTCTTCGTGACGGTGCTGGCACCGACGGCCTTGTTCGCCATCAGAAGACCTTCATCAGCTGGACGCCGTATTGGCGCGGCGGCCCGGCGAAATCGAGATTGCTGTTGAGCGCCCCGATATAGTGCTGGTTGGTGAGATTGGTGCCGTAGAGCGTCACGGTCCATCCGCGATGCTGGTAGGCGAGCTGCGCGCCCAGGATGTTGCGCGCGCCCAGCCGGTCGCCGAGCGCGGGCGTCTCGAACAGGGTGGCCCATTGCCCGGAGACGTGGCCGAAGTTGATGCGGGGCGTGATCGTGTCGCCGTTGCCGAGCTTGTGCTCGTATTGCGCGCCGATGTTGAAGGTGAAGTTGGGCGCGTAGGTCTGGTCACGGCCCTTCAGGTCGATGCAGCTGACGCTGGCCGGCCCGGCCTGCGGATCGCACGGCAGGGTGCTCGGGACCCGCGGATCGGTCGCATAGAAGGTGCCGAGCGAGCTGTGCAGCCAGCCGATGCCCGCATCCGCCGAGAAACCGCCGAAATTGATCTGGGTGTCGGCCTCGAAGCCGTAGATCCTGGTCGGATGGGGGACGTTGAGCTCGATGCTGAACGTCGGAAAGGTCGGATAGCCGATGCTGACCTGGAAATTCTTGTAGTCGTTGTAATAGCCATCGAGCGTCGTGCGGACATGGCCGCCGAGGAAGCTCGCCTTCCAGCCGGCTTCGTAGGAGGTGACCTTCTCGGGCTTGAAAGGATCGGGCAGGCCGAGGCCCACCGGCACGTTGAGGCCCCCCGGGCGGAAGCCCGTCGCCACGAAGGCATAGAGGAAATTGTGGCGGTCGAGCGTCCAGTCGATCGAGGCCTTGTAGGAGAAATTGTGGGATTTCGCGGACTGCTGATCCTCGATCAGTGCGCCGTACTGGATGACGTCGACGTCGTTGCGCGTGCGGCTGGCCGTGTAGCGTCCGCCGAGATTGATCTTGAGGCTCGGCGTGATCTTGAAGCCGACCTGCCCGAAGGCGGCGAGCGAACGCTGCGGATTGGTGCCCTGGAGCTTGTATTCGGTCGCCGGATCGCCGGCCGGCGTCCCGATCAGGAACTGATAGGGCTTCAGGAAGTGGTAGGTGTCCCATTGGCCATAGGCGCCCAGCAGCCACGTCAGGCGCTGGTCGTCGGGGGAGATGAGGTTGATCTCCTGCGAATAGATGGTCTCGCCGACCCGGTCGAAGAAGGTCGAGTTGCCGGTCGCGGTTCCATCCAGGTCGGCGGTATAGTCGGTTTCGCCAGTCTGATACCCGCTGACCGAGCGCAGCTTCACCCCGTCGTCGAACGTATAGTCGATCTTCAGCGAGGTGCGGACGAACTTGTCGAGCGCCTTCTGCGGCGAGTTGGCCGTGATGTGGAAAGGGTCAGTGAAGTCGGGATTGGGCTGGCCCGTGATGGGCGAGACCGCGAAGCGGTTCGTATAGGGGTCGGCGGGGTAGCCGCCCATGTCGAGCCGGTCGAGATCGGTCTTCGACAGGATCGACAGGTGGTCGCTCGGCTTCCACAGGAAACTGAACCGCAGCGCCGCCATACGGATGTCGCCGGGATTGTAGGGGTAGTGGGCACCGTCCGGGCCGGTGATGTGGTAGAAGCTGTCGCGCCGGTCGCCGTAGAAGGCGACCCGGGCGGCGAAGGTGCTGCTCACCGGGATATTGATCGCGCCTTGCCCGGAAAGATCGTTGTAATTGCCGTATTGGCCCTGGATGTAGCCGTGATACCCGCCGTTGATGACGGGATCGTTGGTGTTCACGAACACCGCGCCACCGGTCGAATTCTGCCCCGCGATCGTGCCCTGCGGCCCGCGCAGGACCTGGACGTTGGCGATGTCGTAATAAGGTTCTTCCTGGAAATAGCCGGGGAAGGTGGCGACGCCATCGCGATAGGTGATCACACCCGTCGTCGTCTGGGTATTGTGCTCGGCCTTGCCGATGCCGCGGATGTTGAACTCGAGGCCCTGGCCGAAATTGTCGACCGTGACGCTGGGCATGTGGAATTGCAGCTGGTCGACGGTGATGACGCCCTTGTTGGCGAGATCCTTGCCGCTCAGCACCGAGGCCGAGATCGAGGTCGTCATCAGATTCTCGGCGCGGCGCTGCGCGGTCACCACGATCTCGCCGGGTGCGCCCGCTTCATTGCCCGCCAGGGGGCGAGGCGGCGCATCCTGTGCAATCGCTGCACCCGCATATGCCAGAGACAATGCGGATACACCCAGCCATCCCATAACCGCCTTCATGCCCATCCTCCCCGATCATCGGTCTTCACGCTCTTCGGCGTGCCTCGGATTGGTGCCGCAGTCCGGCGGGAAAAACAATACTCTCTATCGTGAGAGTGAAAATAAATGACACGTCGATGCGATAGCGTCGATCCTCCGTTCAATCGGCTGATCGGTGCCCCCCCCCCGGGCCACACCGCCGACGCACGGACGCATCCGCCCGATCATGCGCGGAAACATGGCGAAAGGCACCGATTGCCGACGATCGGCACGACCCGCCCGCAAATCCGGCGGGCGGCGACATCCATCTGCGGACATTGCGGATGGTCCTGTGGTGAACCTCAGCCCCGGTGGGATTCGTCCACGAGCACAGCCATGAGGAGCGCGGTCTGCACGCCGTCATTCCGCCAGGCGTGGTTGGTCTGCCGTTGGACGACCGTATCGAACGGTTTCATCCGCACTTCCTCGTCATCGAGCACGAGCGTGATCTCACCCCTGAGCAGCACGACGTAATCGGTCGTAGGGGAGACGTGCATATTGGGGTCACGGCGCGTGTCGATCCGGCTATGCTCGGCGTTCATGCCTTTGAACCACTCCGCCGCGGCGCTGTCCTGTTCCTCCGCGGTGAGGTGAGCGGTCTGCGATGCCGGAGCGATCTCGAAGAAGCGAAAAACCGAACCGCCCTCCGGAGGGTCGAGGCGATCGGATCCGAGCGATGCATCTTCATCCGATGCGGGATCGCTCGCGCCGCTTCGCCACAATTCCGTCAGCACGGTAAGGGTCCTGGGAGCCTCGCCATCGAACAGGATGCGGGAACGGCCCGTGCGGGATCTCGTCGTCACGATGCGGCGAACCGGCGCAACGGGAGGCGTGGGCAATGTGGGATCGTCCATTCCTGATAGCCCTTCCATATTCCCGATCGGCGCAGCTGAGCCGCGGGACGATCATGATCTCCTCATTCGCCGCGGATCGGTGACGGTCACGGGCAGGCCGGCGGCGCGCTTCTGCTGGTCGAACATCGCGCGAGCCTTGAGGGTGGCGCCGTCGATCCACGGCGGCGGAGCGATCTGCCGGCCGATGAAACCCAGGGCATCGTAAAGGCGCGGTTCCAGGGACGGGCCAACATGGTCGGCCCCGCGCACGAGCCTGAATTCGTGCCCTATCGCGGCGTCGAACAGAATCCGGTGCAGGAACTCGGCGCCCTCGTCGAGGTAGAGCATATCCTGATCGCCGACGTCGAAATAGATTCCGAGCCCCAGCAAGTGGCCCGGATCGGCTCTGGCGATGGTGGCCGGATTGTTCCGGGCCCAGAAATCGAGATCGACGGGTGCCCCGAAAATCGGCTCGACGACGGCATCCGGTCGCCAGAATTTCACGTACGGGCCGACGTCGCTCCAGGACAAGGCGGGTTCGATCGCGGGCTCCAATGCCGCGACCGCGCCGAACAACTCGGGATGCTTGAACGCGATCCGCAGGCTTCCCAGGCCGCCCATCGAATATCCGGCCACGAAGGTCAGCCTGCGCTCGCTCGAAACGCGAAGCTTGCCGCGCAAATGCATCAAAAGATCGTCCAGGATGAACGTCTCCCATTTCTGGGAGCCGTCTTTATAGTCCATGTAGAGCGACCGGCCCGCGCTCGGCATCGCGACGATCAAGGGCGGCACCTGCCCTGCAAGGATGGCCTTATCCAGCAAGGGCGCGAAGCGCGTCAGGTCGTGAGCGCTTTCATTGCCGCCATGCAACAGAAGGAGGAGCGGGTAGGCACCCACGGCCGCATCCGGATAGCCCGGCGGCGTGTAGATGCCGACGGCGACCTCACCGGGCACGTTCGGGGATCGCAACGAGCCGAAATCGATCTGGCTCGCTCCGATGGTCGCCGCCCCGGCGCTTTGAGGGATGGCCGCCGTCAGCGTCAGCATGGCGGTAACGTCTCGGCGATTGAACATGCTGAAGCCTCCGATGCCGTTGCGCCGTCGTCAGATCTCAGGGGTCCGTGGGCAAGCCCGGACAGGCCGGAACCGGTTGGGGGAGCACGGGGGCGAGCGCTCCGCTCTTCCAATCCCATGATTGCGTGCCGGCCTGACGGCGGCGGCACATCGCCTGCTCGTGCAATGCGTACATGCCGGGCATGAAGTCCCGCGCCGCCTGCGGAGCGGCGGCGAGCCGCATATAGGCATGCCCTTCGGCAAAGGGCGGCCACGCTGGCGCATCGGTCGCCGTCGGCCGGCCGTTTCGGGCGAAACTGGTCCAATAGTCGATCATGGCCCGCGAGAGCCCATGCTCTTCGGCGGTATCGGGTATCTTGGGCCAGGCCGCCGGCGTGCTCGTCAATGTCCCGAACACGAAAGGCACCTCGCCGGCATGGAATGCCGTCAGGGCGGCGGATCGCGCGGCAGGATAATCGTGGCTGAAAAAATAGAGGAAGGAGGGTTGTCCGAGCGTGGCCTGCTTTCGCACCAGGCGTTCGGCGCTCCAGCCGAAGATCGTATCGCGCGCCGCGTCCAGCCGAGCCTGGTCCGGATCGCGCGGAGGATAGAGTGTGAGATAGGCTTCGGCGAGGTCGCCGTACCGCGCCTTGATCGTCGCCGCATAAGCGGCGTCGCTGGCCGGCAAGGGGGGCAGCAGGACGCGCAGGCCCCGGACCTCGCCGCTGTTGAAGCCCGCCAGCAACGGGACCGGCGCCTGCTCCCCGCGATCGAACGTATCGACCAGCTGGCGCGTCAGGATCTTGCCATCGATCGTTCCATAAGGCGCATAGCCCGCCGCTTGAGCGGCATCGGTGACGTGATGCGGATCCATCGAGCGCAGCGCGGCGATGTCCTTCGCCCCGAGTTTCGCGGCCAGTTGCGTGCCGATCGCCTCGGCGGACTGCTCGCCGTATCGCGTGTCGCGCAACGCGGGCATCGTGAACTGGTAGCCGCTCTCGACGATCGCCTTGTCGAACAGGCCGCGCGCGGGCGGCGCCGCGAGAAGATATTCGACGCTCAGCGCGCCGGCCGATTCCCCGAAAACGGTGACGTTGCGGGCATCGCCGCCGAACGCGCCGATGTTGCGGCGCACCCATCGCAGCGCCGCGATCTGATCGAGCAAGCCATAATTGCCAGAAATGCCATCCGCCGATTCCTTGCTGAGATCGGGATGGGCCAGATATCCCAGGACGCCGAGCCGATAGTTGATCGAGACCAGAACGACGCCACGCCTGGCGAATTGCTTCCCGTCATAGGAAGGGGATTGGGAGCTTCCCCAGATCAGCGTTCCGCCGTGAATCCACACCATGACGGGCGCGTTGTGTGCATGGGCCGGTGCCGTAACATCGAGAATCAGGCAATCTTCGGACGAGGCGGCAAAGTCACGGCGATAGGGACCCGGCGCCATGGGCGGCTGGATACAGGCCGGACCCACCTTCCGGGCGGGGCGGATGCCATCCCAGACGGGCATCGGCGCTGGCGGCCGCCAGCGTCGCGCGCCGGTCGGCGGCAGTGCGTAGGGGATGGCGCGGAATATATCGATATCGCCGGTGCGGACGCCCTTCACGGCACCCGCCGGAGCCCGCACGACCGGCCCATCGGGGGAATCGGCCCGCGCCGGCGCAGCCGGCGATCCGAACGCGAGAACGCCCAGCCCGAACAGGGTGGCGCTCGCGCCAAGTGGCGCCTGTGCCAGCCGTCTTGCCCGCCGGAACATCTTCCGGGCGACCGTCTCCATCAGGTCGTTTCTCATGTCAGCTCTCCGCCTTGAGCCAGCCCGGCCGTTTGCCGCCTCCGCCAAGACCCGCCGCCACGCGCTGCTTGAGCAGAGCCGGCGGGCGAAAGCGCTCGCCATAGGCATCGTGAAGGATCGTCTGGACCTGCAGGCAAAGCCCGGAACCCACGACATCCATCAGCGCGAACGGGCCGATCGGATGGCCGAGCCCCAGGCGGCATGCGGTGTCGAGATCCGCAGGGCTGGCGACGCCTTCCTCCACCAGCCGCACGGCCTCGATGAGCATGGCGTGGAGCAGCCGGTTGACCGCGAAGCCGGCGACATCCTTGATAAGGATGGGCGTCTTGCCGATCTCGCCGAGCAGCCTGACGATCCACTCCGCCACCCGAGGATCGGTTTCGAATCCCGTGACCACCTCGACCAGCGCCATGCGCGAGACGGGCGAGAAATAATGCGTCCCGATGAACCGCGAACGGCGCGCGGGGGAAAGGGCCGATCCGAGCGTCGAGATCGGCAAGGTGGAGGTGTTGGACGCGATCACGCAATCGTCGCGGCAGACGGCGTCGAGTTCCATCAGCACCGTCGATTTCACCTCGAGTGATTCGAACACCGCCTCAGTGACGAGCGCACAATCGGCGAAGCGCGCGATGTCGATCGAAGTTTCGATGCGGGCAAGACTCTCCCGACGCTGTTCGGGCGAATGACTGCCCCGCGCGACTCCCTTGTCCAGGAGCGTGGCCAGTCGTGCGACGGCGCGCTCCAGGGTCGCTCCGTCCCGATCGCTCAATATGACGTCGATGCCACCCGATGCGAACACGAGCGCGATTTCGGCGCCCATCAGGCCCGCGCCAACGACGCCCACTTTCATGCGAGCCCCTTCGATCGGCCGCGACCGGGACAAAGGGAATGGTCGCGATCGTACCGGTGCGCCGTCATGTGACCGGCTCCGATCGCTCAAGCCAGTCTTTCGCCCGTGCCAGATACCAGGGGAGGATCTCGGGATTTTCGATCGTGTCGCGGTTGATGACCTTCTCCACCGGCCAGCCCTGAAACAGGCGCTTCAAGGGAAGTTCCTGCTTCTTGCCCGACAGCGTGCGCGGAATCGCCGGCGCCAGAACGAAGATATCGGGCACGAAGCGGGGCGAGAGGGAGGTCCGGATGGCCATGGACATCGCGTTTTGCAGGTCCGCGTCGAGCGTCCGCCCCGCGCCGGGGACGACGAACATCAGCAAAGTGCTGCCGCCAGCGCCGTCTTCGAGATCGATGACCAGACTGTCCGCGACCTCCGCCAGACCTTCGACCGCTGCGTAAATCTCGGCGGTCCCCATGCGCAGCCCTTGCCGGTTGATCGTCGCATCGCTCCGGCCGCTGATGGTGCAGCTTCCGTCGGTTTCGATCTGCAGCCAATCGCCATGCCGCCAGATGCCTTCCCACTCGCCGAAATAGGAGGACCGGTATCGGCTGCCGTCCTCATCACCCCAGAAATAGAGCGGCATGCTCGGTAAGGGGCGTGTGCAGACGAGCTCACCGACGCGACCGATGACAGGTTCTCCCTCTTCGTCCCACGCCTCCACCGCAGCGCCAAGATGCCGGCATTGCAGGCGACCCGGTGCCGGAGGAAGCTCCCGGTTGCCGACCAGAAAGGCGACGACGATATCCGTGCCGCCCGAGACGTTGCACCACCAGATGCCCGGATGACCGAGCGCTGCGAACTGTTCGGTTCCCCAAAGCTGCACGTCGGCGGCCAAAGGCGAGCCGGTGCTGCCCAGCGCACGGACGTCGCCGAGATCGCCCGCTTCGGCGATGGTCAGGCCCGCCTTCCGGCAGCCGCTGTAGAATGCCGCACCGGCGCCGAACCAGGTGACATGGTGGCGGGCGGCGAAGGCCCAGAGTGTTTTCCAGTCCGGCCGTGCCTTCGGTCCGCTGGGCGAGCCGTCGAACAGGCAGATCGTCGTCCCGGAAAGAAGGCCGCCGACCTGGATGTTCCACATCACCCAGCCCGTCGTGCTGTACCAGTGGAAGCGTTCCCCGAACGTATTGGGCACATAGCTCGGCCCGATGTCGAAATGGACGTTGCTCAGGCAGGCGGAGACGATCATTCCGCCATGACGGTGCACGATGGCCTTGGGCAGGCCCGTAGTGCCGCTGGAATACAGAATCCAGAGCGGATGATCGAACGGCACCCATTCAGGCTCGAACGCCGCCACCTCCTCGTCGTCCTGCGCCTGCGCCGCCGCGAAATCGAGCGCATCCGCCAGCTGAGCATCGCCATAGCCGGACCGGATGACGAACAGGGCCGCGACGCTTGGCAGTTCGCGGCGAATATCCTCGATGATCGCCGAGCGATCCATCGGGCGGCCGCCATAATAGACGCCATCGACGGCGATGAGCACCTTGGGCGCGATCTGGCGAAGCCGGTCCAGGACGGCGGGTGTCCCCATATCCGGGGAGCAGATGGTCCAGATCGCGCCGATGCTGGCGCATGCCAGGAGAGCGACCACGGCCTCCGGGATATTCGGCAGATAGGCGGCCACCCTGTCTCCGCGCCCGACGCCCCGGCGGCGCAGATCGAGGGCGAGCGAGACGCTTCGCCGGCGAAGCTCGGCCCAGCCAAGCTCGTCGGTCTCGCCGCGCTCGTTTTCCGCGATGATCGCCGGCTGGCCCGCGGCGTCCGCCAATTCCGCGTGGCGAAAGACCTGCCGCGCGTAATTGACCTGCGCCCCGGGAAACCATGCGGCATCCGGCATCTCTCCGCTGACCACGGAGGTGAACGGTGTCGGGGACTGGAGGTCGTGATAGGCCCAGACACTGCGCCAGAAGCCGTCCAGATCGGAGGTCGACCACGCCCACATCGCCGCATAATCCGCGAAGACAAGACCGTGCTGGCGATGCAGCCAGTCCCGGTACAGCTTCAGTTGCGGAACGATGTCCGTCCTATCGCGAAGTGGCATGGCGCATTGCTTTCAGATCCGCTTTGTCTCGCTGCGGGGCGCCGCCGCATGGTTTCTAGGGGCGCCACCGCTTTCGCATCTCGTCTCGGTTCGGGAGGGCCGCTGCCCCACGCGCGACCTCCCGGCGACAAATCGCCGGCAGGCCGCTCGGCGGGAGCGGCCCCCGGACAGGCTAGAAATGATGATAGAGTGTCACGCCGTACATTCGCGGCTCGCCGATCGAGCCGGCGGTGTAGGGGTTGGCGCCGTCGCTCGTCGTCGCCTGGCTGATATAGCGGGTGTCGAAGGCGTTGCGGATCCAGGCGCTCAGCGACCAGGCCTTGTCGTGCGTGGCCACGCCGACCGACGCATTGAACAGCCCGTAGGCGCCCTGGGATACGAGGGGATTGTTGTAGATGTCGAAGAAGACGCGATCCTGCCATTTATAGTCGACGCGCGTCACGAAATCGAGGTTGCCCGAAATCGGGAGGGTATATTCGGCCGACATGTTGAACTGCCATTTCGGCGCCTGTGTCAGCACATTGCCCTGCAGATTCATCGCGCCCGGAGGCAGCGGCTGGCCGCCCGCCGTCGCGCCGACGCAGGACGGATCGGTCGGCCCGCCGGTATGCAACGGGTCGTTGTTGCAGAACTTGCCGTAGGTCGCCCACAATCGCGTGGCGCCCCCGCTCAGCCTCAGCCGGTGCGTCGGGGCCGCGTCGAATTCGAATTCGATGCCCTTGATCTTGCCCGTCGCGGAATTTTCGACCTTCGGGTAATCGATATTCGTCTGCGTGTTCAGGACGAATACGGTTTGCTGAAGGTTGGAGTAATCGGAATAGAATCCCGTCAGGCCGAACCTCAGCTTCTTGTCGAACATCGCCACCTTGGTGCCGACTTCGTAGTTCCAGACATATTCCGGGTTGAAGCGGTTGACCGGCTGCGAAATGTCGCCGAGCGTGTTGAAGCCGCCCGATTTGAACCCACGCGACACGCTGGCATAGACCAGGACGTTCGTATCGGGCGTATAGTCCAGCGCGAAACGCGGTGTGAAGGCTTTCCAGCGATCCTTGTCCGCCTGGAACGTGTGTGCGCCCAGGATATTGGCGTCCAGCGAATAGGATTTGTGATCGATCGTGTAGCGGGCGCCGGCCGTCGCGCGCAGGGTGTCGGTCAGCTTGTAGCGGACCTGCGCGTAGGCTGCGTAGGAATCCAGCTTTTCGGCCGGAAGATAGACGAGATAATTCGTGATGCCCGCCGTATCGAGATATAGCGGCTCGCTGGAAATGCCGTGCATGTAGAACAGGCCGGCGACGAGGTCGGCACGGCTGCCGAGGTCGGTCGTCCCCGTGAATTCCTGCGTCACCTGCTTGGCATAAAGCCCGATCAGGGGAAATTTGGAGGTCGGGGCCGGGGTGAGATCGACATCTTCGTTCAGCAGCCTGATGTCATGCTTGATGAACCCGGTGGTCGAGGTGATCGCGGCGTTCGGGCCGATGTCCCAGCGGGCCACCACGGTCGATCGGATATCCTTCACGCGCCGATCGTTGGGCTCGTTGAAGTAGAAGGTCAGATCCTTGATGTTGTTCTGCGGATAGGGATAGCCCGGAAGCTGGGTGGGCGTCGGGATGTTCGGGTCCGCGCGCCCGAGAAGCTGGTTGAACGAGGGATCGCCGCGATCCCGCGTATAATCGACGAGGGCGCGGATGCTGAACGCCGGGGACGGCTTGTACAGCAGCTGGCCGCGTACCTCGGCGAGATCCGTATTGTCGTTGCGCCCGCCGGTATAGCCGTTCTTCAGCCAGCCGCTCGCCCGCTCGTCCTGAAAGGATATGCGCGCCTGGAGCACGTCGGAAAGGGGCGTATTGACATAGCCTTTCACCCCGAGCCGCCCGTAGTCGCCGAGGGTCAGGGCCACTTCGCCGTCCGTCTTGTCCGTCGGCGCCTTGCTGTAGACGTTGATCGCGCCGCCGGTGGCGTTGCGGCCGGCGATCGTCCCCTGCGGACCGCGCAGCACCTCGACACGCTCGACGTCCAGAAAGGACGGGTTCATCATGAAATGATTGAGCAGCGGAACGCCATCGAGCGCCACGGTCACGCCGGACTGGCTTCCGATATCCTGGCCTGCCTGCCCGATGCCGCGAATGGCGATGAAGACGTTGGTGGATCGTGTGCCGAATTGCAAGCTGGGGGCGAGTTGCACCAGATCGCCGATCTGCTTCACCCCCGCTTTGTCCAGCGTCGCGCCGGTGACCGCGGTGATGGCGATCGGAATGTTCTGCACGCCCTCGGCGCGCTTCTCGGCCGTCACCACGATGTCCGCGATGCCGCTGTCATTCTGTGCGACGGTTCGGCCTGTGGATGATCCTGCCTGAGCCTTGGCCGGTGCGTCGGCATGCGGCTGGCTCTGGGCCAGCGCCCCAGCCGGAAAGAGCAGGCCGCCGCACAAAGCGGTCGTGCCCAGGCACAATGCGCGCCGGTGGCGAGCGATCTCGGAGCGTTTCAGTGTCATCCCCATCCCCTCCATTGTATCGCCGGGAGATTGCTGTTTTGCCCGGCCGGCCTTCGGACTAGGGCTCTTCGGGTTCGGAACGCCATGACGCGTCTGACCCGAGAATTTGACGGAAATGACCGGATCGGATTCGTGGCCGCTTACGATGGGCGCCGCGCGTTGAGCACGGCGGTCGCAGCGGCGATCATGGCGGCGTCGGCCGCGTAGCGGGTGCGATAGGCGGACGGGCTCATGCCCGCCCAGGATATGAAATGCCGGGAGAAACTGCCCGGCTCGCTGAAGCCCAATGCGAAGCCGATCTCCGTCATGGGAATGTCGCTGCCCAGCAGATAGGCGCTGGCCAGTTCGCCGCGCAGCCGGGTCCGGATATCCTGGAAATTCTCGCCTTCGAGCGACAGATCGTGCCGCAGGCGCCGCGCGCGCGTTCTCAGGCGCGCCGCCACGACCTCGATCGGGGCCGACCACAGGCCCGCCTTCTGGAGATCGATGAGGACCTGCTGCGTCTGCTCGCGCCAGCTGAGCCCGCTTTCCGGCGTTTCGAACCAATCCAGATCGTCTGAGTGATAATAATCGTAATAATCATTCGTCGAATTATGCATCAATCTGGCGGTCAGCTCATGCATGTCATAGGATAAGGCATCAACGGATGCGTTGAATTTCACCGGGCAGTGGAACAGTGCGAAACGGTCGAAGCCGTTAGCCTGAACCGGGCGGGGCCCGCGGATCGACAGGCCCCGAAGAACGAGGGGACGGCCGAGCAGCCAGCTGAAGAACTGATAGATCCACACGAACCTGATCCAGACGAGAATATCGCGATCGACGCCTTCGATCGTATGATATTTGCAGATATGCTGCAGGCCGATGCCATGCTCTTCCGTGATGCCCGGGCCGACATCGGCGGACATCGCGTCGGTGAACCTTATGCTGACGCGCAGCGCCTCGCCGAAGGTGGCGCAGTGAAGAAAAGACAACAGCCGCTCGGTTTCGAGTGCCAGGCGACACCCCTGCGCGAAGAAGCCGAGATACACGTCGTCGAGGGAGAATTGGATCGCGCGGACGAGCCGCACCACCGCCTTGCCATCCACCGAGGCCCGGGCATCGTTATACGCTGCCGGGTCGATCGCGGCATTTTCGAGCAGCTGGCGGGGGTCGCGCCCCTTGAGCAGGGCGCCCTGCAACAGCTTGCCCATCGCCACGCCATCCAGTCCCTGTGGTTTCAACAATGTCCCATGCATCGCGTCATTCTCGTCTGTGCCGCCATGGACCGCGGCGAAGGTGGTGCGCCGTGTTTCCGTCTCTCAGGGTGTCGCGGGGCATGCGGCCGCGGCTGGCCAGGCGTGACCGCGCAGCGCGTCGATCGGCGCGTCGGCCACCTCGGCAACGAAGAACGCGTAGAAGCGCGCCGCGCGTTCCAGGGCCTCGGGCGGCACGGAATAGAGATCGTCGCCCGACGTGTGATAGAGGCCGCCCGACGCGATCATCTGCGTTTGTGCGACATCCTTCAGATCGACGAAGCCGTTGAGATCGCCGGGCAGCCCCTTGTCGACCATCCTTTGGGCATCGAGCCCGAAGCAGCGAATGCCCTGGCGCCACAGATCGATCAGGAAGGGCGCGCGGTTGTTCACGCCGATCTGCTTGGGCAGATCGCCTGAGGCGGCGACCGGCCTCGACCCGAAATTGTCGTCCTGCCGCTCGATATAGGAGCGCATCACGGCGCTTTGCGCGACATGCTCGATGTTCAGGATCAGATCGGCCCGCGCCACATAATCCTTGTCGTGAACCGATCGGAACGCGCGCACGCCGTTGGCGCCGCCGCTGTGATGGCCCGCGTTCGCCAGGAAGACGAGCGTGCGCTCGAGCTTGCCATGTCTGGCGAAATGCCGTGCGAGCGCGATCATCACGGCCAGCCCGGAGCCATTGTCGTCCGCTCCGCCGAACCATCCGTCGGCATGCGCGTCGATGATCACTGTCCGATCGGTCCTGCCCGGTATCGTCGCCACGACATTGGCGATCTCGTTGTCGAGCGTTTCCGACCGGGCCGACAAGGTGGCGCTGATCGTGGTGCCCGCATCGGCGGCCGCGCCCAGCGCGTTCTCGAGAAAATACCCGTCCTCGCCGCCGACCGTGAAGCAGAGCAGCCGCCCGCAACCGTGTCGATCGCGGTCGAAGCTCTGAAGATTGCCGGGCTGCACCAGGATTTCGATCACGCCGACCGCCCCGGCCCGCATGACGGCCCCGATCCGGCGAGCGGGGACGGTGGCGTATATGCTGGGATCCGGCGTGGTGAAGATCACTGCGATCTTCCCCCGGAGGTCGCGCCCGGCGAGATCGGCATCCAGACCCTGACCCACATAGACCAGCGGCGCGGTGACGATGCCGTCGACGGGGCCATCACCCTCCACCATCGCGGAACGCAGGACCACGTCCCGGCTTCCGGAGCCCATCGCGTCGCCGCCCTTCAGACGGACCTCGCCCGCAATCGGCAGGCTGACGTCGGCTTGTCGGAAGCGCTCGCGATGCGCGTCGGCCAGGCCCGCCGCGCCGAGTTGCGCCACCAGCCAGTCCACCGTCCTCGCATAAGCCGGGCGGCCCGTGACGCGGCCCCAGAGATAGTCGCCCGATTCCCTGCTCTCGTGGGAGAAGCCGACGAGCGTCGCCACATCGTCGCGGATGGCGCTGCCGTTCAGCGCCGGATCCATCGGGCCTGGAGCGAAGACCGAGGGGCGTGCGGGGAGATCCATCGGCGGGGGCGCGAAAATACCCTGTGACGGATCGGTCGTTGGGCCGGGCAGGCGCAATCCGAACCAGGCGGCCGTGCCGGATCTGGCTGGTGCGACATCGCCCATGAAGGGGAACGTCTTGGCGTGACTGCCCGGTATCGGGGCCGGGCTCGCTGCCTGCGCCACCGGCGTTGCAGCGACGCCGTTGGTCGCCGACGCAGACAGCGCCACTATCGTGAGGAGGCGGCGCCGCACGCTTTATCGTCCCACGCTGACCGCGAGACGTTCGTGCTGCACTTCCTTGAGCCGGCGATGGTGCAGCACGGACACGCATAGCAGCGAGATGAGGCAGGTCGCGGCCATGAAGCACGCCACCGCGATGCTGCTTCCGAAGGCCGCGAAGAGCGATGCGGCGATCAGCGGTGTGAAGCCCCCTCCGAGCAGCACGCCCACCTGATAGCCGAGCGAGGCGCCGGAATAGCGGACCTTGGTCGCGAAGAGCTCCGCGAACAACGCCGCCTGCGGACCGTACATCAGCGACACCACGCAGAGGCCGACGCCGATGGCCGTGCAGATGCCGGCGGCCGTGCCGGTCTCCAGCAGGGGAAAAAAGGCGAAGGACCACAGGCCGGTCGTCACGCAGCCCAGCTTGAACAGGCCGTACCGGCCAACGCGATCGGATAGATGGGCCACGGCGATGAGCGCAGGGATCATGCACAGGCTGCCGAACATGATGCAGGCCAGCATCAATTCCCGCGATAATCCGAGCGTCGCCGTCGCATAGGATATGACCCATGTGATGATCACGTAGAAGCAGGCGTTGCTCGCGATGAACGCGCCGCCGGCGAGGAGGATGAGGTTCCAGCTCGACGCAATGACGCGCAGGATTGGGGAGCGTTGCAGCGCAGGCTGGTCGTTTTCCGGCGCGGCCTTGGCGATCGCCTCGAATTCCCGCGATTCCTCCATGCGGATATGGACGTAGAGAGCCAGCGCCACGACGACGACGCTCAGCAGAAACGGAACGCGCCAGCCCCAGGCCGAGAAGGCCTGCGGCGACATCAGCCCGCCGGACAGGAAGAAGGCGATGTTGGCGAGGATGACGCCGGACGGCACGCCGATCTGGACGAAGCT
>Ga0105237_10003136_pt1 | contig 19887 bp, 15 predicted proteins | sample KBSC24metaG_FD_81520 | JGI IMG/M metagenome (GOLD analysis project Ga0105237, IMG submission 81520) | Corn rhizosphere microbial communities from Kellogg Biological Station, Michigan, USA - KBS C2-4 metaG | ecosystem: Host-associated > Plants > Roots > Rhizosphere > Soil | place: Michigan, USA... | reverse complement strand
GCCGATGAAGAAGTCGCGCTCGATGATCTCCGTACGCTGGCCAACGAAGCACCTGTCGTGAAATTGGTCAACTTACTCTTACTCGAAGCATTGGAAAATCGCGCCTCCGACGTGCATCTCGAAGGGTACGCCGATAGCCTCCGTGTTCGGTACCGCGTCGACGGCGTACTGCAGGAGGCTCCGTCGCCACCACCGGAGCTCACCGCCGCTGTGGTGAGCCGCCTCAAGATCATGGCCGAGCTCGACATCGCGGAACGGCGCATTCCGCAGGATGGTCGCATTCGGTTGCGGTTACAAGATCGTCAAGTTGACGTGCGTGTCTCGACGCTCCCCACGCTCCGGGGCGAGAGCGTCGTCCTCCGTCTGCTCGACAAAGACCGCGGCCGCATCGGCTTGACCGAGCTCGGCATGGGTGCCGACACACTTGCACAGTTTGAAGAAGTCGTCAAACGCCCGCACGGCATCATCCTTGTCACCGGTCCAACAGGTTCGGGCAAAACCACCACCCTGTACGCCGCGGTCGATCTCATTCGTACCGGTCGCGAAAAAATCCTCACAGTCGAAGATCCCGTCGAATACCAACTGCCGGGCGTCCCGCAGGTTCCCGTCAACGAAAAAGTCGGCGTCACCTTTGCCACCGCGCTACGCGCACTGTTGCGCCAAGATCCCGACGTCATGTTGATCGGCGAAATCCGTGATGGTGAGACCGCGGAAATCGCCACGCAAGCCTCGCTCACCGGGCACCTCGTGCTCTCGACACTGCACACCAATGACGCGCCAAGCGCACTCACCCGCTTGTTGGATTTGGGCGTCGCCGCCTATCTCGTTGCGAGTACCGTCGAAGCTGTGCTTGCACAACGCTTGGTCCGAAAAATCTGCCCTACCTGTCGCGTCCGTGAGCCTGTCCCAGCCGATTGGTGGCGTGACTTTGGTGGGCCGAGCAAAGAGACACTCGAATACGTCTATCGCGGCACCGGATGCGCGGAATGCCGTCACACAGGGTATCGCGGCCGGACCGGCGTATATGAGCTCGTACGCATGACTGACGAGCTGCGCGCCGAAATTTTACATCAGCGTGGCGCCAACGATCTGCGCCGCGTGGCGATCGAACAGGGGATGCATTCCCTGCGGAGGGATGGGCTACGCCTGGTCCGTGAAGGTGTCACCACCATCGAGGAGCTGCTCCGCGTGACCTCGATGTAAAAAGAGACGTGGCACCGTCTCCACCGGTGCCAACGTCTCGATCTCACCCTCCGCTCCCGCTCCCAAATCGCGGAACTTCCGCGCCACCGGCAGCACTCGGCTCTCGATCGATCCCACCGCACCGTTATACGCCGTCACCGCCGAATCCAACCCTTTGCGGATGCGATCCAAGTGACCGGCGAGTATCGCAACACGCTCGTACAGCGTGTAGCCAAGATCGCGGATCTCTTCAGCTTTTTCCGCGATTCGCTCTTGTTGCCAACCGTACGCCACCGCTTTGAGCATCGAGATCAGCGTCGTGGGGCTCGCGGGAATAACATTACGACTCATCGCGTATTCGAGCAGACTCGGATCGCGCTGACACGCGACGACAAAAAAATCTTCACCCGGCAGGAACATGAAAACAAAATCCGGCGCATCGGCTAGCTCCGACGCGTAGTCCTTGTCCGCTAATTGTTCAACATGATCCCGCACCTGCCGAGCGTGCCGGTCCAGCAATGCAATGCGTTGCGCGTCATCGGTCGTGTGGAGTGCGTCGAGATACGCACTCATCGGTGCTTTGGAGTCCACGACCATCACTTTGCGTTGCGGAAGATGCACAATGAGATCGGGACGCAGTTTGCGTGCGTCACCGTCGATCGATACCTGCTCTCGAAAGTCGCAGTGCTCCAGCATCCCGGCCAGTTCCACCACGCGCCGTAGCTGCATTTCACCCCACCGTCCGCGTCCTTGGGGAGCTCGGAGCGCATACACCAGACTTTGCGTATTTCCCGCGAGCGCCTGATGTGCGTCGGCGATATGGCGCAGATGCTCCTGCAACGTCGCATGACTCTCGGCACGTTGTCGATCGACAGTTTGGAGCACCGACTCGACCTTGGCCAACCCCTCGTGCACCGGCTTGACGAGCTCGTCGATCGCCTGCTGCCGATGCGAGAGGTCGGTGGTGGCCCGTTGGTGGAGCTCGCCAAACGTCACCTTGGCGAGATCGAGAAACGCTTCGCTGTTGGATTTAAGCGCCTGTTGCGATGCCAGCGCAAACGTCTCGCGGAGCGTCGTCTCTGTTTGCGCCACGAGCTGCCTGTGGGCGGCCGCGGCTTCGCGCTCCTTTTCGACGACCGTCGCCAGCCGCTCACGCTCCCGTTGCACCGTTGCAAGCTCATTCCGCAGCGTATCGATCTCGTGACGCCGATCCTCGAGATCGGCCGCCAGCGTCCGCGCGCGACCAAAGAGCCAGGCGACAAGGAGGGCGCAGACCACCGCCACGACGAGAGCGAGAGATAGAGAGCTAGTCATTGCGAGAAAGGGATCGGCGAAATGTACGTTACGGTGACCGAAAGCGATGGAACGAGCCTCCGTGAGATTCTTTACTTTCGAACAATCGTTCCATTCCCTTTTTGTCTTCGGCATTGCGCCTAGATCGAAATCCTCACACCATTGAGGCGCGTTCCCAGGCGGTACAGGATATCCGACCACCCCGTGAATTTATGCTCAGCTCCTGCCCCCACGTCCGCCGCGCGCGCCTTCTATTCGTGTGTACCCTCGGTTTCGTGTGCATCCTTGGCAGCACCTTTAGTCTGGCATGTACCGAAGCCACCACACCTGTGGTCCCAGACACCGTTGGCCACATTGTGGTCGACAGTTTTACGAGCAAGGCACTCGGCATAAAAAAAACGTTCCTAGTCTATGTTCCGGCATCGTACAGGACGTCCAGGAAGCGCTCGTATCCTGTCGCGTATTTCCTACATGGCGCCACACGCGGCGAACGGTACTGGAACGACAGCCTCCGGCTTGGCATCATCCTGGATTCGCTGCTCAGCGCTGGCGCGCCGGAGATGCTCGTCGTCATGCCCGACGGCGACGATTCATTTTATCACACGTGGGTCAATCCCTGGGTATATAACGACTGTCTTGCGCGCGGGACAATCAATGGCGAGCCGGCAGCGACGTACTGTGTGCCGCACATGAAGTACGACGACTACATCATCAACGACCTCATCCCACACATCGATTCCACCTATCGCACACTGAAGACACGGCAACACCGCGCGATTGCCGGCTATAGCATGGGAGCCGGCGGCGGATTGTACCTGGCCCTCAAATACCGCCAACTCTTCGGCGCCATCGCGAGCCTGTCCGGAGGGATCCTTGATCTCCTCAATGTCGGGACCCCGGATGCACGCGTGGAAGCAACAGATACGGCACAGTTACATCAGTTCTATTCCGGGTTTGCGTGGGTCGACTTCTCGATGGCCAATCAATACGGCGGTAATTTGAGCGATTGGCGGAAGTACGATCCGTACACGATCGCCCTCACCGTCCCGGTGGACTCCTTCCCGTCCATGTGGTTCATGGTAGGGACGTATGACACATTTGGCCTTCCGGGCAACCAGAGCTTCCACGACCTATTGGTACAGCGTGGAGTGTCGAACGTCACATATGGTGAGGCGGCTGGAGCACATACGCCGGACTTTTGGCGCACGCATGATGGAGATGCGACAGCGTGGGTCGCGGAGCAGATCAAGCCGTAATCACGCTCAAGAGTTCAAAATGAGCGACACCGAAGCCGTCTACGGTCGACATGATCGACCGTAGACGGCTTCGTAGAGGAGACTGTCGAATGCCAGCTATTCTTTATTGTTGAGACGTCGACGTGCTATCAGTGGACGGCTTCGCCTGTTTTGCCGTCTTGGCCTTTTTCGTCTTTTCCCTATACGTCGTCGACGCAGCCCCTTTCTTGGTCGTGATGACGATCACACCATTGGCCGCATCGGACCCATACTCCGCTGACGCGCTCGCCCCTTTCAAGACGTCGATCTTCGCAATGGAGTTGGGATCCAGCTGCTCGAGCACCTTGTTCCCACCCTTCGCCCGCACACCATCCACGATGACGATAGGATCGCTCCCACCACGCCGGATCCGTCCGCGTGCGATCGAATCAGACTTGGCCGGCGTACCGACGACGAGATCCGAAAGCGTACGGACTTTTTTCGCGCTGTCTTTGCCCCCATCAGGCGCAGACCGAAGTGGCTTCGACGAATCGATGGCGACCCGGCCACCAAACCCTACCACAGTCTGCGTCCTCACCGCAGGCACCACCGTACCGACGATAGTAGAATCCGTACGGACCGTCAGAGCTGACGAATCGCCCCTCGACGTCACGATCATCGAGTCGCCCGCCCTTGATGCAGCGGTCATCGCGCTATCAACACGTACCGGTGCCGCCATCATACTATCAATGCCTGTCGCTGCACCCCTCGAAACCGTCGCACCAAAGGTCGCACCCGACGTTGACGGAGACGCCACGAACGTCGCGGGCGCGGCCGTCGTAGTGGGAGGATGCATCGAGCACGCGAGCGCAGAGGCGGCAAGCACAATCGCCCCTCCGGACACGAGCGATCGACGAGATACGGGAAGGGTACGATTCCGCATGACCAGAATTCTCCGTTCGAGATGAGAAGGGGACTCGATCAACGCCGTCGAAAGAAGCGGCGCGACATTCCCGGCGCGTTGCGCCAGCGTGAGCAAGAGCGCCCCATATCGCTCTCGTTCCGGATGCGCGGCCAACACACGGTCATCGCAATCCACTTCAATGGCCAGTCGAATCCGCTTCGCCTGCCACCACAGCGCGAGATTCCACGGGACCAGCGCCACCACCAGCATCGTTGCCAACAACAGCAGCGGATCCCCCGCAGCCCGGTGTTCGGCTTCATGCCGTAAAATCAGCTTTCGGAGCGGGACATCGAACCCGAGCACCCACGCAGGTAACACCACTTCCATGGTGCGAATCCCAAAGACGGCGGGCCCCACATTGTCCGACACACGTACCGCCATCCCATCTACTTCCGCATGACGCCATTCCCCCTCTCGGCGTCGCAATTGCCGCAACGCGTTGAGGAGACGGCCGAGCAGGAAAAAGGAGCAGAACGCCCAGACCATGACGAACAGCTGACCGACACGATGCATCACGGACTGGTCGAGGACTCGTGCAACCGAGCTCTGCACCGACGATTTCGCGGACGTGAGTGCATGTATCACGAACGATGGAGTCGTGTGCTCCGCGACACGTATCTGAGCCGCCATCGCATCGTCATGGGATGACGCCGCACGATCCATGATCGCGGACGGATCAAACCGATCGTGCACGGTCGGCACTGACACCGGCCGAACACTCGCGACGATTGGCCAGACCAACGACATCACCATCGCCGCGACCCAGATGAGGCGTGTTGGGAGTTTGAGCACTTTGGCGAACCGCTCGGCCGCGAACGCCGCGCCCGTGAAGAGCAGCCCAATCGTTATCGCGAACGCAATCCAGGTGATGATCATTCGTTCACCTCCGCATCCTCGCGCGCATTGCGAATGACGGCCTCGTCCCCTTTTTTCTGCAACTGCCGGTTCAGCTTCCGTAAATCATTCGGCGAGAGCGTCCGATCCGCCACCATGTGCGCGAGCAACTGCTCCGGTGACCCATGAAACAGCGTATCGATCAACCGCGTGAGCGCCGTCCGCCGCGCACTCTGCCGAGCCACGGCGGGCATATACCGGAACGCCCGCCCCTCAGCCTCGTGAGTGACAAACCCCTTTTCCTCGAGATTTCGAAGAATGGTGAGCACCGTGGTATACGCGAGGTCGTCCGGGAGCTTGGCGCGTACCTCGGCCACCGTACCAGCGCCGAGTTCCCAGAGGACCCCCATGATTTCCAATTCCCGATCGCCGAGCAACAGGTCGGTCATATGGCTCCTGTCTACTAGTTGGATAGTAGGAATGTACTAGCCGGATAGTAGTTGTCAACTAGGAAATTAGTAATTGGTGGTGACCCAAGTTCGAACGGGGGGGGACTCAAGTCCCGAAATTTCGGATCGGTCTTATACAGATATGTGTTCTGCCGACCTATTGGGCCGCGATTGAGAGTCCCCTCCCACCAGCGTCCCAACCGAGGGCTGTGCGCCTTCGTGCTTTTACTGCCGATCGTCATTCCTGACGGCCTGATCGAGATCGGAAACATCCCGGCGCCGTGGGAGCTGTTCGCACGCTGGCAACTCGCCGTGACGCTTTGGCTTCCGCTATGGTGATTGGATGGCGGAAGGCACAAGAATGGTTAATCAGTACACCCGTGCGTCAGCTTGAAGTTGTACAACGCCTCACCGTTGAAATTGAAGGGAATCGACGTGGCGCTGTGATACGTCCCCCCCAGCGGATACACGCCCTTAGGATAAATATCATCGGCCTTCCGCCCATACAGCCGCATCAGGCGGCGAAGATCACCGAGACGGTGGCCGGTGAGAAACAGCCAGAACGCGCGCTCGTGATACAAGAAGTCCACACGAGCGGAGTCGGTCGCGAAATCACTCTGCGCACCGAGCCCTACCGTTGCCCGGAGTGAATTGAGGATCGTCAGCCACGAAGCATCATGGTCGTGCAACGCCGCTTCAGCCAGGATCAGACGCTTCTCGAGGCCGCTGGCAATGATAAATGGGTCGTTGACGTTGGTGTACTTGTCGGTCGTGAATTCAGAATCCGTCGATACATCGATTCGCCCTTGAACATAGTGTGTTGGCGAACGAGGATCGTGCTCGGACACAAAGTGCAGCCCGTTCCCACCCTCACCGTCCCCAATGGGAAACCCATTACCTTGCCAATCGCACCATTGACAGAGAACAAACGAATTGTACCCATTCGGATTCGAACGATAGGTGAAGTCGTCCGGCACATCTGCCACCGCCGCAGCGGCCTCCGTGAACTTGCCGAGATCGAGCAAGGCGCGTCCCTTGTATACTCGGGCAAGGTTCAGGTAAGACGTACTGTCCTTCACATTCACGATCGTCGAATCCAACTGCGCAATCGCGTACGCGAGGGCCGAATCTGTCGTATAACCAGCAGCCATGACGGGCTGATTATCTTCCGTCACTTCATTGATCGGAAAGCCGGAGCAAATATCCTCGGCCATCTGCACGATATTGACGCCACGATAGGCGTACATTTGCGCAAGAAAGTCATGCTTGAGGCTATCCGGCGAATATTTCCGGATCGAGGGGATCGCCACCGACGACGTGGTCATGACCCAATCCAAATTGCCGAGATGCGGGTCATCGAATGCACCTCCATGCGTCGCGAGGTACTGCGCTTGATCGCGGATATCGAGCCCGTACGTATCATTGCTGTACGGTCCCAAATACTGGCGGCGCTGATCATAGCCCATCTCGTCGGTGATGAGCGCGACCTCTTTGAATGTGAGAGAGAAATACCCGTGAAAGGATTGCTCGACCGAAAGCCGCCGAGCATTGGCGCCCGCCGCGTTGGCAATATCCTGGTCGCGAATCAACGTCGGGTCAGTCGTCTCGAGCACCCCATGACATCCGGAAACACCGACCAATACGCTCATCGCAATCGCGAATAGCGCGGTGACGCGTCGCACGAGGGCGCGTCGTACGGAAGCGTGCACCTTGGAACATAGCGTTGGCATCATCGTGATCTCTCGTCTTACGGCTTGAGGTCGAAACGGAAGCCCCACTCACGCGTCTGCGGAATGCCGGCGCGATTGGTACCGTACTGTCCGGCTTCCCAATTGCTTTCCGGATCGCTTCCGGTAAACGGCGTCCATAATTTCAAGTTGCGTCCCTGGATGCTGAACGTCGCCCCCGAAAAAGCGAGATGCAGGATGCTCAGCTTGAGGAATCTTGTCGGAACATCGAGCGTCACATTGAGCTCACGCCACCGCGTAAAGTCACCCTTCTTCATGAAGTATGGATTTCCTTCATAACTGCTGATCAGTCCGGCCTGCTCCAGCAACGGCGTATGGATATCGTACGCCTGGGGGCATGTTTGCGCGTACGCACAGAAGAGTCCGAGGCGGTCTTCCACGACGAATCCAGTCTGGCGATCGAACACGGTTCCCACACGCAACTGCCCGCGCAACAACGTCACTTGTGGGGAGACCGTTGCTGTAACGGGCGGAGTAAACACACCGTAGAACTGTAGTTTTCCGTACACCCCTTCCTGGTACTCGAAGACATGGTCCGGCCCTCCGCCAACTGTATCCTTCACGTCGATAATAGGCGTGGCGAAGAACGCATCAAGGGGATATCCAGCCGTATAGCCCGTGATCGAGCTGGATGCGGGGTTTTGTCCGACGCTCAAGACCTTACTGCGATGCACCGAGTACGTAAACGTCACGTCCGCGCGTCCATGCCGAGTGTCGAAGACCGGTGCAACAATCGTCCCTTCAAACCCATGCTGGCCAACGGAGGCCACGTTACGCCACTGGGCGGGAAGCCCACCAGGAAGCTGAATGTAGTTCAGCTCATCAATCGTCCTGCGGTTCCACCAACTCACCCCAGCCACGATGCGACCAAAAAGTGTCGCGTCCGCGCCATATTCGAACTCGCGGCCACGCTCAGGGCGGAGGTCGGAGTTACTCAACAATCCTCGGAAAAACGTCGTGACTTGTTGATTGAACAGCTGTGCATTGCTGGGATAGATGGATCCGAGTTTCATCCCCGTCGTCGGATAGCGCGTCGAGACGCCAAACGACGACCGCACGCGCAGTTCCGAGATTCCCGGCAATCGGCCACGCAGGAATGAGGCATCGGAGGCAACCCACGACACGCCGACCTTAGGGAGCATCGCCGGGTGATAGGCCTCGCCAAACCGTGTCGAGCCATCGAGCCGGGCTCCCGCATCCAGGTATAACTGATCGTAAAATCCCACGACCTCCTGGAGATAGGTTCCCAGCGAAACCGTCTCGCTCCACAGCGGAGTCAAACTCGTGTATCCCGCCGTTCCAATCGTGCTGGTTCCCGGTTGGATCCCGAAACTCATGACCGTCACGCCGTCCGATTTGTTGTAGATATAGTTCAGCCCCGTCGAAGTCTTGAACGACACATCTCCAGCATGGTTCGATGCGTTCAGATTCAGCGTAATCGTTCGGGATAAATTGTTTCGGCGTTCGTCCGAGGCATTCCCATCGGGATATACGCCGCTACTGGGCTGGAGGTCATGCTGCGTCTGATCGTTGAGATCGATTCCGGCGACTAGCGACCCGCGAAGCCACGACAACAGCTGCATGTCCCCTTGCACCGACCCGTTCAGATGCTGTGTCTCTGACTCCTGCGTCTGCAACGCGAGCTGCGCATAGCTCAGATTTTGCAGAATCCATTGATTCGTCGTACTATCAGTCGGCGCTCCGCTGACGCCTGGAGGAAACCCGACCTGAGTCCCCGGATTGAGCGCCTCGGTGGGATCATACACACGTTGCGCGCTTTGGTGGTAATCGGCACTCGCGTTGAAGGTCATCGTCGAGGACGGCGTGGCCGTCATCGATCCGCGCAGGCCGTACACCATCATCGCGCTGGGATGCCGGATCGCCTCATCAAAACTCGAGACGCCGCGCTGCCGTTTGAGCAGATCCAAGTACTCCGGAGGCACTTGCACGTTGCCCAGTTGATTCTGATATTCGCCGGAGAGATAGTACGTGATCGCGGAGTTCCCACCACTCAAATTCGCCCCGTATTGCCATGACGGAGCCGTCGGCCCGATCGTCGAGAGCTGTGGCTGCTGAAAGAAGCTCTTGGCAGCGACGACACTATCAATGATGCACTGCTTGTAGTAATACTGCGCGATGAGCGTACATGCGTAGGGGAGCGGGGTGCGCGTCACGCTGTCGTCCGTGGCATGCGACCAGACTTGATAAAACTTGGTCGAGAGCCGCTCCGTCACGGGAACTGAATTGAACAGCGGTTGCGCATGCCAATTCCACTTGGTATTTCCGCTACTCCCCTTCTTCGTCGTAATGACGATCACACCGTTCGCGCCGTCTGGTCCGTACAGCGTAGAGGCCGACGGCCCTTTGACGATTTCAACATTCTCAATGTCATTCACATTGAGCAGTGACAGCGGACTCGCCGGTTCGGCGGAACGAAGGCCGCGCGTATCGGGCGACTCGAATCCTCCTTGCGTGACACGATCGTTGCTCTGAATCCGAACGCCATCGACAACGAAGATGGGCTCGGAGCTCAGCGAAAATGACCCTTGCCCACGTAACCGGATCGAAGCCGGAGCACCGGCAATGCCGCCACTGCTAGTAAAGATCTGTAACCCCGGGACGCGTGACTGTAGCAGCTCGAACACGTTGGTAATGGGTGCTTCCCGCACCAACGAATCGGCGTTGATCTGCGCCACAGAGTGTCCCAGTTCGCGAATGCGTTGTGCACCGGTTGCCGTCACCACAACCTGATCGAGCGTATTGACACTCGATTCCAAAGCGAAGTTCACGGTGGCGGTCTGATCGTCGGTCACCGTCACGAGGTGGACTTGCCTAGCGTACCCCACGTATCGCACCGAAATACGATGCCGCCCAGCGAGAACGTCGACAAAGTGATAGACGCCCTTGTCATCCGTCCGCGTTACGTGCCCGCTATCATCCAGCCAGACGGTCACGTGCGCCAACGGCCGTTCCGATCTCGCGTTAATGACGCGCCCCGTCACGATCCCGGCATTCTTCCCGGCGTCCTGACCAGGCTTAAGCGCAATCACATTGGCGTCGGTCACGACAGCCCGCAACTTCGTCCCCATGAGAACCCGTTCGAGCACAGTCCCCAGAGGCTGGCGGACCACATTGATCGTGACGGTCCGCCCGCCAGCATCGACCAATTCCCGCCGATATCCGATGAGGACTTTGGCCTGTGATGCCACGATGTCTATCGCGTGACGAAGCGGCGTGTTGTCCAGATGAATCGTGATTAGTCGCGCCAGGACCTCATGCGCTTCGATACGCGCATTCGCGTTGTCGCCGCTACCGGTAGCCACATCCTGCTGAGCGCTCGCCGTACGTCCCATGCCCATCATGACGACAATGGCCGCGCACACGTACGCCCAACGACGAACAGAATCCTTCATCGTCCAACCTCCGTCTCGGAATGCACTCGCGTCTCGCGAGGCGGGTTTCGCTTCAGGGTGGAACTATCGGTGCGCTCCGGCCGAAGCGTCACGACGTTGCCATCGAATGTCATCGTGACACCCAATACAGCCTTCACCGTATTCAGTGCCGCGCTCGGTTGATCCGCGTTGAGCCCAATCCACACGTGGCTCGCCGCCAACGTGCTATCTGTCAAATGAAATTCGTATCCATACCAACGCCCGAGTGCCTGCAGCATTGTCGCCACCGGGATATCGCGAAAGACAAGGTGCCCTTCGGTCCACGACGCAATACCGTCGGCATTGCCATTCACGCTCACAACCACCGACGAATCCGTCATGCGCCCCACGGCACCGGCCACTAACACGACCGGTGTAAACTGTCCGCCGATTTCGACACGGCCCGACGTCACGGCGACCTGTGTTTCCGATTCATTGGAATAGTGGCGTACGTCGAAGTTCGTACCGAGCACGCGCGTCATCACCGATCCAGTCCGAACGATGAACGGACGATGTGCCTGCGGCGCCACGGAGAAAAACGCCTCGCCAGTCAAATCGACCTGACGAGCACCACGCGCGTCGGTCGAGAAGCGGAGCTGTGTTTCCGGGGTCAACATGACTCGCGATCCATCGGGAAGCACAACCGCCGTTCGCTGCCCGCGCGCAGTCGCATAGAAATGCGACTGCGAGGCGTCAGCACCGGCGGAGAAGAATGACGACATCTTGACCGAGGCCACCATCATGAGCGCGATCGCCGCGACCCCAGCCATCAGACCAAACCCGTAGCGCCGCAGATCATTCGTAGCATGTCGTCCACCGGCGAGAAATAGTCGAGTGGCGCCTAGCACACGCCCCCACGGTTCCACAACTTGCGTAGCCGACGCGGCATCGACGTGCGGCATCAACGACCGCAACCGCTCGAAGCTATCAGCAACGTCTGGTGGAGTGCCAAATCGAAAGCGCGCCCGCACAGCATCGCGCTGCACGTCGTACCAGGTTCGTTGATCGGGGTGCCGCTCGAATAGCGCCTGCAGCGCTGCAGCGTCTCCGGAGTCCGCATCGCCGCTGATCAAACGGTCGATCAAACGTTGCTCGTCCAGAGTGAGAGAATGGTGCTCCATGGTCCCAACGTCTACTGGGACCAAAAAAAACGAACCCCCGGGAATTGTTCCCGGGGGCGGCCCGATCACCCTACAATGTGCCCGACGGCTTTTCGAAGCGTCTCGTCGGCCTTGCGGAGCAGCTTTCGAACAGCTGTATCAGTCACACCCATCTCACGCGCGATGTCAGTGGCATTGAGCTCACCGAGCCATCGAAAGAGCACGGCCGTGCGCTGGCGATCAGGAAGCGCATCGATGGCACGACGAATTCGCTGGGCAAGATCGGCGTCCTCGGTGAGCTGGTCTGGCGGCACAGGCCGTGACGACGACAACGCACTTCGCTCCGGTACGCCGTCCTCGACGTCAATGACGTGTTCCAACAGCCGAGCACCCACGGCATCACGATGACGGAGTGTCCCAATGCGATACCGGACCGCGCCAAACAGGTAGCCTCGCACCGATCCGCGAACATCCCACTCCGCCCGACGCCGCCAAATATCCAAAAAAACATCATGCACGACGTCTTCCGCACCGTCCCGCGTCCCGAGCAACGTCGCGGCAAATCCCCACAACGCTTCGAAGGTACCCACGTACAGCCGTTCGAACGCACTGATGTCCCCAGCACGAATCGCATCAATGCTTCGCGCATCGGCGCCTCTCGTATCGACTGGGACCACATGCGCCTTGTGATTCGCTCGGCGCTCCGCGGAGACGCGCACCCGCTCGCGATCATCCGCGCCTGGCGGCGCGCCAAACCAGAAGTGCACGAGTGGTACCGTCATGCGCACAATATCAAGTCTGGTACCACGCGCAGGCAAGAGAAAATGCGAGCGGCGGTGTACATTAACCGTGTTGCGGACGGAGAGATGTATAAGATTTATAGTATACGATTCGTCCCCGTCGCATGTTTGAACGCCAGCACAGAGGAAAGTGCGTTCATCGGTTGATCGCAAACCCAGACACGCGTCTTTATCGGCAGGATCCTTGGATGTAAATGCAGCTAAGTAATTCGCCTTCCAATCAATTTGAAATTTCTAAGTCCGTTTTTTGAGTATGTCGAAGTGTGACGCGTCGATTTTTCATACTGGATAATCTGGAGGCAAAAACAAAAGGCCGCTCGATGAGAGCGGCCTTCGCCATTTCCCAGATCAATGTGTTGTAATGGCTAGGGACGGAATCGAACCGCCGACACGCGGATTTTCAGTCCGCTGCTCTACCAACTGAGCTACCTAGCCAGAGTCACGGAATATAATCGCCCCGGGCCCCCTCACCAATCCCGGTCGACAGCCTCGCCAACCCATCCCTCTAACTCCCCCGTACCGCTGTCCCCTCACTGGCGGAAACGGCATCCCCACCGTCGCCTACATCCCTCCGCTCAAACATTACCACCCCCGACGTCCGCCGAAACCGCCACCGCTCCTTCTCCGGCGTCATCCACACAATCAGGCTCAACGGAAAGACAAACGGCAATCGCCGCTTGATCCGCGCCAACTCGTTCGACGTCGTCACCTCTTCCTTTGTCCGCCATCCGAGTGCATTGAAAAAACTCCACCCAATCCCGCACTCGAAAGCGAAACGGCGCCGACACGCTGTCAGCAAATCACGGACACTTGCGATAAATACGCCGTAAATACACCAGGAACACCCCACAAAAAAATGATTCGCCTACACCTTTTTATTGCAGGAACGTAATGGGATGTAGATCCGCGCGACTGAAAACGGACTCCCGTTCTTCCGTCGTTTCCTATGCCCTCACGGAGATCCTGCAGATGGCTCGACCGATCGATCCAGAAAAACGTCCCGCGATCCTCATGGCAGCGCGTGCGGTTTTTCTTGAAAAGGGGTACGCCAACACTCGAATGTCCGAGATCGCGTCACGTGCCGGCGTTGCGGTCGGGACACTGTATCTCTACTTCGAATCCAAAGAAGCCATTGCCCGCGCCATGGCGGAATCATTTTACAAACGAATCGAAGAAAGCCTCGTCCCCGAGTTGGAGCCAGCGCTCGAGGCGCGCGCGACTTCACCCGACCGTTTCCGTCAACTCGTGCACCATGCTTTCGTCATCGCCGTCGAAGAGCGTGATCTCCTACTCCTCTCGCCAAGTGGTTTCACGGGCTATGTCCCACAACTCCACCAGTCGGGCGTCAGTCACACGCCAACACATGCGCATAGCAAAGACGTTCGCGCCGACTTCTTGCGCCAGATGGGGACCGCGCTCGCCACGCTCATGGCGGCTGGCCGTATTCGGCGATACGAAGATCCGGTGGTACTCGCCGAGTTGATTTTGGCGCTGAGCCAACCCGTGATTCGGACGTATTTGACCCTCGGTCCCGGCGACCGCGAGCGCTATGAAGCCATTTTCACCGACTTCCTCGAAAGCGCACTAATGCAGTCCGTTGCTCTGGGCAACTATATGGCGACACCCACCAACCTCCCCGCGACCGCGCCGATCAGCGCGCCCTCCAAAGCCGCGAGCCATGCGTCGATCGCGTTCAGCCGGTAGAACGAGTACGAAGACAAAAAAACAGCGTGGGAGACGATGGCGTTGCCTCGTCTCCCACGCTGTGGCATTGGTAGTCCTCCTGATCTCATCGGCGATGAGCGACTACCACACGACCCCAAAGCTTACGCCACGCCCTCCGGCCGCGTCCCATGCGTCGCCGTCACGATCGACTTGATCCCGCCACGTACGTTGAAATCGCCCACCACCCGCATCCACGTCGGCTGTACTTTCGCCACGAGATCGTCCAACACTGTGTTCACCACACGCTCATAAAAAATCCCGTCGTTGCGGTAGCTCCACAAATACAGCTTGAGGCTCTTGAGCTCCACGCACACCGCGTCGGGGACGTACGTGATCCGCAGCGTCGCAAAATCCGGCGCCCCACCCTCCAACAACCTGAGCTCCGCCGCATCGCCCTCCACACCACCCAACGGGCACAACGACGTGAACTCCGGGCACTCCATATGAATCTCGTACGCCCGCTGCGGGCACGGATTCGCAAAGATCTCTAATAATTCTGGCTTCGGCATCCCGTAATTTATCAGGCGCCGGAATTTAGTATCTAAATGCTACGAATTACGAAGCCGACGGGAGAGCTCTTCCAACATCGTCCGCTCGGCCGGCGTCAGGCTCGAGATCCCGCCCCGCGAGATCTTGTCCAGGAGGGCGTTCACCTCGTCAACCTTGCGCTTGGGCTTCCGCACCGTCGCCGAAGGCGTCTGCGCGCCTTGCTGCGGCGACGAACGCCGCTTGGCCATGGCATTGCTCCGCGCCACCGCCTCGTCGGCCGTCTGCGGGTGCTCGTGCCGACGAGCTTTAGGGGTCCGGGGCGTCTTGGGAATTGGCTGCGGACGCTGCTCGTCCGGCACTACGGCCACATGCTGCTTGACCCGCTCCAGCCCACTCCCGTTGGGCGCGTGCAGATACATCCAGGCAAAGGCCAACCCGCCCACATGCGCCATCCACGCCGTCCCACTAGCCGTCACACCGCTCAGATCGGCCAGTGCCATCCCCACGTTGGCTGCGATGGTCCACACCGCCAGCCAACGCGCCTTCATGGGAACCACGCCAAAAAGAAAGACTTCGTCGTCCGGCCACCGAAGCGCATAGGCCAACACCACGCCCACGACAGCCCCCGACGCGCCGATGATCGCCCCCTCGCGGACGAACAGGAGGTGGAAAATCGCCCCGCCTAGCCCGCACCAGAGATAGAAATTGCAGAACGCCCGCGTCCCGAACGACCGCTCCACCCGTGGACCGAACATCCACAGCATGAGCATGTTCGTCCCCAAATGCACCAGTCCAGCGTGGACGAACATGTACGTCCCCACTGCCCACCAGTGCCCCGGAAACTGCTCCGCCGACAACGCCAGCCACGACGCCATGTTCCCGGCGCCAAAAATGGTGAGCTGGAGGAAAAAAACGACCACGTTGGCCGCAATGAGCCACTGCACAGCGGGAGTCACTCCGCCCTGCAACGGTGCATCGATTGCGTACGTCCGGTCGTCGATTGTCATACGCTGATAGCCGCCCCGAAATCCGCCCTACGAGTAATACGTCTCAGCTCTCGTACCCGATGGCCAAGAGGACGATCCGCTCGCACAACTCCTCAAACCCAATGCCAGCGGCCTCCGCCGCCTGCGGAACCAGACTGAGCCCAGTCATCCCCGGCAACGTATTCGCCTCAAGACAATAAAACGCTCCGGACGCATCCATCCGGAAATCGATCCGTGCGCACCCCTGCAACTTCAACGCACGAAAGGCCCGAACCGCTTGCGCCTGGACCTCTTTAGTATCACTTAGTGATAAATTCGCCGGGAACTCTTCGCTCGCCATCCCCAGCGTATACTTGCACTCGTAATCGTAAATCTCATGCTTGGCCTTGATCTCGCCAACCGGGAGCGGTTCGCCCCCGAGCACCGCCACGGTCAACTCTCGCCCTGGGATAAAGCGTTCGATCATTACTTCGTCGTCGTATTGTGACGCCTCTTTGACCGCCTCCTCGAACGCATCCCGATGCTTCACCACGGTCAACCCCACCGTCGACCCCTGCTTGGACGGTTTGACGATCACCGGAAAGCCAAGCTGCCGCTCCACGGTGTCCACGTCCTGGGGCGCCATGAGCCAGTCCGCTGTCCCCACGTTGGCCGCACGGAACAGGATCTTGGACAGATCTTTATCCATCGCCAACGCACTCGCCAAATGTCCGCTCCCGGTGTACACCACGCCGGCCATGTCCAACAGCGCCTGCACGGTTCCGTCTTCCCCCTGCCCGCCATGTAACCCCAGGAACACCACATCGGCGTTCCGGATATCTGGAGTAGACGCAAGGTCGGTACGGAGCGACGTGGTCGAGAGCCCGCGTAACGCATCGAGCGACGGCGGCGCCACCCCAACCTGGCTCGACCGCAACGCCTCGAGAATGTCCTCGTCGATGGTCCCTGTGGCCGGATCGAATGCCGACACACTGTGCCCGCGCGACCGCAATGCATCAACAATACGCAACCCCGACGCCAACGACACGTCGCGCTCGCTCGACGCACCTCCCATCAACACGGTGATTTTCATCGCTGCATCATGTAGTGCAGCATGTCCGACCGCGTCACGATCCCCTGCACCAGCCCGTGCTCGCGCACGAGCACTGCGGGATTGGCTTTCGACAACAATTTCACCACGCTTTCAATGGGTTGATCGCCGTCCACGATGGGGAACGGCGCGTCCATAATCTCGCTCACGGTCGCGTCCAACAGCTTGGGATTGTCCAGACTCTTTTGCGACAACGACCAGTCGCTCACCGAGCCCACGCAATTGCTCCCTTCCATCACCGGCAGCTGCGACACGTCGTGCAAGCTCATCAAATTGAGCGCCTGTCGCACAATCGCCCCCGGCGCGATACTCACGACCGACGGCGCGGCGCCATCTTTGGTAGTAAGCACGTGCGCCAGGCTCACCCGCTCACTGTCGAGCAGCTGGTTTTCACGCATCCATTCGTCGTTGTACAGCTTGGACAGATACCGCTCGCCAGTGTCGCACAAAAAGGTCACGACATAGGCGTTGGGATCGTTGATCGTCCGCGCCAAATCCAGCGCCACTTTGGCGATGAGTCCGCTCGACCCACCCACGAACAATCCTTCTTCACGCGTCAACCGACGTGCCATCGAGAACGCGTCACGGTCCGACACGGTCTGATAGTCGTCGATCACGCTCATGTCGAGCGTCCCAGGTAATTTGTCCTGCCCGATTCCTTCAACCTTGTACGGCGTTCCTTCGATCTTGTTGGCGCCGTGACTGCGCCAATACTCCGCGAGAATCGACCCCTGCGGATCGCCCGCGATGATTTTGATGTTGGGATTTTTTTCTTTGAGATAGCGCCCAACACCGGTAATCGTCCCACCAGTCCCTGCCGACGCAACGAAGTGGGTGATGCGCCCCTCGGTCTGCTCCCAGAGCTCGGGACCCGTCGTGGCGTAGTGCGCGTCCGGATTGGCCTGATTGTAAAACTGGTTGGCCAAAATGGCGTTGGGCGTCTCCGCCGCCAATCGCTTGGCCACCATGATGTAATTATCGGGATGATCCGGCGCGACCGCCGTAGGCGTCACGATCACTTCCGCGCCGGACGCTTTGAGTAGCCGCACTTTTTCCTGCGACATCTTGTCCGGCATGGTAAAAATGCAGCGATAGCCGCGGAGCACCGCCGCCAACGCTAATCCAATGCCGGTATTGCCGCTCGTCCCCTCGACAATGGTCCCGCCCGGCTTGAGACGCCCTTCACGCTCCGCTTGCTCGATAATGGGCAACCCGATCCGGTCCTTGACCGAGCCGCCTGGATTGAAAATGTCCGCTTTGGCGTACATCGGCGTGCGCAGCCCACGCGTCACTTTGTTGAGACGAATGAGTGGCGTCCACCCAATGGTGTCGAGAACGGACTCGTAAGGCTTGACGTTACGTACGGACATGAGCGTGATCGAAGAGCAAAAGAGTGCGATGAATACCGATTAGTGCGAGGAGGATTTCTTGGGAGCGATGCCCTTGCCGGACGTCGCCGTGTGCGCCGTGTCTTTTTTGGCGCTGTCGGTTTTTACCCCCTGTCCCACCGGAACCGGATGCAAGATTGTATCCCCCGCGGGCGGCGGCGCCTCGGGATGCCGAAAATACACAGGAAACAAAATCGATACCGCCATCGGCGCGCCACGCAGCTTGGCCGGCACGAACCGGAGGTCACGTGACCCCTGTACCGCCGCCGAATCCAACATTGCCACGTTGGACGATGTCACAACACGCGTGGAATCGTTGATCACCATGCCGTTGGTATCGACAAACAAACGAAGAAACACATTACCCTGCACTTTCTCCGCGTACAACGCGGGCGGATACCGGAAGGGCAAATCTTTGTTCAACATGGTCGGCAACACATCCGGCCGAGCCATGTTGGATTCGAACGCAGGCTTGCCGGCGTCTTTGCCGCGGCACGCCACCGTGCTCCCGAACACGCCCGCAATCATCACGGACATCAACGCCGGCGTCGTCCACGAATACCGGCGTCCAACGGGATGTCCGGTCACACGCCGCGCGCGTGGACAGCGCGCGGCCGTGGCCTGAGATGGCAGGTCAAACAGTGAAGTCATCGGTCCTCGCGCGGTCGCGCTGTACTGGTACTGAGGCGAGTGCGGTACTGGGCCTTCGGGTTACTGCTGCACGCCAGACTGCCGCACGTCGGACACGAGTCGAGCAAGGGTGTCCAAAGCTTGAAGTGGCGTCATGGTGTTGGGGTCGAGCGTCCGCAGCGTCTCCACCGCGGGATGCTCGGCGGGCGTCACTGATTCGACAACCGGCGCCGCCGCTGGCATTACACCTGGCACTCCACCTGGCGTTGCCAACGTGCTCGCCGAGTATCCCTCGTCGGGCTCATCGGCGTAGGCCGGTGCCGACGTGGAGTCGAACAATGCGAACTGCTCCACGGGCGCCCGCCGCCGGCTGGCGATCAGATGCCCCCCCTCCAATTGACGCAGTAAGATACGGGCACGTTTCAGGACAGCGTCCGGCAGCCCGGCCAGTCTCCCGACTTCGATCCCATATGACCGGTCCGCGCCGCCCGGGTCCAAGGTATGGAGGAACAGCACCTGGTCGCCCACTTCGCGCACGCGCACGTTGAAATTACGCACCGCCGG
>Ga0105237_10003135_pt1 | contig 19890 bp, 21 predicted proteins | sample KBSC24metaG_FD_81520 | JGI IMG/M metagenome (GOLD analysis project Ga0105237, IMG submission 81520) | Corn rhizosphere microbial communities from Kellogg Biological Station, Michigan, USA - KBS C2-4 metaG | ecosystem: Host-associated > Plants > Roots > Rhizosphere > Soil | place: Michigan, USA... | reverse complement strand
GGCCGCGGTCGGCGCCCGCGCTGGCCGGGTTCGCGACGATCACGCTCTGCACCACGGCGATCTACCTGCTGACCGGCTCGGCAAGGATCGACGTCGACGGCGAACCCACCCCCAAGGAGTGGGCAGTGCTCGCGATCGTCGTCCTCGCGATACCGCTTGCGGTCGTCGCTGGTTGGCGCGTCGCCAGGATGGAGACCAACCGGGCGCAGACGATCTCTGCCGCAGTGTCGGTGGCCATCGGCGGGGTGGCCGCGGCGATCCAGCGCGATCTCGAGGCCCTCGTCGTCACCGGCGTGGTCGTCACAATCGTGTTGGCGACTACCGCATCCGGCATCGGTTCGGTGCTCGGATGGGCCGCCAAGCTGACGCTGTCGCAGCTGGCCGCGGTGGGCGATCTGCTGGTTGGTGCGCTACCGGTGGTGCTGCTCACCGTGCTGGTGTTCTTCAACTCCCCCGTGTGGGCCATGGCGTCGACGATCAGCCGTCAGCGGCTGTGGCTGGCGCTGGCGTTCCTACTCCTGATCGCGGCCACGTTCGTCGTGTCGGGTCTGCTCAAACGCGTCGAGTCGACGCTCGAGTCGTCGACGGGACCGGTCGGGCTGACCCGGCTCGAGCGCTGGAACGTGATCTTCGTGCTCGCCGCATCGCAGATCACGCAGATCCTGATGGTCTCGGTCGTCACCGCGGGCATCTTCCTGGTGCTCGGCCTGATCGTGCTCAGCCCGGAACTGCTTGCGCTGTGGACGCACAACGGCCCCAGCGACGGCACGCTGCTCGGCATGACGATCCCGGTGCCGCAGGCGCTGATTCAGGTCGCCCTGTTCCTGGCCGCGCTGACGTTCATGTACGTCAGCGCCAGGGCGGTCGTCGACGGCGAGTACCGCGAGCGGTTCCTCGACCCCCTCGTCGAGGACCTCAAGCTGACGCTGGCGGCACGCGACAGGTACCGGGCGGGCACGCTGCCGCTGTGAGTGATGAAAGAATCGTCCCGACATGAAGGTCCTGGTAGTCGAGGACGAACCCCTCCTCGCATCGACCCTGGCCATCGGTCTGCGCGCTGAGGGCTGCGTGGTCGTCGGATCGTCCAACGGCGTCGACGGGCTCGCTCAGGCGGTCGACGACGACTTCGACGTGATCGTGCTCGACATCATGCTGCCCGGCCTGAGCGGTTACGAGGTGCTGCGCCGCATGCGCGCCCGCGACGTCTGGACCCCGGTGCTCATGCTGACCGCCAAGGACGGCGAGTACGACCAGACCGACGCCTTCGATCTCGGCGCCGACGACTACCTGACGAAGCCGTTCTCGTTTCTGGTGCTGGTCGCCCGGTTGCGCGCGCTGGTGCGCCGGTCCGCACCGCAACGCCCACCGGTCCTGACGGCGGGCTCGTTGTCGCTGGACCCCGGCCTCCGGACAGTCGAACGGGACGCGACGCCGATCACGCTGACCCCACGCGAGTACGGCCTCCTCGAATACCTGATGCGCAACAAGGACACCGTCGTCACCAAGACCGAGATCCTGCGCAACGTCTGGGACGCTCACTACGAGGGCGCCGACAACGTCGTGGAGGTGTACGTCGGCTACGTGCGGCGCAAGATCGACATTCCGTTCGGCACCAACACCATTCAGACCGTCAGGGGAATCGGCTACAAGCTCGAGTCGAGCGCCAACGGCAACTGAAGCCTGACCACCGTTCCGCCGCCGAGGCGGTCGTCGATCGACACCGTGCCGCCGTGCGCCATGACGATCTCCCGCACGATCGCGAGGCCGAGGCCGGTACCGCCTGCGTCGCGCGAGCGGTCCGGGTCGAGCCTGACGAAGCGGTCGAACACCCGCGAGCGGTCGGCCTCGGGGATGCCGGGCCCGTCGTCGGCGACCCCGACCCGCACGAATCCTCCTGCGGGACGTACCACGACCTCGACGCGCGACACCGCGTGCCGTGCGGCGTTGTCGAGCAGGTTGCGCAACACCCGGGACAACGCGTCGGCGTCTCCGGTGAGGCGGGCAGGGCTGATGTTGGAGCGCACGTCGAGTGACGTCTTGCGGCGCAGTTGCTCCACCTCCGCGGCCGCCACGTCGTCGAGGTCGACGTCGTCGTCGGCGACGGTGAGACCCCGTTCGTCGGCGCGGGCCAGCAGCATCAGATCGTCGATCAGCGCCTTCATCCGCTCCGCCTCCGGGATCAGCGTGCCGGTGACCAGGTCCGCGTCGAGCAATTCGGGATGCGTGACCGCCACCTCGAGAGCCGAGATGATCGTGGTCAACGGACTGCGCAGTTCGTGTGATGCGTCGCCGACGAAGCGCTGCCGGGCGGCATGGCCCGCCTCGATCCTGGCGAGCATCTCGTTCATGGTGACGGCGAGTGCGGCGATCTCGTCGCGGCTGTCGGGCACAGGAACCCGCTCGGTCAGATCCGATGCGGTGATGTCGGCGACGCGGGACCGAATGTCGTCGACCGAGCGCATCGAACGCCGCACCAAAAGGTAAGTGGCAGCTCCGGATACGGCGATCACGAACGGCGCGGCCACTGCCAGCGCGACGATGACGGCGCGCACCGTCGACGCGATCGTCGCACTGCCCTCGCCCACCAGGATGGTGAACGGGCCGTCGGGACGGTCCACGGTGAGCGCGCTGAACCTGATCCGGCCGAATGGCGAGGTCTGCTCGGGGATGCCGATGTGTGGGCCGCCGCTGACGCCGGCGAGCGGGAGCAGCGGGAAGTCCGGCGCCGACGACGATCGGCGCACGACGCTACCGTCGGCCTTGATGATCTGGACGGCGACGATGCGTTGATCGGTCTGCAGCAGTGCGGGCTCGACTCCCGCCGGGCCGACGGTCTGGACGGCCTGGGCTATCTCGGTGATCCGGCCCGCCGCGGCGCTGTCCACACCGGACAGCATGGTGCGGTAGAGCACGACGGCCAGGCCGGTGCCCGCGACGGCGAGGACGACGAACACGACGCTGGCCGCGACGAATGCCGAACGGGCCGATATGCCCCACGTCGTCGTGCGTCCTCTCGCCATAGCGGCTCAAGTCCACCACAATGTCAGCGGTGTCCGACATGCAGCAGATCCACGACTGGTTCCTTGGTCGTGGGCTACCGCTGGTCCTGACCCGACGAGTGCGCTCCCGTGACCTGATCGTCCGGTCCGCACCCGTGGTCAGCGGCGTCGGCGCGCTCACCGCGGCGACCATGCTGCTCGCGGAGATCACCGGTGACGACCCCGATTACGGGTACGCCGTGCGCTTGGGCGTCATCGCCGCGGTATTGGCCGTCGCGCCCTTCGTGCTGTACGTGCTGCACCACAGCGGGACCCGGCTGGGCGAGGCGGGGCGCCGCAGTACCGGCCTTTTGGTGATGGCGATCTTCGTGGTGGTCATGCCGGTGACGGTGAGCGGGTGGTCGAGCGCTGCGGCAGCGGAGGCTCCTGCTTTCATCGTCATCACCCTGCTGTCGATCTGGTTGACCTACATCGGATTCGGCTCGATCGCGCTGTGGGCGTTCCGGTTCGCCTGGGTGCAGTTCGGGGCACTGGGCAGCCTCATGGGTCGCGCACTGCCCCTGCTGATGTTGACCCTGTTGGTGTTCTTCAGCGGTGAGCTCTGGCAATTGGCCGCGCGGATGACGCGACAAAGGCTCTGGCAGGTGATCGGGTTCTTGGCGCTCGTCGCCCTGCTGTTCGTGGTGACCACCATCCGCGACGAAGTGCGGGCGTTGCGCGAGGATCGGGCCGACCAGAGCGATCCGAGGGAACTATTGAAGGGCACGCCGCTGGCTGGTCGGATCGACCACGCCCCGCCCCGCACTCCCCTGTCGAAGGCCGAGCAGTTCAACGTCGTTGCCGTGATGGTGGTTTCGCAGGCGATTCAGGTCGTGCTCTTCACCGCGGGGCTGTTCGCTTTCTTCCTTGCGCTCGGCATCATCGCCGTCCCCGACGACGTCGCGGTGTTATGGTCGGCCGAGCAGGCCTGCTCGGTGGGCCAACCACCGTGCGACGGAACGTGGTTCGGCATCCACATCCCGGTACCCCAGACCATCGTGCAGACGTCGCTGTTCGTCGCGGTGCTATCCGGGCTCTACTTCACCGTCAGCACCAGCACCGATCCGCTGTACCGGCAACGCTTCTTCGACCCGCTGATCGCCGACGTCGCCGTGAGCCTGGCCGGCCGCGACGCCTACCTCGCCCTCGAGGGCGACAACGTGGCCGGCTCCGACCGGCCCTAGAGGTACTGCCCCAGGTTCGACTCGGTATCAATGGCACGGCTGGCCGACGAACTCTTGCCCGTGACGAGCGTGCGGATGTAGACGATCCGCTCACCCTTCTTGCCCGAGATGCGAGCCCAGTCATCGGGATTCGTGGTGTTCGGCAGATCCTCGTTCTCGGCGAATTCATCGACGATCGAGTCCAGCAGGTGCTGGATGCGTAGACCGTGCTGACCACTTTCCAGCACGGCCTTGATCGCGTTCTTCTTCGCGCGGTCGACGACGTTCTGGATCATCGCGCCGGAGTTGAAGTCCTTGAAGTACATGACTTCCTTGTCACCGTTGGCGTAGGTGACCTCCAGGAACCGGTTGTCGTCGATTTCGGCGTACATCCGGTCGACGACCTTCTCGATCATCGTCTTGATGGTCAGCGCGCGGTCACCGCCGAACTCGCCCAAATCATCTGCGTGCAACGGCAGGTCCTCGACGAGGTACTTCGAGAAGATGTCCTGTGCCGACTCGGCATCCGGCCGCTCGATCTTGATCTTGACGTCCAGGCGGCCGGGCCGCAGGATCGCCGGATCGATCATGTCCTCGCGGTTGGAGGCACCGATGACGATGACGTTCTCGAGGCCCTCGACGCCGTCGATCTCCGAAAGCAGCTGCGGGACCACGGTGGTCTCGACATCGGAGCTCACGCCCGTCCCGCGGGTGCGGAAGATCGAGTCCATCTCGTCGAAGAACACGATCACGGGGGTGCCCTCCGAGGCCTTCTCCCGTGCCCGCTGGAAGATCAGCCGGATGTGCCGCTCGGTCTCACCGACGAACTTGTTCAGCAGCTCCGGGCCCTTGATGTTGAGGAAGTAGGACTTCGCCTCCCGCGCATCGTCACCGCGGATCTCGGCCATCTTCTTGGCCAACGAGTTCGCCACGGCCTTGGCGATCAGCGTCTTGCCGCAGCCGGGAGGACCGTAGAGCAACACGCCCTTCGGCGGCCGCAACGAGTACTCGCGGTACAGGTCCTTGTGCAGGAACGGCAGTTCGACGGCGTCGCGGATCTGCTCGATCTGTCGGGTCAGCCCGCCGATGTCGTGGTAGCTGACATCGGGGACCTCTTCGAGCACCAGGTCCTCGACCTCGGCCTTGGGGATGCGTTCGAACGCGTATCCGGCCTTGGTGTCGACGAGCAACGAGTCGCCTGGGCGCAGCTTGCGCGGCCGCAGGTCGTCGTCCACGCCGTCCTCGACCTGGGACGGCAGGTCCTCCACCGCGACCAACGGCTCGGCAAGCCAGACGATGCGCTCCTCGTCGGCGTGTCCGACCACCAGCGCACGGTGACCGTCCGCGAGGATCTCGCGCAACGTGCTGATCTCGCCGACCGCCTCGAACGCACCGGCCTCGACCACGGTCAGCGCTTCGTTCAAGCGGACGGTCTGTCCCTGCTTGAGCTCGCCGACCTCGATGTTCGGTGAGCACGTCAGCCGCATCTTGCGGCCAGAGGTGAACACGTCGACCGTGTCGTCCTCGTGTGTGGCGAGGAGCACGCCGTAACCGCTCGGCGGCTGACCGAGCCGGTCGACCTCCTCGCGGAGCGCCAGCAGCTGCTGCCGCGCCTCCTTGAGCGTGTCCATCAGCTTCGCGTTACGGGACGCGAGCGAGTCGATCCTGGCCTCGAGCTGGTGCACGTCGCGGGCGCTGCGCAGCCCGCTGTTGGCACCTACTGCCTGCTCAAGCTGTTCACGTAGCGCTGCCGCCTCACGGCGAAGTTCCTCGAGTTCGGCAGCGTCGTCGCTCGACATTGGGCTGTCACGATCTTCTCGGTAGGCTCCCGAATGTTCGGACTCAGTCATGTTGTGCCCCTTCCCGCACCGAAAGTTGGTGCAGTAACAACTTCAACGCTACCGGCGATTCAGTCTTTGTGTGCGGTGTAGGAATTCGACACACCAGCAACACTGTTAACCTCGTGTTTAGTTGGCCCCGTTGAAAGGACAGCCGTGATCCTCAAAACCCTCGTTACCGGCATGGCAGCAGCCGCTGTGGTAGCCGCAGCCGCGGGTGGTGTGACTTCCATTGCAGCGAGCGCCTCGCCCGCCTCTCCGGCGATCCAGCCGGTCGTGTGGGACATCCCGTTCCCGCAGGCCCCGGCACCGGAGCTGCAGCAACCGCTGCTCGCGACGCTGCAGGCACTGGGGACCACTGGCCCGTCCTCGGCCAAGTCGCCCTACGTCGAGGGCGGCATCGGCCGTATCGAGGGAAGGGTCGCCGACGGCAAGATCCGGGAAGCGGCCGCGGCCGGCAAGTTCCCGCTGTCCTTCACCATCGCCAACATCGATCAAGAAGACGGCTTCGTGAGTGCTGACGTCACCGCGACGGCTGCCAACGGTGGAACCGCCAGCCAGAACATCCAGTTCGTTCCCGGGCCGAGCCCGACGGGGTGGCAGATGTCGAAGCAGTCGCTGGTGGCGTTGATGTCGTCCGTCGGCTAACCCGTTTCTTGCACCGCACCCCAGCTGTAATCCTGAGCGCCGTCACGATCGTGGCGGCGCTTGGGGTTGCTGGGTGTTCACAGACACCGCCACCCGCGGCGCCGCCGACCCCGCAGCTGACGACGGCCGTGTCCGCGCCGACGGGCGCCGCCCTGCCGTCGCCCGATGCACTGACCGGTGTCATCTCCCGACTGGCCGACACTTCGATTCCCGTTGAGCAGAAGGTCGGCCTGGTGCAGTACGCCACGGTCGACGACCAGCCCGTGCTGACCAACTTCGGCGAAGCACTCAAGGCCAATGGCTTCGTGCCGCTCGTCGTCACCGCGACCGACCTCGCGTGGGCCGGGCAGCCCGGCAACGTGGTGGCCAACGTCACGCTCAGCACTGCCGATCCGGCCGTGCGACCGTTCACCTACCCGATGGAATTCGCCCCGGTCCACGACACGTGGCAGTTGACGCAGCGCACCGCCGATCAGCTGCTGCCGCTGGCGGGCACCACCACGCCCAAACCGTCGAACTGATTCGCCGTGTGGATCGGCTGGCTGGAGTTCGACGTACTCCTCGGTGACGTGCGATCGCTCAAGCAGAAGCGATCCATGATCCGGCCCGTGATCGCCGAGCTCCGGCGCAAGTTCGACGTGTCCGCCGCCGAGACGGGCGATCAGGATCTGCACCGTCGCGCCGGCATCGGTGTTGCCGTCGTGGCCGCCGACCGCAGTCACGTCGTCGACGTTCTCGATGCGGCCGAACGACTGGTCGCCGCGCGACCGGAGCTGGAGTTGCTGTCGGTCAAGCGCCGTCTGCGGAGCAGCGACGACGATTAAGCGCCGGGGATCTGACGCTTGCGCCTCAGGGGCGTCGGCGTCACCGCGCCCGGCGCCAGCTTGCGCGCGCTGATCAGGAACGCGGTGTGACCGCGCATGGAGTGCTGCGGGCGCACGGCCAGCCCGACGACGTCCCAGCCGCGCTGCAGGGACTCCCACGACCGCGGCTCGGTCCAGCACTGCTGCTCGCGCAGCGCCTCGACGGTCCGCGACAACTGCGTGACGGTCGCGACGTAGACGATCAGCACACCGCCGGCGACCAGCGCCGCGCCGACGGCGTCGAGCACCTCCCACGGTGCGAGCATGTCCAGGACCGCGCGATCCACCTGCGGCCCGTCGTAATCGGCGACGTTGGCGACGCGCAGATGCCAGTTCGCGGGATGTTCGCCGAAGAACGTCGTGACGTTGCGTTCGGCGTGCGGGGCGTGGTCGTCGCGCACCTCGTAGGACGTCACGGTGCCCTCTGGACCGACCGCACGCAGCAGCGAGCACGTCAGCGCACCGGAGCCCGCGCCCGCCTCGAGGACGTGCGCACCGGGGAAGATGTCGCCTTCGTGCACGATCTGCGCGGCGTCCTTGGGGTAGATCACCTGGGCGCCGCGGGGCATCGACAACACGTAGTCGATGAGCAGCGGGCGTAGCACGAGGAACTGGTCGCCGTTGGTCGACTTCACGACGCTGCCCTCCGGCAGCCCGATGACGGTGTCGGCGGCTATCGCGCCGCGATGGGTGTGGAACTCCGCGCCGGGTTCGAGCACCATCGTGTAGTGCCGACCCTTGGCGTCGGTCAACTGAACGCGGTCACCCACGACGAACGGACCGGTAACTGGCACGCCCGACAGCCTGCCAGCCGACGCGCCCGCCGTATTGCGCGGGTTGCGCATCAATGTCGGGGCCGGATCCTAAGCTGCTGCCATGAGCGACGAAGTGGCCGCGCCAAGCAGGCGCCCCGCGTTGTCGCCGTCGCGGGCAAGTGACTTCAAGCAGTGCCCGCTGCTGTACAGGTTCCGGGCCATCGACCGGCTGCCGGAACCGTCGTCGACGGCGCAGGTGCGCGGCTCGGTCGTGCACGCGGCACTCGAGCAGTTGTACGCGCTGCCCGCCGCCGACCGCGGACCCGAGACGGCCATGACGCTCGTCGAGCCCGCGTGGGAGCGGATCGCCACCGAGCGCCCCGAATTCGCCGCCGACTTCGCGCCTGAGCTGCGGGCCGAGCTGCTCGACGAGGCGCGCAAGCTGCTCTCCGGTTACTACCGACTGGAGGATCCGAGGCGGTTCGACCCGCAGAGCTGCGAACAGCGCGTCGAGGTCGAGCTCTCCGACGGCACGCTGCTCCGCGGGTTCGTCGACCGGATCGACGTCGCGCCCACCGGCGAGATGCGTGTCGTCGACTACAAGACGGGCAAGGCGCCGTCGGCAGTCCGCGAGCTGGCCGAGGCCAAGGCGATGTTCCAGATGAAGTTCTACGCGGTCGCACTGCTGCGGTCCCGTGACGTGTTGCCCGCCCGGCTGCGGCTGCTGTACCTGGCCGACGGTCAGGTGCTGGACTACACCCCCGACATGGACGAGCTGCTGCGGTTCGAGAAGACGTTGATGGCGATGTGGCGGGCCATCCAGGAGGCCGGGGTGACGGGCGACTTCCGACCCAAGCCGTCACGGTCCTGCGACTGGTGCGCACACCACGAGCACTGCCCGGTCTTCGGCGGCACGCCGCCGCCGTACCCGGGGTGGCCCGAACCCGTGGAGCCCGCGGCGTGAGCGACCCCTACTACCGTCGGCTGCCCGCCGACGGGCCGTTTCAGGTGTTCGAGTCCACCGAGGGCACGGGAAGCAACTGGGACGTCACGATCCAGCACGGATCGCCGCCGTTGGCGCTGCTGACCAAGGCGATCGAGGAGCTGGCGGCCGGTTCCTCTCTGCGAGTAGGCCGATTGATGTTCGACATTCTCGGCGCCATTCCCGTTGCGCCCGTGAAGGTTCGATCGTGGGTGGAGCGTCCCGGCGCCCGCATCTCCTTGATGGCCGCCGAGATGCTCGCCACCCGGCCGGACGGTACCGACCGTGCGGTGGCCCGGCTGAGCGCGTGGCTGTTGGCCACCAGCGATACCGCCGACGCCGCCACCGACCGCCATCCCGCGCTGGTCGAGGGCGACCTGGAGCCGACTGCGCACGACTGGCTTGGCGCGCCGGGTTACGTGCAGACCGTCAGCTGGCGCACGCAGGTGACCGCTCCCGGCGAGTCCAAGGAGGCGTGGCTCAGCCCGCTGGTCCCGCTCGTCGACGACGAACCGCCCACCGACCTGCAGCGGCTGGCGATGGTGGTCGACACCGCCAACGGCGTCGGCGCGGCGCTGGATCCGGACGAGTTCGTGTTCATGAACACCGACACCGCGGTGCACCTGCACAGGGCGCCGTCGGGCAGTGACTTCGGGCTGCGCGCCCGCGGCTCCATCGGGCCGGACGGCATCGGCGTCACCACGGCCGAGATCTTCGACCGCGACGGCTTCATCGGGACGTCGGCGCAGACTCTCCTGGTTCAGCGGCGGTGATCGCGACCAGCCGCTCGAGCGTCGCCAGCTGGCTCGGGTAGTCACCATCCAGCTTGGCCAGGAGCGTCGTGATGCCCGCCTCGCGGTACTTGCTCACGCGCTCTGCGATGCCGTCCGGTGTCCCAACCAGATTCGTGAGCCTGCCGAGGTCGATCGGCACGGCTCGGCGGGCCTCGTCGCGCTTCCCGTCCTTCCACAGGGCGGCGACGTTCTCGACCTCGGCGCCGTAGCCCAGCCTGGCGAAGGCGTCGTTGTAGAAGTTGCGGCCGCCTGCTCCCATCGCGCCGATGGTGAACGCGTACCCGTCGGCGTGCCTGCGCGCGGCGGCGTCGGCGGAGGCTTCGTCGTCGTGGATCTCGACGGCGACCGGCGCGACGAGGTCGAGATCGGCCAGCGTGCGCCCCGCCCGCTCGGCGCCTTCCCGCAACGGACCGAGGAACACCTCGGCGGCTTCGGGGATGAACGCGTTGCCGAGCCAGCCGTCGGCCGCTTCGCCGGTGAGTCGCAGGTTTCGCGGGCCCATCGCCGCCACGTAGACCGGCACGTGCCGTGGATTCACCAGCGGCCGCAGTGCGGCGCCGCTGCTGTCGGGCAGAGGCAGCGGGTAGATCTCGCCGTCGTGCTCGAGCCGGTCTCCCCTGCTGACGATCCGGACGATCTCGATGGTCTCCCTCGTCGTCTCGACGGGCTTGCGGAACCTGACCCCGTGCCAGCCCTCCATCACCCGCGGACCCGACGTGCCAACGCCCAACAGGAACCTGCCGCCTGACATCTCCTGCAGGCTCAGCGCGGACGTCGCCAGCATCGCGGGGCTGCGCGAACCCAGCTGCACCACGAACGTTCCCAGCCTGATCGTCGACGTCTTGGCTGCCACGTACGCCAATCCGGTCAGCGCGTCGTAGCCCCACACCTCGGGCACCCACAACGAATCGACCCCGATGCGTTCGGCGGCCTCGGCGAACTCCACCGCACCTGGCGATCTCGGCTCGATCATGGCGCCGACCAACACATCGGACCCCTTTCCTATGCTGCAATGGTGCGCTACCGCGATCAGCCCACGATAGAAGTGACCCAGCGGGTCCACTGTGACGTCGCGACGCTGTGGCGACACGTCACCGACATCACTCTGCCAGCGCGCTGCTCGACGGAGCTGGAGACCGTCGAATGGCTCGACGGCGCCGATGGCATCGAGGTGGGTGCCCGCTTCCGGGGCCGCAACAAGCACGACGCGTTCGGCAACTGGGAGACGGTCTGTGAGGTCGTCGAGGTCGAAGACCAGCGGCGCTGGGTCTGGAACGTAATCGGCCTCGACGGCATCGGCGCGACCTGGGGCTTCGAGGTGGAGCCGACGAGTGACGGTGCGCTGGTGCGACAGTGGGGCCGGATGGGCCCCGGACCGTCGGGATTGACGCCTGCGATCGTCGCGCAGCCGGACAAGGAGGCCAGGATCGTCGCGCGGCGGCTGGCTGAATGGCAGCACAACATGCAGGCCAATCTCGAATGGATCCGGTCGCAGGTCGAGGACTAGCTCTATATGCGGTTGCGTCTATATAGATCATCTGCAATATTGGTGAAGTGGACGTCTTCGAGGCAGTCGCCGAACCGAGCAGGCGCGCCCTGCTGGATGCCCTCACCGAGGGTGAACGCACGGCAGGAGAACTGGTCTCCACGCTGCCGGGCCTGACCCAGCCGACCGTGTCGCGGCACCTGCGGGTGCTGCGCGAGGTCGGACTCGTCGAAGTCCGACCGGACGCTCAGCGCCGCATCTATGCGCTGCGTGCCGACGGCCTCGCCGAGATGGACGAATGGGTCTCCCGTTACCGCCGCTACTGGACCGGTCATCTCGACGCCCTGGAACGGCATCTGGAATCGACGCATCGGGAGACGAAATGATCGGCCGCGAAGGACAACTCAGCATCGAGGGCGACCGTGCCGTGCTGAGCTTCGAGCGCCGGCTGCCCTACCCGCCCGCGACGGTGTGGTCGGCGCTCACCGAACCCGGTCAGCGTGACCGGTGGATGGGCAAGTCATCGATCGAGCCACGCGAGGGCGGCACCATCGAGACGGTGGCGTCGGGCCCGCAACTGCCGCCCGACGTGAAGCGGATGACGGGGCGGATCCTCGTCTGGGATCCGCCACACGTGCTCGAACACGAATGGCACCAGGCGATCGTCGAGCCCGGCGTGGTGCGCTACGAGCTGCACCCCGACGGCGAGACCGGCACGCTTCTGCGGTTCACCCACCGCGGGCTCGGCGTGCCCAACGCCACCGGCTTCCGGCCGGGCACCCACGCGTTCCTCGACCGCCTGGAAGCACATCTCGCCGGCGATCCGCTGCCCAACTGGGCCGAGCGCTATCGCGAGATCGCAGGCGTCCCACCCACCTACGGCCGAAGGGAAATCGGATGAACGACAATCACTTTCACGGCACACCGGTCCTGGCGGTCGCCTACCACTCCGGATTCGGCCACACGTCCACCCTCGCAACCGCGGTCGCGGCAGGCGCCAGAGCGGGTGGCGCAGAGGTGGCCGTGGTGGCCGTCGACGCGATGACCGACGACGACTGGGAGGTCCTCGACAGGGCCGACGGCATCGTCTTCGGCAGCGCCACCTACATGGGCAACGTATCGGCCGGGTTCCAGGGCTTCGCCGAGAAGACCGGGCGCCGCTGCATGAACGGAACGTGGCGGGACAAAGTGGCTGCCGGCTTCACCAACTCCGGGGCCAAGAGTGGTGACAAGTTGTCCGCGCTGGTGTCGCTCGCGGTGTTCGCCGCCCAGCACCACATGCACTGGGTGAACCTCGGCCTTGGTGCGGGATGGAACAGCGCGACGGGCAGCGAGCACGATCTGAACCGGCTCGGGTTCTGGCTGGGCGCCGGCGCGCAGACCGACGTCGACGCCAACCCCGACCAGGTGCACCCCTCGGACGTCGCGACCTGCGAGCACCTCGGCCAGCGGGTCGCCGTGGTCACGGCCCAGATGGTGGCGGGACGTGCTGCCACGCAAGCTATTTCAGCGGCTTCATCTCTTGCAGCATCGTCGGCACCAGCTCGCTGACGGTCGGGTGGATGTGCATGGTCCGTGAGATCGCCGTGTAGGGCAGCTTCGCGGTCATCACGTCGAGAATGTCCTGGATGACCTCGTCACCGCCGACGCCGAGGATCGCAGCGCCGAGGATCTCCTCGGTGTCGGCGTCCACCACCACCTTCATGAATCCCTGGGTCTCACCCTTCTCCACCGCGCGACCGACGCGGGTCATGGGTCGCTTGCCCACCAACGCCTTTCGGCCCGACTTGCGCACTTCGTCGACCGTCATGCCCGCGCGCCCCAGCGGCGGATCGACGTACAACGCGTAGGTCGTGATCCGATCGCTAACTCGGCGGGGGTCGTCGTCGAGCAGGTTGGCTGCCACGATCTCGAAGTCGTTGTACGACGTGTGCGTGAAGGCACCCTTGCCGTTGCAGTCCCCCATCGCCCAGATGTGGTCGACGTTGGTCTGCAACTGGTCGTCGACGCCGACGAAACCCCTGGCATCGGTCGCCACCCCGGCGACGTCGAGGCCGAGATCGTCGGTGTTGGGCCGCCGCCCCGTCGCGACCAGCAGATGCGTGCCGGATATTGGTTCGGCACCGTCGCGGGGATACAGATCGAAACCGTTGTCCTGCTTGACGATCCGCATCGAGGTGGCGTCGAGGTGAATGTCGATGCCCTCGGCCTCGAGGATCTCCTTGATCGCGGCTGAGACGTCCTCGTCCTCGCGGGAGGTCAGCCGTGGCCCCTTCTCGACGACACTGACCCGAGCGCCGAAGCGGCGGTACATCTGGGCGAACTCCAGCGCGATGTAGCTGCCGCCGACGATCACCAGATGCTCGGGGAGCACGTCGAGGTCGAGGATGCCGACGTTGGTCAGGTAGTCCACGTCGGCAAGCCCTGGAATGTCGGGCACGACGGCGCGACCGCCGACGTTGAGGTAGATCCGGTCGGCCCGCAGCACCTCGTCGTCGACCCGGATGGTGTGCGGATCCTCGAAGCGGGCGTGCCCGCGGATGAGCGTGGCACCGTCCATCCCCTCGAGCCATGACTCCACGCCGTGCCGGTCGTCGAGCATGATTGCGTCCTTGCGCGCCTTGACCTTTGCGATGTCGACCGTGACATCGCCGGTGCTGATGCCGTATTCGGCTCCGCGGCGGGCGACGTGCGCCGTGTGCGCGCTGGCGACCAGGGTCTTGGTCGGAATGCAGCCGTAGTTGACGCACGTGCCGCCGACCAGCTTGCGCTCGATCACCGCAACGGTCTGGCCCGCTGCGGTCAGGCGCCCGGCGAGAGGCGGGCCGGCCTGGCCGGCGCCGATGATGATGGCGTCGAAATGTCGTGTCACGGTGGGCAAGTCAGATGGTGCTAGCGAGTGCGACCACGGCGAACCCACCAAGCACCGCGATGGCGTCCTCGGTCAGCGCGACGGGCAGGTCGTGTCCACCGTTGCGTTCCACCAGGCTGCTTCGCCCCCGAGCCCCGGCCAGGGTGCCGAGCACCGCGCCGACCACGCCAGCGCCCAACGAGCTGAAGGTGTGGTGCCAGCCCGCGCCGATTACCGCGCCTGCGAAGGCGCCCGTGACGAGCCGTGCGATGAACTGCGGTGGCACCGTGCGGCTTGGCGTCGACGGCAGCTGATCGGTGATCAATTCCACCACCAGCAGGATGGTCAGGACGGTGACCGTGATCGGGTGGCCGACCCACTGCGCCCACGTGCCGTCGACGGGAAGCCAGTTCAGGAATGCTCCCCACGCGACGACGGCAGGCGGGGTCAGCGCTCGCAAACCTGCGACGAAACCGATGAGTAGTGCGAGGACGATGACTAGCACTTGGGTCATGGCAGGAAAGCTAGCATCCAACCCGGTCAGAAGCGACAGAACCTGATGTCGGATGCCAGGATCGCCTTCGCGCCGATGGCGGCGAGCTCGTCCATGATCGAGTTGACGTCCCTGCGGGGTACCAGGGCCCGCACCGCGACCCATGCCGGATCGGCCAGCGGGGCGATGGTCGGCGACTCGAGCCCTGGGGTGACTGCCGTCGCGGCGTCGAGGACCGTTCGCGGACAGTCATAGTCGAGCATCAGGTACTGCTGGCCGAACACGACGCCCTGCACGCGTCCGACGAGTTGGTCGCGCGCGGCCGCCCCGTCCCCGTCCGGCTCGGCCCCCTCGATCAGCACGGCCTCCGAGTCACACAGCGAGTCACCGAACGCCACCAGGTTGTGCAGTCGCAGCGTGCGCCCCGAGCCCACCACGTCGGCGATGGCATCCGCGACGCCCAGCTGGATGGAGATCTCCACCGCGCCGTCGAGGCGGATCACCGTGGCCTCAATCCCGCGGGTCGCCAGGTCCTTTCGCACCAGATGCGGATACGCCGTCGCGATGCGCTTACCCGCAAGGTCCTCGACGGTCCAGTCCTGACCAGCGGGCGCGGCATAGCGGAAGGTGGCCGAGCCGAAGCCGAGCGACAAGCGTTCGGTGACCGGGGCGTCGGCGTCCTGAGCCAGATCGCGGCCGGTGATCCCGAGGTCGAGCTGCCCGGATCCGACGTAGATCGCAATGTCCTTGGGCCGCAAGAAGAAGAACTCGACGTTGTTGGCCTGATCTACGACGGTGAGGTCCTTGGGGTCGCTCCGGCGACGGTAGCCGGCCTCGGACAGGATCTCGGCGGCGGCTTCGCTCAGCGCGCCCTTGTTGGGGACGGCGACGCGCAGCATCCCGTTCGTCGATGAGCCGCTTGCGCGAAGAGAATCGTTCATAGCTTGGCGTACACGTCGTCGAGGGACAGTCCGCGCGAGATCATCAGCACCTGAGTCCAGTACAGCAACTGGCTGATCTCGTCGGCCAGAGCCTCGTCGCCCTCGTGCTCGGCCGCCAGCCACACCTCGCCGGCTTCCTCGAGGATCTTCTTGCCAAGCCCATGCACCCCGCCATCGAGGGCGGCGACGGTGCCGCTTCCCTCCGGGCGGGTGCGCGCCCGCTCGGTGAGTTCGGCGAACAGGGCGTCGAAGGTCTTCACGGCAGGCGATTGTTCCACGTGCCCGCCGGCAAAGTCACCTCGGTTTCGCCGCAGCGACTAGGTGACCCCGGTCGCGCCGGCGGGTTTCTCCACGTGGAGCACCTCCGCATGCATGTCCTCCAGGGACACACCCTTGGTCTCCATGACCCACTGCCACACGAACACGCCCGACAGGATCGCGCACAGCCCGTAGAACCCGTAGGCCAGGCCGAGGTGTTCGCGCAGTCCCGGGAAGGTCACGGTGATCAGCCAGTTCGCCGCCCACTGGCCCGCCGCAGCCAACCCAAGTGCGGCGGCTCGGATGCGGTTCGGGAACATCTCGCCGAGCAGCACCCAGACCACGGGACCCCACGACATTCCGAAGGCGACGACGAAGAGATTCGCGGCGATGAGTGCGATGACGCCCGATGCACCGGGAAGGCTCGGCTTGCCATCTACGAGTGCGGCGTTGGCGAAGATCACCGACATGGTGATCAGGGTGACCGCCATGCCCGATGAACCGATGAGCAGCAGAGGCTTCCGTCCGATCTTGTCGATCAGCGCAATGGCGATCAGGGTGGTCGCCACGTTGATCACCGACGTGATCACGGTGTAGATGGCCGACTCGTCGGCGCTGAAACCCACTGCCTGCCACAGCACGTTGGAGTAGTAGAAGATCACGTTGATGCCGACGAATTGCTGGAAGATGGACAACCCGAGGCCCACCCACACGATGCCGTAGATTCCGCCGGCCGGCTTCTTCAGATCCCGCCAGGACGGCTTGTCCTCGCGGTCCAGCGTTTCCCGGATCCTGGTGATGGTGATCTCGAGATTCTTCTCCCCCAGCAGCATGTTCAACACCTTGCGAGCTTCCGGAATCTTGTGGCTGGCAACGAGATACCGCGGCGATTCCGGGATGGTGAACGCCAAGCCGCCGTAGACGATTGCGGGTATGGCCATCACCAGGAACATCCAGCGCCAGGCATCAAGCCCGAGCCACAGCTGTTCGTTGGGGCCGCCAGCAGCCTTCTGCAGCAGCCAGTTGACCACGAAGGACAGGAAGATGCCGGACACGATCGCGAGCTGCTGCAACGAGCCGAGACGACCACGGATGCCCGGTGGTGAGGTCTCGGCGATGTAGGCGGGTGCGATCACCGATGCGATACCGACGCCGATACCGCCGACGATCCGAAAGAGAACGACGACCTCGACGTTGGGCGCAAGCGCGGTTCCGAACGCGCTGACCAGGAAGAACAGCGCCGCGATCTTCATCACCGCGATGCGGCCGATCCGATCTGCGATTCGGCCCGCCGACATGGCGCCTGCCGCGGCGCCAAGGAGCGCCGATGCGACGGCGAAGCCCAACTCGGCGTTGCCGATGCCGAAGTCCTCCTGGATGGAGTCGACCGCGCCGTTGATGACCGCGCTGTCATAACCGAAGAGCAGACCGCCAAGCGCCGCCACCGACGCGATTCGAACGGCAGTACGCCCGGACGAGAAGTCCTCGTCACTGATTACCGACGAGGAGTCGTCGACGGGGGGACCCTGACCGGCCATGAGACTTCCTTCCGCAACGCTGCGTGACGTGTGTCACACCTACGATTGCACAGCGGAAGGAGCGATATGGCCGTATCCCGGCCGGTGATTGGCCGGTTTAGGCGGGCTGTCCGTTGCGCTCGCCGGAGAGGCTCGCGAAGATGGCACGCAGATCGTCGACGCCGAGCTCGCTCAGCGAACTCACGTGCCTACGGTGCGGCCCGCCCGGCACGTCGACATCGTTCGGCACCACCAGAACCGGGCAGCCTGCGGCCTCGGCCGCTGCGGTGCCCGTGATCGAATCCTCGACGGCGAGGCACTGCGACGAGGTGAAGCCGAGCGACTCCGCAGCACGCCGGTACGGGTCGGGTGCGGGCTTGGGATGGGCCACCTCGTCCCCGCACACCGTCACCGAGAAATAGTGGCGGCCAATGCTGTTCAGCGCACGCTCGGTGAGATCACGCCGGGTGTTGGTGACGAGGGCCAGCGGCACGCCAGCCGCGACGAGCTTCTCGAGAAGCTCCTGGGCCCCGGGCAGCCACGGCAGCCCGGCCTCGAACAGTTCGCCGGTGTAGTCGTGCAGCCAGTCAGCGGATTCGGCCATCGCTGCGGGCTCGAGCTGCAAACCAAGATCGGAGTACACGGCAGCCATGACGCTGTCCGACGAACCGCCGACGGTCGACTCGCGCACCTCGGGGGTCAGCACCCCGCCGAGCCGCGCGTAGAGCGCGTGCATCGAGACGTCCCAGAGCTTTTCGGAGTCGACAAGCGTGCCGTCCATGTCCCAGAGCACCGCTTGCACGGCCCAATTCTGTCATGGGTCCCGGCTAGCGTGAAATCAGTCCTCCGGGTTGTAGCCCAGGTTGGGGGCCAGCCAGCGCTCGGCTTCGACCAGGGTCCAGCCCTTGCGCTTCGCGTAGTCGGCGACCTGGTCCTGGGCCAGCCGGCCGACCACGAAGTACTGCGACTGCGGGTGCGAGAAGTACCAGCCGCTGACGGCGGCACCTGGCCACATCGCCATCGACTCGGTCAGCTCGATGCCCGTCCGCTGCTTGACGTCCATCAACTCCCAGAGCGTCGCCTTCTCGGTGTGCTCAGGGCAGGCCGGGTAGCCGGGGGCAGGGCGGATTCCCTGGTACTTCTCGCCGATGAGCGCCTCGTTGTCCAGCTGCTCGTCGGGCTGAAATCCCCAGAACTCCTTGCGGACTCGTTGGTGCATCCGTTCGGCGAACGCCTCTGCCAGCCGGTCGGCGAGCGACTCCAGCAGGATCGCGTTGTAGTCGTCGTGAGCCGCCTTGAACTCGACGATCTTGTCCTGGCTGCCGAGCCCCGTGGTGACGGCGAAGGCACCGACGTAGTCCCGCAGACCCGTTTCTTTGGGGGCCACGAAGTCGCCGAGTGACCGGTTGGGGATGCCTGCCCGGTGCTCGCCCTGCTGGCGCAGGTTGTGGAGCGTGGTCAGCACCTCGGTTCGGGTCTCATCCGTATAGACCTGGATGTCGTCACCGACCGCGTTCGCCGGGAAGAACCCGATGACCCCGTTGGCCGTCAGCCACTTCTCCTTGATGAGGGTGTCGAGCATCTCCTGGGCATCGTCGTACAGCTTGCGTGCCGTCTCGCCCGAGACCGGGTTGTTGAGGATGTCGGGGAATCTGCCCTTCATCTCCCAGGCGTTGAAGAACGGCTGCCAGTCGATGTACTCGCGGAGTTCGGCGAAGTCGTAGTCGAGAAATTCTCGAACTCCCACACCTTGCGCGGGTACCGGCGGCGTGTAGCCGTCCCACTCGATCGGCGTCCGGTTCGCGCGGGCCTTCTCCAGCGTCAGCATCGGCCGCTCGCTCTTCTGGGCGTGCCGTTCGCGAAGGGATGCGTAGTCCTTCTCGGTGGCCTCCAGCAGGGCTGGACGCTGCTTGTCGTCGAGCAGCGCGGCGGCGACCGGTACCGAGCGGGACGCGTCCTTGACCCAGACCACCGGGCCACTGCGACGCGGCGACACCTTCACGGCCGTGTGCGCGCGCGACGTGGTCGCGCCACCGATCAGCAGCGGGATGTCCAGCCCCTCGCGCTCCATCTCGACGGCGAAGTTGACCATCTCGTCCAGGGACGGGGTGATCAGGCCGGACAGTCCGATGATGTCGGCGTCGTGCTCCTTGGCCGCGTCCAGGATCTTCTGCGCGGGCACCATCACGCCGAGGTCGATCACCTCGTAGTTGTTGCACTGCAGGACGACCCCGACGATGTTCTTGCCGATGTCGTGGACGTC
>Ga0105237_10003132_pt1 | contig 19904 bp, 15 predicted proteins | sample KBSC24metaG_FD_81520 | JGI IMG/M metagenome (GOLD analysis project Ga0105237, IMG submission 81520) | Corn rhizosphere microbial communities from Kellogg Biological Station, Michigan, USA - KBS C2-4 metaG | ecosystem: Host-associated > Plants > Roots > Rhizosphere > Soil | place: Michigan, USA... | reverse complement strand
CCGTAACGTCATCGCGGGCGGAGCGGCGATCCCGCCCGCGCGCGACCGGCAAGAAAAAGATGGCGGCCTGCCCGATCCAGGCGGGCCGGCCAACTTCACCAAGATCGCGCACAGGCGCCGTCGGATGGCCTCCACCCGCGCGATCGGGCCGGGTTTCCCGGAGGAAACAGGGGATGCTGGCGGGCGCCCTAGCTGGACGGCCCGGCGATGTCGCGCAGCCAGTCGCCGTCCGGCAGCGAGGCCAGCCGGTCGTTCAGCTTGCCGACCAGGCGCACCATCTCCTCCCGCTCGTCGGCGGTGAGGGCGCCGAAGATCGTCTCGATGAATTGCTGGCGGGAGGCGCCGGCCGCCTCGGCCGCGGCGATGCCGGCGGGCGTCAGCGAGATGCGCTTGGCGCGGCGATCTTCCGGATCCGGCTCCCGCCGGGCCAGCCCGTCCCGCTCGAGCCCGTCGATCGCCTCGGTGACGGTGCGCGGCGCGTAATCCAGCGCCACGGCCAGATCGGCGGAACGGAGCGGCCCTTCGCGCGCTATGTGCGCCAGCATCTTGGCCCGGGCGAAGGACGCGCCCTGTGCCGTCATGATCCGGTCCACGACGCGGTGCGAGCGCAGATAGAAATCGCGCAGCGCATCGGCCGCCCTCTCGTGGCTGGACATCCCCGTATCCTCTTCACCCTTCATCGTAATAATGAGGGACCATAATAAGAGGGCTTGCCATACTCCTGCTTTTTGTGCAAGTGCGAAGCGCAAAGGCGCCGGGCAGGCGATCGGGATGGATACATGGCCGAAGAAAACGGGGCGGGTGCGCCCGACGAATCGCAGAAGCGCAAGGGGCTGAGCCCGCGCGCCAAGGGGGTGCTGCTGACCATCCTCGCGGTGGTCGCGATCGCGGTGCTCGTCTGGTTCATCCATTACAAGACGCGCGGCCAGTATTTCGCCGGCACCAACGACGCCTATATCCGCGCCGACGCGGTGACCGTCAGCCCCAAGATTTCGGGCTATGTCGAGCAGGTGTTCGTCGGCGACAACCAGGACGTGAAGGCCGGCCAGCCGCTCGTCAGGATCGACCCGCGCGACTATCGCGCGCAGAGCGCGCAATATCAGGCGCAGATCGACGTCGCCGAGGCCAATGCCGACAATGTCCGCGCCGGCATCCGCGAGCAGGAGGCCGCGATCGCGCAGGCCCGCGCCCAGCTCGCCTCCAGCCAGTCCGACGCCGCCTTCGCCGCCAGCCAGGTGGCGCGCTACGCGCCGCTCGCCGCCTCCGGCGCGGAGACGCAGGAGAAGCTGACCACGCTGCGCAACCAGGCGACCCAGGCGGCCAAGACGGCCGCCGCCAACGCCGCCGCCGTGGCCGAGGCGGAACGCCGGATCGGATCGCTCCAGGCGCAGATCCGCCAGGCCAATGCCCAGGGCGAGGCCGCCAGGGCGCAGCTCGCCGCCGCCGACGTCAATCTCGGCTCGACCATCGTGCGCGCCTCGGTCGACGGCAGGGTCGGCGACAAGAGCGTGCGGGTCGGCCAGTTCGTCAGCCAAGGCACGCGCATGATGTCGGTGGTGCCGCTCGCCGCGATCTACATCACCGCCAACTACAAGGAGACGCAGGTCGGCCTGATGCGACCGGGCCAGCCCGCCTCGATCGAGGTGGATGCGCTGCCCGGCGTCACCCTGCGCGGCCATGTCGAGAGCGTGTCGCCGGGCACGGGCGCGCAATTCTCGCTGCTGCCGCCCCAGAATGCGACGGGCAATTTCACCAAGATCGTCCAGCGCGTGCCCGTCCGCATCGCCATCGATGCCGGGCCGGAGGCGCGCAAGGTGCTGGTCCCCGGCCTGTCGGTCGACGTCACGGTCGACACCATCTCGGCCAAGGGCGACGTGGACCGGATGAAGGACCAGGAAGATGCGCGGAGGCGGCGGGGCCAATGAGCGCGGCCGCGCCCGGGGACCGACCGGCGGCGCCCGCCCGCGCCGACACGGCGGCGTGGCTGGCGGTCGCCGCCGGCACGCTCGGCGCGCTGATGGCGACGCTCGACATCTCGATCGTCAACTCCTCGCTGCCCACCATCCAGGGCGAGATCGGCGCCAGCGGCACCGAGGGCACCTGGATCTCGACCGCCTATCTGGTCGCCGAGATCGTGATCATCCCGCTGTCGGGCTGGCTCGAGCGGCTGCTCGGCCTGCGCACCCTGCTGATGATCGCGGTCGCCCTGTTCGTCAGCTTCTCGATGCTGTGCGGCATCTCCGACACGCTGCCGATGATGATCGCCGGCCGCGTCGGCCAGGGCTTCACCGGCGGCGCCCTGATCCCGACCGCGATGACCATCATCGCCACCCGCCTGCCGCGCGACCAGCAGCCGATCGGCAACGCTTTGTTCGGCATGACGGCGATCCTGGGGCCGGTGATGGGCCCCGTGCTGGGCGGCTGGCTGACCGAGAATGTCAGCTGGCATTATGCCTTCTTCATCAACCTGCCGATCGGCTTCGCGCTGCTCACCCTGCTGATCGTCGGCCTGCCCCATCAGGCCCCGAAGTGGGATTCGCTGCGCGAGGCCGACTGGCTGGGCATCGCCGGGCTCGCTCTGGGGCTGGGCGGCCTCACCGTCGTGCTGGAGGAAGGCGAGCGCGAGCAATGGTTCGCATCCGCCGAGATACGCTGGCTGGCGCTGGTCTCGGCGATCGGCTTCGTCTGCATCTTCGCGGGCCAGATGCTCGCGAAGCGGCCGGTGATCCGGCTGAGCCTGCTGCGCGATCGCCAGTTCGGCGCGGTGGTGGTGATGGTCACGGCGGTGGGCATGATGATCTACGGCACGTCCTACGTCATCCCGCAATTCCTCTCGACGATCGCGGGCTACAACGCGCTCCAGTCCGGCCAGGTGGTGCTGCTCTCGGGCGTGCCGATGATCCTGATGATGCCCTTCACCCCGTGGATGGTGCGCACGATCGACCTGCGCGTGTCGGTGGCGATCGGCATGGCGATCCTGGCCGGCAGCGCCTTCATGGAGACCGGCATCACCTCGCTCACCGACGGCCACACCTTCGCCGAGTCGCAATTCCTGCGCGGCATCGGCACCGTCTTCGCGATGATGTTCCTCAACCAGGCGTCGATCCGGTCGGTCGAGCCGGAGCAGGCGGGCGACGCATCCGGCCTCTACAACACGGCGCGCAACCTCGGCGGCAGCCTCGCCCTCGCCGGCATCGCCGTGATCCAGGACCAGCGCGTCTGGCTGCACAGCCGCCGGATCGAGGAGACGCTCTCCGCCAATTCGGATTACGTCCAGAGCTACATGGCCAGCCAGGCGCAGGCGCTGGGCGGGATGGACGCCGCCTATCAGAGCCTCGGCAACATCATCCAGGTGCAGGCGCTGACCATGACCTATGCCGATCTGTTCTGGCTGCTGTCGGTGGGGATCGCGTGCGTGAGCCCGCTGATCCTCTTCCTGCGCCCGCTGCCCAAGAACGCCAAGCCTGTCGCGAGCCACTGACATGAACCGCCGCTTCCTCCCCATCCTCGCGATCCCGGCCCTGCTCGCCGGCTGCACCGTCGGCCCCCGCTATGCCGGCCCGCCGGCGGTGGCGCCCGATGCCGCCAGGGCGCCGGCCTTCGCCCGCGCCGGCGACGCGCCGCTCGCCGCCCAGCCGCCGGTCGCGCGCTGGTGGGAAGCGCTCGCCGATCCGACGCTGAACGCGATCGAGGCGCAGGCGCTCGCCGCCAACCCCGATCTCGCCGCCGCCGAGGCGCGGCTGCGCCAGGCGCGCGCCTCGCTGCGCGAGCAGAAGGCCAATCTGCTGCCCAAGGGCGACGCCACCGCCGTCTACGCCCATGCGCGCTTCCCCGGCCTGGATCTCGGCGGCTCGGATTCCGGCGGCGACGGCGGAAGCGGCGGGGCCTCCGACATCGATCTCTACAATCTCGGCTTCGATGCGAGCTGGGAGGTCGATCTGTTCGGCGGCCAGCGCCGCGCGATCGAGGCGGCGCGCGCCACCGCCGAATCCGCCCGGGCCGACCTGGCCGACGCGCAGGTGAGCCTCACCGCCGAGGTGGCGCAGGCCTATCTCAACGTCCGCGACCGGCAGCGGCGGATCGCCCTCAACAGGGACGCGATCGCCCGCCAGGAGCAGATGCTGGCGCTGACCCGCCAGCGCTTCGAACGCGGCACCGCCTCGCGCCTCGACGTCGAGAGACTGAGCCAGCAGCTCGACAGCACGCGCGCCGACACGACGCCGCTCAGCGCCGAGCTGGACGCCTATTGCGACGAGCTCGCCACCCTGACCGGCAACGCGCCCAGCGCCTTCGACCAGACGCTGGCGGCGGCGCAGCCCATCCCCCTGCCCCCGGCCGAGATCGCGATCGGCGACCCGGCATCGCTGCTCCAGCGCCGGCCGGACATCCGCGCCGCCGAGCGCACGCTGGCCGCCGACACCGCCAAGATCGGCCAGGCCGAGGCGGCGCGCTTCCCGCGCCTGTCGTTCATGGGCATCATCGGGGTGGGCGGCACCAGCCCCGCCGATCTCACCCATCTCGACGATTTCACCGCGCTGATCGCGCCGCAGCTCAGCTGGAACTTCCTCGATTTCGGCCGCAACGCCGCCAAGGTGAAGCAGGCCGAGGGCGTGCGCGACGAGGCCGAGGCGAAATATCGCTCTACGGTGCTGGCGGCGCTGCGCGATGCCGAGGATTCGCTCTCCCGCTTCCGCTACCGCCGGATCACGGTGGCCACGCTGGCCCGCGCCAAGGCCTCGGCCGATCGCGCGCTCGATCTGTCGCGCCAGCGCTATGCCGCCGGCACCGCCACGCTGATCGACCTGCTCGATGCCGAGCGCCAGCAGATCGAGGCCGAGCAGAGCCTGTCGATCGCGCAGGCAGGGCTGACGGGCGATTTCGTCGCGATCCAGAAGGCGCTGGGCCTGGGCTGGCAAGCGCCCCCGGCCCCCGCCGCATCCTGACAGCGGCCGGGCGGCGGCCCGCCGCTCACTCGCCGCGCGGGGCGGCCTTCTCGCCCGGCGCCGTCCAGCCACCGGCCGTCGCCACGTAGAGCCGGGCGACGTTGAGATATTGCCGGGTCCGCGCCAGCACCAGATTGGTGTTGGCGCGCTGGTACAGCCGCTCGGAATCCAGCACCTGCAGGATGCCGCTGTTGCCGACCTCGAAGCTGCGGCGGGACAGCGCCAGCGAGCGCCGGGCCACGTCCACCGACTCGCGCTGGTTGGCGACCGAGCGCGCGTCGCTCTGCAGCGCGGAGAGCAGGTCCGCCACCTGGCCGAAGGCGTCGAGCACGGTCTGCCGGTAGGTCGAGGCCGCGGCGTGCGCGCGGGCGACCGCCGCGTCCCGCTCGGCCTTCAGCGTGCCGCCATGGAAGATCGGCGCCGCCAGCCCGGCGAAGACGTCGTAGCCGCGGAAGGCGTTCTTGACGAGAGTGTCGACCGCCGGCGCGCCCTGGGTGAGCGTCGCGCCCAGGGTGATGTCCGGATAGAGCCTGGCGGTCGCGACGCCGATCGCCGCCGTCGCCGCATGGAGATCGGCCTCGGCCTGCAGGATGTCCGGCCGCTTGTGGACCAGCGCGGACGGCAGGGTCACCGGCACGCTGGCCGGCAGCGCCAGCGTCTCGAGATCGAAGTCGGTCGGCCCGAGATCGGCGGGCGCCACGCCCACCAGGGTCGCCAGCAGGTGCCGCGCCGCGTCGAGCTGCTGGTGCAGCTGGGGGATGTCGCCGCGATCGCCGGTATATTGGGCCTGCGCGTTCAGCACCTCGACCAGCGTCCCGTCGCCCGCCTGCTGGCGCTTGCGGGTGAGATCGACGTTGCGCAGGTCGTCGGCGAGCAGCGCGTCGGCCACCGCGATCTGGCGGGTCATCGCGGCGATGGTCAGCACCTGATCGACCACCCGCCCGGCGAGGGCGAGATGCGCCGCCTCCGTCGCCCGGCGCTGGGCCTCGGCCTGGGCCACGCTCTGCTCGGACTGGCGGCGCAGGCCGCCGAAGAGATCGAGATCGTAGCTGATCCCGCCGCCCACCGAATACAGGTGGAATTCCGGATTGCCGGCCAGGCCCAGCGCCGGCGAGGGCTGGAAGCCGAAGGCCGAGAGGTTGACCTGCTCCTGCTCGACGCGCGCATTGGCGTCGATCTGGGGCAGCCGCCTGCCCGCGATCGCGCGCGCCTCCGCCTCGGACGCGGCGAGCGTCGCCCGGCTGGCGGCGAGGCTGAAATTGTTGGCGAGCGCGCGATCGACCAGCGCGTCGAGCGCCGGCGAGCCGAACGCCTGCCACCAGCGGGCCGGCGGGCCGGCGCCGAGATCGGCCACCGGCTCGGCCGGCGCGGCGGCGCGCGGCTCGGCCGGCGCCCGATAGCCGGTCGCGGACGGCGCGGCGGGCCGCTCGAAATCCGGGCCGACGGTGCAGCCGGCCAGCAGGGCCGTGGCGAGGAGGATAAGGCGCGTGCGCATCGTCAATCCATGTGAAGCTGCATCGCGTCGCCCGGCGCCTGCCGCTTCATGCGCAGCAGCGGCACCAGCGGGATCATGACGAGCGAGAGGATGAAGAGCAGCCGGAAGGTGTCGATATAGGAGACCATCATCGCCTGCCGCGTGACCAGCGCGTTCATCCGCGCAACCGCCGCCGGCACGGCGAAATCGAAATCCGGCGCGACCCGCGCGAGCGCCGGATTGTCGGGGCGGATGCCCTCGATCAGCCGGGCATGGACGATCGCGGTGTTGCGCACGGTGATCGCCTGCAGCACCGCGATGCCGATCGCCGAGCCGACGTTGCGGGTGAGCGTGAACATCACCGCGCCCTCGTTGCGGAAGCGCCTGTCGAGCGTGCCGAAGGCGAGCGTCGAGAGCGGCACGAAGATGAAGCCCGATCCGAAGCCCTGCACGATGCCGGTGAGCAGCAGCGGCGTGGTCCCCATCTCCAGCGAGAAATGGGTCATGCCGTAGGTGGAGATCGCCGTGGAGGCGAAGCCCATGGCGATGAAGATGCGCGGATCGAACCATTTCATCAGCCGCGCCGTCACGATCATCGCGCACAGCGAGCCGATGCCGCGCGGGGCCGTGATGACGCCGGTCAGGATCACCGGATAGCCGAGCAGGCTCTCCATCAGCGGCGGCACCAGCGCCAGCAGGCCGTAGAGCACCACCGCCATGAAGAAGCCGAACAGGATGCTGAGCGTGAAGTTGCGGTCCGCGAACAAGGTGGGATCGATGAACGGCCGCCGCGCCGTCAGCGTGTGGGTGAGGAACATGTAGCCGAACAGCAGCGCGCATCCCGCCTCGATGCAGATCTCGGTCGAGCTGAACCAGTCCTGCGTCTGGCCGCGATCGAGCATCAGCTGCAGCGAGCCCAGCGCCAGCGCCAGCATGCCGAAGCCGAACAGATCGAGCTTCACCGGCTCCTGCGCGCGGCTTTCGCCGAGGAAGATGGTCAGCCCGATGAAGGCGAGCATGCCGCACGGCAGGTTGATGAAGAACACCCAGCGCCAGTTGAAGTCGTCGGTCAGCCAGCCGCCGAGCGTCGGCCCGATGATCGGGCCCAGCACCGCGCCCATCGACCAGATCGACATGGCGCCGGCATGCTTCTCCGGCGGATTGATGTCGAGCAGGACGGCCTGGCTCATCGGCACCAGAGCGGCGCCGAACACCCCCTGCAGGATGCGCGCGCCGACGATCTCGACCAGCGTGTTGGAGGCGCCGCACAGCGCGGACGCGATGGTGAAGCCGACGATCGACCACAGCATGAGCTGCTTGCGCCCGAAGCGCCCGGCCAGCCAGCCGGTCAGCGGCATGAAGATCGCCGCCGAGACGATGTAGGAGGTGAGCACCCAGGTGATCTCGTCCGCCGAGGCCGAGACCGATCCCTGCACGTGCGGCAGCGCGACGTTGGCGATCGTCGTGTCGAGCGTGTTCATCAGCGTCGCCGCCATCACCGAGGCGGTGATGAAGCGCCGCGTGGCCGGCGCGGGATAGGCCTCGCTCATCGCCCGGGCGCGGCGGCGTCGGTGCCCGGCCCGAAGAGGTGGCGGCGATGGCCGGTATCGACCGTCACCTCGACGCTCAGGCCGGCATGGAGCGGCACGCCGCGCGGGATCGCATCCAGATCGAACTCGACCGGCAGGCGCTGCACCACCTTCACCCAATTGCCGGTGGCGTTTTCGGGCGGGAGCAGCGCGAAGCTGTTGCCGGTGCCCGGGCTGAAGGTGCGCAGCCGGCCGATGAGCCTGAGATCGGGGAAGGCATCGACCTTGATCGTCGCTTTCTGCCTCACCCGCATATGATCGAGCTGGCTTTCCTTGAAGTTCGCCTCGATCCAGATGCGCGTGCCGGCGAGCGTGAACACCGGCCGGGACGCGGTGACATAGTCGCCGGGCTGGAGCTGGTCGACCTTGGTGACGATGCCGTCCTGCGCGGCGCGGACCACCGTATAGCCCAGGTCGAGGCGCGCCCGCTCGAGCGCGGCGGCGGCCTTCCGCACCGCCGGCTGCGCGTCGGCCGGCCCGTCGACGCGGCCCGAGAGCGTGGCGGCGACGCTGGCATTCTTCTGCCGCGCGGTCTCGATGCCCTGCTCCGCCGTCTGCGCGGCCAGCCGCGCCTGATCATATTGCGCCTGGCTGGAAATGCCTTCCGCCAGCAACGCCTTCTGCCGCGCCGCCTCGCGATCCGCATAGGCCAGCCGGTCCTGCGCGGCCTTCAGCTCGGCCTGGCCCTGCGCGAAATTGGCCTGCAGCGCGGACACCTGGGTGCGGGCATCGGCGAGCGCCGCCGCCGCCTCATCCACCGCCGCCTGGAAGGGCGCGGGATCGATGCGGAACAGGATGTCGCCGCGGCGCACGATTTGGTTGTCGCGCACCGCGATGGCGACCACCGGGCCGCTGACGTTCGCCGTCACCGCGCCCAGGCCGGACTGGAAATAGGCGTTGTCGGTGGATTCGTAGCGGCCGCCATGGAGATAGACGAACGCCGCGACCAGCGCCGCGACGACCGGCGCCGCGATCAGCAGCGGCAGGCGCAGCCGCTCGCGGCGCGATCGCCCGTCCACCGCCACCGGGGTCCCCCGCGCGGCCGCGCCGGCCCCCGGCGCGACGGCATCCGCATCTTCGGCCGCCTCATATCCTGTCGAACGATCGTCCAACGCCGCCACGTCCATGTTCCAAAAAGCGCGCTATGCGGCGCCGCGAGGTGATGCACTCCAGATACCTCCCCCCGTTCATAAATCCAATGAGTTCTCATCAGATATGATATGAACCCCATTCATGGACCTCGATCTCAACCTCCTGCGCGTGTTCGACACGCTGATGGAATTGCAGAGCGTGACGCGCGCGGCGGACCGGCTCGGCCTCACCCAGTCCGCCGTCAGCCACGCGCTCGGCCGGCTGCGCCGCACGCTCGACGATCCGCTGTTCGTGCGGACGGCGCAGGGGCTGCGGCCCACCGTGCGGGCGACGGGCATGGCCCCCGGCATCCGCGAGGGCCTGCGCCGCCTGCAGGACACGCTGGCCCCGCCCCGCTTCGAGGAAGGGCGCGCCAGCCGCCGCTTCACCATCGCGGCGGGCAGCTATTTCTGCGCCCTGCTCATCCCCCCGCTGATCGAGCGGGCGCGGCGCGAGGCGCCAAGCGTCTCCTTCACCATCGTCCCCGCGACCGAGCATCTCGCCGAGGCCTTCCAGCGCGGCGCGATCGATCTCGCGCTGGGCGGCTTTCCGCACGTGCCCGGCCAGTTCCGCACCGAAATCCTGTTCGAGGAGGAGCTGGTGTGGATCGCGGCGCGCGGCAGCCCGCTCGCCGGCCTGCCCTTCGATCCGGACCGGGTGGCGCGCGAGCCGCGCGTGGCGATCACCCTCTACCGCCCGTTCGATCCCGCGGATGCGATGACCGACTACGACCATCTCGCCAAGACGCTGTCGGGGCGCGAAAGGATGTCGACGTCCGAGGAGGGCGCCACGGTCTACGATTCGCAGACGGCCGTCGCGGTGGTGGCGGGCAGCGACATGGTCGCGCTCGTCCCCCGCCGCATGGCCGAGCGCGAGCGGGATCGCGTCACCATCCTCGGGGCGAGCCGCGACAACCGCGCGCCGATCGGCATGCTGTGGCATACGCAGCAGCATGAGGATCCCGGCCTGCTCTGGCTGCGGTCCATCATGCGCGCCGTGGCATGCGGCTGAAGACGAACGCAAGGAAGGTCGGAACCGGTTTATGAGCACGCAGGGCACGCATCACGAGGACCGGGCGATGGATGCGGACTTCTCGACGCACCTGAAGGCGGCGATGCGCCGGATGCCGAGCGCCGTCTCGATCATCACCACCCGCCATCCTGGGACGGCCCAGCCGATGGGGCTGGTGGCCTCCGCCGTGATCCCCGTCACGATGGAGCCGCCCTCCATGCTGGTCTCGATCAACCGGAGCTCGAGCGCGCATGCCACGATCGTGACGGCCGGCGGCTTCTGCGTGAACCTGCTGAGCGTCGACCAGCACCCGCTGGTGAAGCTCTTCTCCTCGGGCGAGCTGCGCGACCGCCGCTTCGCCGACGACATCTGGGAGGAGCGCTGCGATCTTCCCGGCCTGCGCGACGCGACGGCCAGCATCGCCTGCAAGGTCCGCCACAGCACCAGCTTCGGCACCCACGATTTGTTCATCGGCGAGGTGACCGGCATCATGCTCAACGACGACACCGAGCCGCTCGCCTGGGTGGAAGGCGGCCTCGCCCGCATCGTCGCGTTCGAACCGGGCAGCTGAGCCGGGCGGCCGCGCCCTCGGCCGGCCTCAGACCTCGCTCGGCACCCCGAAATAGCGCTGATAGCGCTCATAGTGCCGGCGCTCGGCGGCGATGCGATCGGCCTCGCCCACCGCATAGCCGTGCTTCGCCCGGGCGGTGCGCGGGTGGGCGGCGAAATGCGCCTCGATCCGCGCCCGGAAGGCGGGCGAGAAGGCCATGCCGACATCGGCGTAGAGACCGCCGATCGCCCCCGCCGGATCGGCGATCAGCGCATCGTAATGGATGTTGTGGAGCTGCCGCTCCGGCAGGGCGCCCTGCTCGATCCAGTCGATCGGCTGGGAGAGGTTGGCGGCCGAATTGGCGGGATCGGTGAGGAAGTCGAAAATCCCGGCGCTCGGCTTCACGTCGCTGCGGATCCAGATCAGCGTGCCGATCATGTTCACCGCCGAGGAGAGCGCGCGCACCGGATCGCGATGCGCCCAGACGAACTGCACGTCGGGGAAGACCTGCAGCACGTCGGGAATGTAGCTCAGCGCATCGGGCGACTTGAGCACCCAGCGGCCGCCCGGCGTCTGCCACTGGATCGCCTTCAGCACGCGCAGGCCGTAGCGGAGCGAGGGCAGCTGGCCCTGCGGATTGCCCGCGATCAGCGCATTGTAGCCGGGGGTGAGGCCCAGCAGGTTGAGCCAGGCCGGCGTCTGGAAGCTCATCGCCTCGGCCAGGATCGTCTCGATCGGCTCGTCGCCGCCGAAATCGTGGATCGTCGCGGTCTCCGGCGTCACCCGGTCCCACATCCGCATGCGATGCTCGGCCCGTTCGATGCGCGGATCCGGCCCGCCGCCGGGCGCCGGCTCCTTCACCGGGAACAGCGCGTCATAGGTGTTGAGCGTGCGGCAGCCGGGGTCCATCGCCATCAGCTTCTGCAGGATCGAGGTGCCGGACCGCCCCTGCCCCAGGATCCAGATCGGCGCCGCGATCCGCTCCTCCTCGATCTCGGGATGGCGCCGGTAGAGATCCTCCAGCCGCAGCCGCCCTTCGAGGAACATCAGCAGGTCGGACCGGGTCATGATCCGGCCCATCAGGGTGAGGTTGGCCTCCCGGTCATAGGCGTCGAGCAGGGCCTCGAACGGCGCCCGCCAGTCGTCCGCGCCGAAATCGGAGAGGCCGGTGTTGGCGACGGCCGTGCGGATCAGCGACTCCGGATCGAGCGGGACGACGCCCGCCATGTCGAGATGCCGCCCCTCCTCGTTCACCCGCGCCACCCAGTCGGGCCGCGCCGGCGGCATCCATTCGTCGCGGCGGCTGGGATGATCGGTCATCTCACTCTCCGTGCAGCGCGAGGACGCCCCGGTGGCGCGCCTTCAGGGCGGCGGCCCGCTCCTCCGGCGAGAAGGGCGCGGTGTCGGGCGGCAGATGGTCGCGCACGTCGGCGAGCTTGACCTTGCGGCTGTTCGGCACCGGCGCCCGCGTCGCGCGGTAGTTGCGGAACACCACCGTCCCCTGCCGCCGGCCCGTCGTGTCCAGCCAGTTCTTCACGCCCGGATCCCTGTGCGCCACCACCGCACGGAACCCCCCGTCCCCGTCCACCGCCGCATGATGCCCGCTGATCGAGGTCTGCCGGTACATGTAGTTCAGCGAGCGCGACCAGACGTCGCCGAGCTGGAAGGACCAATAGGCCCCGTCCGGCAGCTGATCGAGCTCGACGATCAGCGCCTCGTCCTCGGCCAGGTCGTAGATCGCCATGGCGTAGTTGGACGACGGGCTGCCCACCGTGCTGGTGATCGTGCCCGGCAGGAAGGCGAGCCGGTTGAAGCCCCGCTCCGATCCCTCGACCGGCCGGTCGTCGCCCTGGGAGGCGTTGCCGAGATACCATTCGTAGAGGTTCATGTTGAAATCGCGGATCAGGTAGCGGAGGAACGCCCGCGCCATGTCGATGCGCGCCGCCATCGCCGCCTCGTCAAACTCCTCGGCATCGTAGAAATCGTCCGGGATCGGGCTGATCCGCTCCAGGCGCATCTCCGGCCTGGCGTCGTTCCAGTCGTTCATGAAGCGGCGGAACAGCAGGAACTGGTAGCGGCTTTCCGGATCGAGCCGGATCCAGTTGCCGGGATGCTCGCGCGCGCTGACGATGAACTCGAACGATCCGTCGGGCGCGATGTCGAACTCGGAAAAGTCGAAATTGCCGACCACGTTCGAATCGGGATGGCCGGACAGGTGCCTGATCACCTGGCCGAGGATCAGCACGCAATCGTTGAACCGGCCGGTGAGGCGATACTCCTGCGTGCCGTCGAGGAAGCAGGTGGCGTAATAGAGATCGGGCCCGTTCTGCCCGAGCGTGTACATGTCGGTCTGCCAGGCGGTGTTGATGAACAGCCGGGGATGCAGCATGCGCGGCGCGATCGCGAAATTATAGGCCATGGCGACCGCCTCGATCGCGGTGTGATAGGCCTTGGCGCGGTGCTGGGGCATGTCCCGGAACCGATCGCTGGAGGTCATCCAGCCGAGCACCTCCGCCTGCGCCGCGTGGAACCTGTCCCACGCCTCCGCCAGCACCGAGTTCGCATCACCATGTACGCTCATGTCGTCGGGCTCCCCAGGGATAAGCGGGCACGGGCCGGCCCCATGCGAAACGGCCCCGGCGGCATCGCGCCGCCGGGGCCCTCCCCCCTCAGCGGCCGCCGAACTTGAAGGTGGCCTGCAGCCAGATCTCCCGGCCACGGCTGAACGACGCGAAGCGGTCGGTCAGGTTGCCGCTGGCGCTCGCGGCGAAGGGCACGACGCTCGACGCCACGTAATAATATTTGTCGGTTAGGTTGCGGCCGATCAGCGCCAGCTCCCAGCGCCCGCTCTGCTGGAAGATGCGCGCGGAGGCGTCGAGCAGCGTGTAGGGCTTCTGCCGGCCGTTCGGCGCCGAGGAGGCGTCGGTCAGGTAGCTGGAGCTGTGCATGACGTTGCCGTGCAGCCCGAACCGCCAGCTCTCGTTGATCGGCGTCTCGTAATCGAAGCCGCCGCCGACGTTGAGCTTCGGCGCGCGGATCAGCTCGGTGCCGCCCAGATCCTGGGTGGTGAAGACGCCGCCGACCAGCCCGCCATTGCATCCGGTCGCTTCGGTCTGCCCGCCATAGCAGGGCGCATCGGGATATTTGGTGTAGGTGCCCTTGTTGTAGGCGATGTTGCCGTTGAGGATGAAGCCCCGCACCGGCGTCCGCCAGGTGAAATCCGCCTCGACGCCCTTCACCCGCGATCCGCCGGCGTTGCTGATCGTGTTGGTGGCGTTGATCACGTCCGACACCTGCTGGTCGATGATCTTGTAGGTGTAGGCGGCGAGATCGATGCGCAGCGTGCGGCCGAAGAAATCGCCCTTCATCCCCGCCTCGAAGCCCTTCACCTTCTGCGGCTTGTAGGAGAGATCGAGGGTGCCGCTCGGATAGGCGGCCGGATTGAACGTCACCGAGCCCGAATTGAACCCGCCCGACAGGAAGCCGTGCTTGTACGAGCCGAAGAAGGTCAGGTTGCCGTTCGGGCGATAGGAAGCGGTGATCTCCGGCGAGAAGTCGTTCCAATTGTCCTTGCGCTTGGGCAGGAGGCTGGCGGGAACCTCGGTGGATTCGTCCAGCACGGTGGTGCCCGGCAGGACGGAATCGGACAGGCCGCCGCCGGTCCGCACCATCGGCAGCCGCTTGCGCTCGTAGGAATAGCGGCCGCCGACGTCGATCTCGATCACGTCGATCGGCTTGTACTGCATCTGCAGATAGCCCGAATAAGCGGTGCCGATCTGCTTGAAGAGATAGGCGTTGACCAGCGCCGGCGTGGTCGGCCCGCCGAAGCCCGGCCCGAGCAGGTCGAAATTGCCGCCGAACAGATAGGTGACCGATCCGGTCGTCGCGCTGGTGTGGGAATAATATGCGCCGCCGGTGAAATTGAGCGGCCCGTCATAATCCGTCGAAAAGCGCAGCTCCTGCGAGAATTCATGATCCTTCAGGATGTTGCAGCTCGGCAGCAGGACGACCGGATCATTTTCGTAATTCTGGCACTGGTTGAGCTTGAGATCGTAATAGCCCGTCACCGAGGTCAGCTTGAGATGATCCGTGAGGCTGTAGTTCATCTCCAGTCCGGTCAGGATCTGGCGCTGGTGCATGAAGTTCTGGCCGTCCGAACGGAAATTGTTGAGCGTGCCGGGGATCGTGCTCAGGAACGTGCCGTAGCCCGGATTGGTGTTGCGATGGCCGACCGAGCATTGGTCGATCCCGCTGCCGCTCTGGCGGGCGCCGTCCGGGCAGCTGACATAGCCCGTGAGGTCGGCGGGGCCGTTGCTGTTGAGCTTGCCGAAATTGAACTTGAGGCGCGCGTTGAAGCGCTCGGTCGGATCCCATTTGAGGGTGCCGCGCAGGCCGAACTCATGCTGCTTGGGATTGTGGGAATCGTCCTTGTAGGGCGAATCGTCCGGCACGGCGTCGTCCAGATAGCCGCGCATGTGATCGTAGAAGCCGGCGATCCGGTAGCCGAGCGACTCGCTGATCGGGCCCGAGACATAGGCCTCGGTGCGGATCTCGTGGGCGTTGAACTCGTAGCCGGTCTTGATGCCGGCCTCGAAATCGCGGGTGGGATCGTTGGTCCGCACCGAGATGATGCCGGCCGGGCTGTTCTTGCCGAAGAACAGGGCCTGCGGGCCCTTCAGCACCTCGAGCTGGCCGGTGTCGAAATCGCTCATGCGGCGGACGGTCGCCTTGGCGACCTGCACGCCGTCGACGTTGAAGGACACGGCCTGGTCGCCGAACGGATTCTGGTCCGGCCCGGAAATGCCGCGAATGGCGATGTTGCCGCCCTGCACGGCGCCGCCCTGCGGCCCGATCAGCAGCTGCGGCACGACCCGCGCCACGCCGTCCATGTTGACGATGCCCTGCTTGGCGAGCTGCGCGCCCGAGACGGCCGACACCACCACGGGGACCGAGATCAGCGTCTCGTCGCGCTTGCGGGCGGTCACGATGATGTCGTCGCCCAGTCCGGACGATTCGGGCACGGCGGCGGGCGGCGGAGTCGGCGCGGCCGGCGCGGCCGGCGCGGGGCTCGTCGCCGTCTGCGCGGTCGCGATGCTTCCGGCGCCGAAACACAGCGCCACGGCCAGAACGCGCGCGCTCACTCCCATCTTGCTCTTCATGGCTTCCCCTTCCTCTCCGGTCAGTCTTCGCTGGTCCGTTGCCAAGCATACTAACAACTTGCGAACGATAAGGCTATGCCTCAATTTTACCGGGGGGGGATCGGCCGCGCGCGGGCCGCGATCCTGCTCGCGGCCTCGATGGATTCGGGAGGGATTCGTGGACCTTGGACTGGATAAGCGGGTGGCGCTGGTGTCCGGCGGCAGTGCCGGGATGGGACGGGCGATCGCCCGGGAACTGGCCGCCGAAGGCGCCTCGGTGATGCTCGCCGCGCGGCGCGAGGGGCCTCTCCGCGCGGTCGCGGCCGAGATCGCGGCGGCCGGCGGCCGGGCGGCCTGGGTGAGCGCCGACATGGCGCGCGAGGCGGACGTGATCCGCGCCGTGGCCGCGACGCGCGCGGCCTTCGGCGATCCCGACATCGTGATCTGGAACGTCCGCTCGGTCGTCCGCTACGGCTTCGACAATGCCTCGGCGGACGATTTCCGCGACAGCAACGAGCAGGTCGTGCTCAGCATGGCCCACCTGGCGCGCGAGACGATACCGGCGATGAAGGCCAGGCGATGGGGCCGCTTCGTCAATCTGGGATCGGTCTGCGCCAAGGAACCGCACCGTTTCTTCAGCATCGTGCTGTCCAACACCTATCGGGTGGCGGCGCTCGGCCTGGCGAGGACCTTGTCCAACGAGCTCGCGCCGTTCGGCATCACCGTGAACACCATCGCGCCGGGGAGCATCGACACCGGGCTCAACCAGGCGATCCACGCCGGCGGGCGGGAGGCGGGCATGCCGTATCGCGAGCCGGAGCCCCGCATCCAGATGGAACGCGCCGGCACGCCCGAAGAGATATCGGCGATGGCGGCGTTCCTGTGCTCCACCCGCGCGAGCTATGTCACCGGGCAGGTGATCGCGGTCGACGGGGGGTGGACGCGCGGGCTGTTCTGAACCGGAGCGACGCGCTTGCCAGACGGCCCGTTGCGCATAAGGTGACCGTGCGATTCGTATGCATCAATACTAATTGGAGACGGAGCGTGGAAGCATTGGCAGGCAAGGTCGCGATCGTCCTCGGCGCAGCGGGCGAGGGCAACATGGGGCAGGTGATCGCCCGCACGCTGGCGCGCGAGGGCGCCACGGTGGTGGTCGGCGGGCGCGGCCGCGAACGGATGGACGATCTGGCCCGCGCGATCGGCGGCGGCGCGTTCGAATGCGACATCACCAGCAAGGCGCAGGTGGAGGGCATCGTCGATTTCGCGCGCGATCGCTACGGCCGCGTCGATATCGGAGTGAACGCCACCGGCTGGGGCCTGCTGCGCCCGTTCGAGGAGACCAGCGAGGCCGATCTCGACAAGATCCTGGCGATCCAGTTCAAGGGCCCCTTCTTCTTCTTCCAGGCGCTCGTCCGCGCGATGGGGCCCGGCGGATCGATCATCCAGATCTCGTCCGCCACCGCGACCATCATGCTGGAGAATCACGCGGCCTATATGGGCAGCAAAGCCGGCACGGACCATGTGCTGCGCACCGTCGCCAACGAATATGGCGCCAGGGGCATCCGCGCCAACACCATCTCGCCGGGCGTCACCGACACGCCGATGGCGGGCGATTCGCTGCGCTATCCCGCGGTGATGGAGGCCTTCGTGAAGGAATATCCGCTCGGCCGGATCGGCACCGCCCAGGATATCGCCGAGGCCGCGGTGTTCCTGGCCCGCGACGAATGCTTCATGACCGGCCAGAATCTGCAGGTGAATGGCGGGCTGACCCTGCGCCGCAATCCGACCGGGCGGGAATTGTTCAGCGTGATGCCGCCCGAGGCGATCGCCCACCTGACATCCTGAACGCCCGGCCTCATAAACGGCGGATGAGCGGCGGCCCCGGCGGCGCGGGGCCGCCGACTCAATTGCCTGAAGCTTTTATTGCTGCTATTCGCACAAAGTCGTTCAGGGGATGATTTTGTGAGCGAACAGCATTCAGAAGTTGCCCGTCTCGCCGATCTGGCTGAAGCTGGAGAGCGGATGGTCGAGCGACTGCGCCGCAAGGCCTTCCTGCCGGAAAGCCGCAAGGGGCTGGCGGTGCGCTTCGGCATCGCCGAGGCCGCGCAGCTGCTCGGCTGCTCCACCAACCGCATCCGCATGGCCGAGGAGGATGGGCGCCTGCCCCCCTCCCCCGCGTCCGATTCGGGGCGCCGATTGGGCTACAGCATCGAGGAGATGCTCAACATGCGCGACGTGCTGGGCGCCTCGCCCAGCCGCGCCGCCGAGGACAAGCCGGCGATCATCGCGGTGCAGAATTTCAAGGGCGGCGTCGGCAAGTCCACCGTCACCTGCCACCTGGCCCATTATTTCGCGGTGGCGGGCTATCGCGTGCTGGTCGTCGATTGCGACAGCCAGGCGACCACGACGACCCTGTTCGGCTTCAACCCGCATTTCAACATCACGCGCGAGCAGACGCTCTACCCCTATCTCTCGATCGACCCGACCCAGGCCGACCTGCTCTACGCCGTGCAGAAGACGCCGTGGCCGAATGTGGACCTGATCCCGTCCAACCTCGAGCTGTTCGACGTGGAATATGAGCTGGCGGCGGCCGGCGCGGACGGCGGATCGATCCTCGCCACGCGCTTCCGCAAGCTGAAGCAGGGGCTGGCCGATCTCGCCCGCGCCTATGACGTGGTGATCCTCGATCCGCCGCCGGCGCTCGGCACGATCAGCCTCGCCGTGATGCAGGCGGCCAATTCGCTGCTGGTGCCGCTCGCCGCCACCACACCCGATTTCTGCTCCACCGTCCAGTTCCTCTCGATGATGGACCAGGTGCTGGGCCAGCTGGCCGCCGCCGGGATCGACGTGGATTACGATTTCGTCCGCCTGATCTGCTCCAAGTTCGACGCCAACGATCCCAGCCACGCCATGCTGCGGCAGATCATGGAAGGCACGTTCGGCCCGGCCCTGCTGCCGGTGCCGATCCTCGATTCGGCGGAGATCAGCCACGCGGCGCTGCGCATGATGACCATCTACGAGCTGGAACGCCCGATCGGCACCGCGCGCACCCACAAACGCTGCCGATCGAATCTCGACGAGGCGCTGAGCCAGGTGGAGCAGCTCGTCCGGCGCGGCTGGGGCCGGGTGGAGCCGCTGACCGAGGAGGCGATCGTCCATGCGGCGTGAGAAAAGACTTTCCTACATTGAACCGTTCTGGTTATGTTCCGCCGTGAGGGAGGGCCGTCATGGCGCGTAAGCAATCGGATTACCTGTCGGGCCTGCTCGGCGACGAGCCGCAGCCGGCCGCGGACGCGCCGAAGGAGACCCCGGCCCCGGACGGAGCCCGCGCGCCCCTGCCCGAACCCAGGGTCACCGTGATCGGCCGGCATCGGCCGGCCGCCGCCGCCTTGCTCGGGCGCGAGACCGCGCTCGCCCGCATGGCCTCCGGCGAGGTGAAGCAGGTCACCCAGTTGCTGCTCGATCCGGCACGGGTGCGGATCTGGCCGGGCAATGCCCGCGTCTACGCCCATCTGAGCGAGGATGGCTGCCGCGAGCTGATCGATTCGATCCTGGCCGAAGGCGGGCAGAAGGTGCCGGCCGTCGTCCGCCGGGTGGAGGGCGACGGCGCCCACGATTACGAGGTGATCGCCGGCACCCGGCGCCACTTCGCGATCGGCTGGCTGCGCGCGCACAATTATCCCGACATGATGTTCCTGGCGCAGGTCGCCCAGCTCGACGACGAGGCCGCCTTCCGCCTGGCCGATCTCGAGAACCGGGCGCGCAAGGACGTCTCCGATCTGGAGCGCGCGCGCAATTACGCCGCCGCGCTCGGCGATCATTATGGCGGGCACCTGACCCGCATGGCGGAGCGCCTGAAGCTGTCGAAGGGCTGGCTGTCCAAGATGGTGAAGGTGGCCACGATCCCGGATGCGGTGATCGCCGCCTTCGCATCGCCGGACGAGATCGCGCTCGGGCCGGCCTATCTGCTGGCCCAGGCGCTGGACGGGCCGGGCGCCCGCCCGATCCGGGCGGCGGCCGGCCGGATCGAGAGCGAGCAGACGGAGCGCCGCAAGGCGGGCCGCCCCT
>Ga0105237_10003129_pt1 | contig 19920 bp, 12 predicted proteins | sample KBSC24metaG_FD_81520 | JGI IMG/M metagenome (GOLD analysis project Ga0105237, IMG submission 81520) | Corn rhizosphere microbial communities from Kellogg Biological Station, Michigan, USA - KBS C2-4 metaG | ecosystem: Host-associated > Plants > Roots > Rhizosphere > Soil | place: Michigan, USA... | reverse complement strand
CGGCTTCGCGCCCGCTCTTCGACGATTCCGAGATACTTATCCACGTCTCCAGTGGCGACTTGCATACTCCGTAGTCCCTGGCGAGCAAGCGGCAGCAGGTGGTCCAGGATCAGCGAAGGAGCGCTGATGCTCTGTCCGTCGATCCACTGGAACTGAGCATCGAGCCCATGCCTCGCCGCGCGGAAAAAATTCATCTTTGCATCGTCAAACGCCATTCGGTTCGCGATCTGGCCATACACTTGCGGGAGTGCGGCCATCAAACCGGTGAAGAACGCAGCATTGGCAATTTCGTCGACAACCGTTGGACCAGATGGCAACGCACGATTCTCGATACGCAGATGCGCAACGCCTTCGGTAACTCCGTAGCAGGCCCGATTCCAGCGCCAGACAGTGCCGTTGTGTAACCGCAACGCTGAAAGCGAAGGAATCTCGCCTCGCGCGAGTACCTGGAACGGATTCTCATCCGGCTCATTGATCATGATCGGACGAAAACGAGTGATCTGATCGTGAAAGAGCTCGACGATTGAGTGTTGCAGCCACTGATCGCCAAAGTTGACGCGCGTTGGCTGGTTTCGCGTGAGCTGCGGACGCGAGCGCTCATCGGTTGAATGCTGAAACAGCGCGACACGAGTCTCCTGCCACAAACGTTGACCAAACAGCAGCGGCGAATTCACCGCAACGGCGAGGACCGGCGCGGTTATCGCCTGCGCGATGTTGTAATGATTGGCGAATTCTTTCGCGTTGCTTTGAAAATGGACCTGGAAACTGGTGTTGCACGATTCCATCATGATGTTGTCGTGCGTCAGGTGCAGCTCGTCCAGCCCTTTGATGTGAATCGAAAGTGGACCACCACGCATCCGGATCACACCTTGATTCAGCTCGTGATACCGCGCGATCGGCGCCAGGTTGTTCAGGGTCAAGTCTGACTTCTGAAGCGTCGGTAGAATGCCGGACAAGAAAACGTCGGCATCCTGAGTCGCAGCGCCTTTGCGCGCGAGATCGAGCAGTTCCTCGAGCTCACACTGCATGCGGGTGAAGCAATCGTTCTCGAGTTTGAGTGGAGTGAGATTGGCTTCGAGATTGAACCGCGCGATCTCTGTTGTCAGTCGCGCGTCGGCTGCATGCTTCAGAACTTCTGTTGCAACCGGAGCCGGTCTCAAATAACGATCGATCAGAAACATCTCCTGTTCGGCGCCGATCCGCGTGACACCGCTCTCGACGCAATCGTTCTCGAGCATGAACGCAAGCGCGCGCAGGTCTTCCAGCAGGGCCTTCATGAAGGCCTGTGCTTTCTTCTCATCGGTGTGTTGTTCGATGTTGTGCTCTCCCATTTCCCCTCATTTATTGATTAGGGCCACAGAGTTACATGGATGACTACGGACTAATCCGCATTCATCTGTGAAATCGGCGACTGAAATCCTCGGCTACGGTCTAATCGCCACTTTCATGACGCCGTCCTGTCGCTCGCCAAACAACTCGTATGCTTCGCCGATCCTGTCCAATGGAAATGTGTGCGTCACTAACGGCGTAAGATCCACACGCCCGTGACGAACAACCTCCATCAACCGGCGCATCCGCTCTTTCCCGCCAGGACAAAGCGTCGTAACGATCCGGTGGTCTCCGATGCCGGCGGCAAATGCCGCATACGGAATCTCGAGTTTTCCGGAATACACACCGAGACTCGACAGCGTCCCGGCAGGTCGCAGACTTCGCAACGCACTCTCAAACGTTTGTTGCGTGCCAAGCGCTTCGATCGCGACGTCAGCTCCGCCGCCGGTCAGACGTTTTACTTCTTCAACCACGTCGACGTCGCGATAGTCGAGGGTGACGTCTGCGCTCATGCGTTTGGACATTGCCAGCCGGTGCTCGTCGCCATCGATCCCGATAATCAACGAGGCGCCCATCAGCTTTGCACCTGCTGTGGCACACAAACCAATCGGACCTTGCGCAAACACGACGACTGAGTCGCCAATCTTTATCCGCGCAGACTCAGCACCGCTAAAACCGGTAGAAGCAATGTCTGCAAGCAGGACTACCTGTTCGTCCGTGAGTTCATCAGGAATTTTCGCGAGGTTCGCCTGTGCGTAAGGCACCTTCAGATATTCAGCTTGAGCGCCGTTTATCGTGTTTCCGAATCGCCATCCACCGAGTGCTTCGTAGCCTTCACCATGACCGCACTGGGCCGAGTGGCCCGACAAACACGCGCGGCATTGACCGCAGGGCGTAATCGCGCCTACCAGGACGCGATCGCCGATGTTGTATCCTGAAACACCTTCGCCCAACTCTTCGATCACGCCGACCGGCTCATGTCCGATGACTAAACCCGGAGCAACCGGATACTCGCCTCTGACGATGTGAAGGTCGGTTCCGCAGATCGTCGTGAGCGTCACGCGAATCACTGCCTCGCCGACGCCCGCGCGAGGTTTCTCGACCTCTTCGACCCGAATCTTGTTCTTACCATGGAAAACATTTGCTCTCATTGCACTACCTCTCTGCTGCACATCAATCGATCCAGCGCATCGTCGACTTTCCTCAAACGCGATTGAAGCAACTCTTTGCGCTCGTCTGACGCTGGACCAGAGTCTTTGAGCAGAGACTCGCAAATGTCTTCGCGTTCCTCGTGCAAGCGATTCCAGATAAATCCGCTCTTTCCTCCAATCGGGATTTCAACCAGCGGAATTGTAGGATTTTCGTTCATGATGTTTGCCCCCAAATTTATGAATGCTTAACTTCCCAATACCTCTGCTGCACGCGTTTGGCCCAGCTCCAGAAACGACCTTGTGCAAGCGTCGCTGGCTCATCGGTCCAAATATCTTTGTGCAGATAAAGGCCGTCGGTTCCGGCGTCGTCAATCACAAAACGCATCTCGTGGATGTAATTCGCGTTGCGTTCTCGTCCTTCGATTTCTGCGATGAGATTTGTCGCGGCAACCTCCGCCTGGCGCACGGCCATGTGGCCCATCTTCGGCCCGCTGAAACTCACGCAATCACCCGCGGCGTAGATTCGTTCGTGGCCGGTCACGCGCATGGTCCTATCGACGTGGATGTAGCCCTCGTCGTCTGTCATTTCCACGTAATGTGCTGCTGATGATCCTCGAAACGGCGGCACCAACATCAGCAAGTCGAACTGAATAGCGTCTGCTGTAGTCGTTGTGGCTGAGTGCTGGGTCAGCGACACGATGCGGGTGTTTGGAAGATGCTCTATCTGATGAGCATCGAATGCGTCCTTTAGTGCGGCAGCCGCGGTGGCATCTCGGAGTTCTGATTCAAGCGTTTCCGGACTGACGATAGTTATTCTGACGCGCTCGCGTCGACCGTTCTTTTCCAGGTGGCGTGCCAGCGCGAACGCCGTTTCGTACACAGGCACAGGCAGGCGGGCGCCAAAACACTGGCCCAACACGACTCTCCCACCGTCAAGCGACTGCACGGCTTTGCCAAACTTGATTGCTTTGTCGACGTTCAGTAGATGGTGAGCGTGTTCATAGAAGCCGAGGATCTTCTCGGTTGCCAATCTGCGACCGAGAGCGAAGACGAGGTAATCATAGGGGAGACTTCCCTGGACTTGACCGTGCGCGATGGTAACTCTTTGTTCGAACGGATCGATGTGAGCAACTTCGGCTTCGACAAAGTTCACACGACGATTCAACATCGTGTGGCGCAGGTCGAATGAAACGTCGTCGACATTGCACTTGCCGAAAGCCAGCCTGACCAGCGCGGGGTAAAAAATAAACTGCCGGCTCCGTGACACGAGCGTGATCTGGTGCTCGTCGCCAAGGTGCTCGGCAAGCCGTTCTGCGGCCACCACCCCGCCAAAGCCGCCACCCAGTACCAAAACCTTTGCCATCGCCAAACGCCTCTCCTCGCCTGGCTATGTGCATAAGCTGTACCACTACGGATTTTAGGAATTTCCCTGAGATTGGCGGAGAAGTTGCGGGGTATTTCGCAGGTCAGTTGAAATTTCCGCAAGAGCCCAAAAAGACGCAAGACAGATCACAAATGAAATTTTGTGGGTTCTTTTGTGCCTTTGTGTGGCTATTTGTTTAGTCTCTTAACACTCGGGCTAAGGTGTTCAAGAGTTTCTCTGCGGTGTAAGGCTTGTTGAGGAAGACTGCGACACCTTCGAGCACGCCCTCTCCCGCACGCTGTCCCGCTCCGAGGCCGCTCGCGGCGATGATACGAACCTTCGGGTTCATTCGTTGCAGCGCTCTGATCGTGGCGGGCCCATCCATGAACGGCATGACCATGTCAGTCAACACCACAGCAATCTCATTTTTCTTGTCAGCGTAGAGCGCGAGCGCTTCAGTGCCGTCGCTTGCGGTCAAAACTGTATAGCCGAAAGTTTCGAGCGTGCCTCGGGTGATCTCACGGATGGATTCCTCGTCGTCCACGACCAGGATCAACTCTCCGTGTCCGAGCAGGAGATCCGTTTGCAGGGCGGCGGACTCTGCCGCACCGGGCATATCGACAGCAGGCAAGTACAACGTAAACTGGCTTCCTTTGTGCAACTCACTGTAGACGTTGATAAAGCCGCCATGACTCTTCACTATCGTCAACGCAGTCGAGAGACCGAGGCCCGTGCCTTTCGTCATCTCTTTTGTGGTGAAGAACGGTTCAAAGATCCGGCTCTGAATCTCCGGCGTCATGCCTGGGCCGGTGTCAGATACGCTTACACTGACAAAGCGCCCCGGCTTGGCTTCGAGGTGCATGCGCGCGTAATTCTCATCGACAAAAACATTCTCGGCTTTGATCGCGATCGACCCGCCTTCCGGCATCGCGTCGCGAGCGTTGACGCAGAGGTTCATCAGCACCTGATGCATCTGAGTCGCATCGGCTGAAATGATCCAGAGGTCGTTCGGAATCTGGAAACTGATCTCGAGCGACTTCGGGAGTGTCTCGCGCAGGATTTTGACAATCTCCTTGACCAGGTGCTTTGGCTGCAAAGCCACGCGCTCACCCTCGACGCCCCGCGCAAACGACAACACCTGACGCACCATGTCTCCGCCACGCTCGGCGTTTGTGCGCAAGACGTCGAGCCATTTCTTGCTTGCCTCGTCAGTCGTTTTCAACTGCAACATGTCGATGGCCATCAAGATCGGCGAGAGCACGTTGTTCAGGTCATGCGCGATTCCGCCGGCGAGCGTGCCAATCGACTCCATCCTTTGTGCGCGAAGAAACTGCGACTCCATCCGCTTCTTTTCCGTGATATCAGTGTTGATTACAAGAATGGAATTTGGTTGACCTTGTTCATCTCGCACCAGCGTCCAGCGACTTTCGATGATAATCTCCGCGCCGTCACGACGCGTGTGACGAATCTCTCCCTGCCATTCGCCGTGCCGGATCACGGCCTTCCGCGCTTCTTCAAACTGCGGCGAAGGCTCTTTGAACAGTAATTCTTTAACGTTCTTACCGATAGCTTCCTCGGCGGCCCAACCGTAGATTTTTTCGGCGCCCTTGTTCCAAAACCTGATATTGTGATCGAGATCGCGCACGAGGATCGCATCCTGTGCCTGGTCCAGGAGTGCCGCCTGTTCTCGTATCTGTTCCTCGGCGCGTTTGCGCTCGGTGATGTCGCTGCGAATTGCGACGTACTGGTACGGTTTTCCTTCGGAATTGAGAAAAGGAACGATCGTCGTGTCTACCCAGTAGAAGCTTCCGTCCTTAGCGCGATTGCGTATCTCGCCACGCCAGACTTTGCCGCTCGCAATGGTGGTCCATAAGTCTCTGATGAATTCTTTCGGATGGTATGCGGAGTTGATGATGCGATGATCCTGACCGAGCAGTTCAGCGCGTGAGTACTTTGAGATCTCGCAGAATTTTTCGTTGACGTAGTTGATGATTCCACGTTGATCCGTGATCGCAACGATTGCCGACTCGTCGAGTGCAAACTTGATGTCAGCCAGTTCTTTTTGTGAGCGTTGTAAGGCTTCTTCGGGGAGGAGTTGGTTTGGATTGGTGGCCGTCATGGAATTACGTTTCAGCGTCGGCGGTGGCGACTTGCGCGTCTTCGAGCTTCTTCAGCCGGTATCTTAGCTGATCGCGCGAGATACCGAGCAGTTCCGCGGCGCGTGTTTGGTTCCCGCCACTGCGCTCGATGGCTTGTCGAACAAAAGACAGTTCAGCTTCGTCGAGCGAGATGCCATGAGCAGGCAAGACGAATTGAGCAGCATCGCTATTCGTGGGCTCGAGTCGTGGTATTTCCAACAATCCGCCGGGCAGGTAGTCAGTCGTGATCTGATCGCTGTCTTCGAGGATCAGGGCACGCTCGATGACGTTACGCAGCTCGCGCACATTTCCCGGCCATCTGTATTTTCTGAATACTTCAGTGGCTTCTGGTGATAAGCCCCTGATCTTTTTGTTTCGCTTCAGGCGAGCGCCGATCGAATCGATGTAGTGTTGCGACAGCAGCAGGACGTCGTCACCACGTTCGCGAAGCGCAGGGATGTCTATCTGAATGATCGACAAACGATAATAAAGGTCGAGTCGAAAGCGCCCGGCTTCGCTTTCCGTTTTCAAGTCGCGATTGGATGCAGCGAGGACGCGCACGTCAAGCGGAATGTCTTTCAAGCCGCCGACCCGACGGAAAGCTCCTTCTTCCAACACGCGCAAAAGCTTTGCTTGCAGCGAGAGTTCCAGTTCACCGATTTCGTCCAACAGCAACGTTCCGCCTTCCGCCTGCTCGAACAATCCTTCCTTGCGTGCTTTAGCATCCGTGAACGCGCCTTTTTCGTAACCGAAGAGTTCCGACTCGATGAGCGTCGCCGGAAGTGCTGCACAATTCACGGCGACGAAAGGTCGTTCGGCGCGTTGCGAGCCGTAATGAATGGCTTTCGCGACGAGGTCTTTGCCGGTCCCAGACTCGCCTTGCAGTAAAACTGACGACACTTCGCTTTCCGCGACCTTCGCTGCGAGGCCCAGCATCTTCTTCATCGCCGCAGACTCACCGACGATCTGCCGGAAGTTAAACTCTCGTGCGCGTTCTTTCCTGACCTGCTCGACTTCGCGACGCAAGTGACGAGCTTCAATCGCGTTACGAAGCGTGACGCGGAGCTCTTCGAGATTGATCGGTTTGCCGATGAAATCGTAAGCGCCACCTCGCAATGCCGAGATCGTATTATCTATCTGAACATTGCCAGTGATCATGATCACCACAGCGTCGGGATGTTCGCGTTTGATCTCGCGCAGCACATCGAGACCCGAACCGTCAGGCAGATCGATATCGAGCAGAACTGCGGCTGGTAGATCCGCGTAGAAGTTCTTCAACCCCTCGGCAACTGAGGCTGCTTCGACGGCCGCGAATCCCCAACTTTGCAGAGCTTCCGTGAGCGTCCAGCGAATCGCCTGGTCGTCGTCTACAACAAGTATTTGTTCGTTTGTGTTCTTCAGAGACATTAACGAATCAGAAGGCTGTGGTTTTGATTATATGGCACAAGCTTTGCCGTTGGAAACCAATCCATGGAACACGACCATTCACCCGAAGCAATCCGCAAAAGGCTGGAGACTGGTCCAACGCACAACTACCTCCGCGACTGGATTTACGGCGGCATCGATGGATCCGTCACGACCCTGGCGGTTGTTACTGGAGTCGCCGGCGCACAGCTTTCAAAGTGGATAATTCTTGCGCTCGGATTTGCCAACCTGTTTGCCGATGGCTTTTCGATGGCTGCGAGCAACTATCTTGGGACGAGAGCCGAACAGGACGATTGGCGGCGTTTGGAACAGATCGAGAATCGCCACATTGAACTGGCGCCCGAAGGCGAGCGAGAAGAAGTGAGACAGATTTTCGAACGGAAGGGTTTTGAAGGTAAAGACCTCCAGCGAGTCGTGGAACTGGTGACGTCCGATCGTGAACGATGGGTCCGAACAATGTTGACGGACGAGTATGGACTACCTCATGAAGTGCGTTCCCCCTGGATTGCCGCAATCAGCACGTTTACGGCGTTTCTTGTATGCGGGTTAGTACCCTTGCTGCCTTATTTAATTGGGATGGAACACTCGTTTGCAATCTCAGTAACTTTGACCGGCATTGTCTTCGCGACGATTGGTTCGGTAAAGAGCCGATGGTCCACCTCGTCGTGGTGGCATTCGGGTCTGACAACATTTTTAGTAGGCGCGATCGCCGCCTCACTCGCCTACGTTGCGGGCGTGATTGTAAAACGGTTATTAGAGTGACCTTGCCCGAAACTCAGACCCGCAGTTGAATCGGGGCTTTTGAGGCAAACCAGAGAACTTCGTGAGTCATTCTTCCAATACCAGCAACGCAGTTTGCCCTCCGCCGGAAGTTACATTCAACAGTGAAGATGCTGATAAACGAATTATGCTCAAACGTACCGGCAAGCGTTTCGGCGGCGCGCTTTATCGTTTCGTATTGACGCCGCGGCAAGATATGCGGCCGCAGAAAAGGGCAAGTGGCACGGTTCCCCTGGAGCCGCCCAAGCCCGCGCTGGGCAGTTCGCAACTCATCGAATAGTGCCGGGCCAAGAGCGGTGTCAGCGAGAATCGAACGGTCAAGTCATTACCTCTTTCACTTTCATGATTGCTTCTCCTTCCGCACGAGGACGTTATCCCCGCAGCAACCGCCTGCCTCACACACTACGCTTGCGAATGAGCAATGAACGTGCCGCTGCGAATGTCTCGAAATTGCGATCCGTTGTCCCAGCCGTTATGGGGGAAGTTCCGCAACGGTGGGGAAACTCACCTTCGCAGATCATGTGGCTTCTGCAAAAGTATGAATCGGCACTTGGATACAGTCAGTACAGGGAGCGGTAGCGACCTGGTCAAACGATGAAGTCGAGAAGCGCTAAGAATATTGCATGCTGATCACTGACCAGGTCGCTACCGCTCCCTGTACTGACTGTGTCCAAGAATGATTCCGGACTCTTGAGACAAAGCGGTGTCGCGTTGGTTTCTGCAAAGTCTTGTGTGGGTTGTCGACGACTTATAAACGTCGACGCTCGGGCCTTTGAATTCAATACGCAATTTGCTCCAATTTGGCGGCCTGGTTGATGGATACGCGTCGACTGTATGTCTCTGCCACTGCCCAACTGACGAACACGGCGGCCGTCAACCAGATCATCCCCAACCGTTCAACCTGTTCCAGTCCCAGCACAAGCCTCAGGCCGGGAATAAAAACGGTTGACACTTGTACGCCCAGACACAAGACAACTACCAGAAGCAGGGCAATGTTGGTTCGTGGCGGAGTGACAATGCGACGTGCTGAATAGGCGAGAACTAGTTGACTGATTGTTGCATACAAAAACAGCAGCGTGCGCGACTCTTCAATGGTGTAGCTAAAGCGAGGGAGCACGATCAGCAGCAATCCCCCGATTAGTGCCGATACAGTTCCAGCGATAACAATAAAGCGCAGCGATGCGGAGTCGAGTAGTGGCGATCGCGGATCGCGCGGCGGTCGCTGCATGAGTCCGTCATTGCGGTCCAACCCCAGTGCCAACGCGGGTGGACCATTGGTAATCACGTTGATCCATAGCAGTTGAATCGCAGTCAAAGGGAGCAGGAGCCCACCGGCTGCATCACACAGACCCAAAAAGAATGATCCAAGTGCTCCGATGACCACGATCAGCGTGAGCGCTAAATTTGCGGAGAAGAGAAAGCGAATAAACTTCTGAATATTTTCGTAGACGTTTCGACCTTCCTCGATGGCCACCACAATCGTTGCGAAGTTGTCGTCGAGTAAAACCAGATCCGCCACGTCGCGTGAGACATCGCTGCCTCGCAATCCCATCGCCACCCCAACGTCTGAGCGTTTTAGTGCCGGCGCGTCATTCACGCCGTCACCTGTAACAGCGACAATCTCACCGCTCGCTTTGAGCGCCTGGACCAGCCGCAGCTTATCCCGCGGAGTTACGCGAGCAAAGACGTTTGCCTCCTTCACGGCATGCCTCAGTTCCTCCGAAGACAAAGTCTCGAGATCGAGGCCTGTCACTACGCGACCGGGCGGAATACCGACCTCGTTGGCCACCGCCAATGCTGTTGCGGGATGATCCCCGGTGACCATTATCACGCGAACACCCGCATCGCCTGCCTGTCTGATTGCTTCAGGCACTTCCGGACGTGGCGGATCCCAAATCAACACGAGTCCGAGAAATGACAACTCGTCCTCACCCTCACCTTTACGGCAGGCCAGGGCGAGTACGCGAAAGCCCTCGCATGCGTAGCCCTTCGCTTTCTCTTCCCAACTTTGCCACTCGACGTCAGTGAGTAAACTTCTTTGCAGCAATACTTCGGGTGCGCCCTTTAAATAACTAACGAGCTCACCATGCTCCTCCACCGTGACTCGCATGAATCTATGAGAGCTGTCGAACGGTAACAGACTATGGCGAGGAAAGGCATGGACCAATTCCGAAACGTCAACGTCACGGGCAATCGCGTAATCAAGTAACGCCAGTTCCAGGGGATCACCGGCGCCCTGTTCGGCGTCATTGGCCAACGTCATTGCGCGAAGGGCACGCTCGGTGTCAGGAGTGTCGACATCCTTGACATGCATCCGATTCTCGGTGAGGGTACCGGTCTTGTCAGTGGCAATGATCGTTACCGAACCTAACGCCTCCACAGCACTAAGTCGCCGGACGATTGCGTTCTTTTTTGCCATCCGTTCTACCCCAAGTGCCAGCGTCAACGTCAGAACAGCAGGCAAGCCTTCCGGAATTGCGGCTACTGCAAGTGCGACCGCAAACAGGAAGACTTGCGCGATTCTCGAAATGCCTTCGACGAAGAATCCGGCCACGGCGATTGTGGCTGCTATGACTAGAACCACTCGTGCCACCTGCCTGCCAAAAGCAGCTAGTCGCTGTTCCAGCGGCGTCTTTTCAGCCTCGATCGCATCAATCATTACGGCGAGCTTCCCTGCGGCGCTGGTTGCGCCTGTCCGAGTCACTTCTATGTAACCCTTGCCACGCGTTAAAACCGTTCCGCTGAAAACCTCGCTACCGCAAACCTTTTCCACCGGCAACGACTCGCCAGTCAGAACTGACTCGTCCGCCATGATCCCTTGAGCTTCAATCAAATTTCCATCCGCTGGAACACGATCCCCGGCTTCGATCCTGACTGCATCACCCGGCACAAGTTGTGTCGAGGGTAGATGGACCATCTGTCCATCACGCATCACCCAAACGAGTGACGCTGACATCGCTTTCAGCCGGGCGAGGGCCGTGTCGGCTTTGCTTTCCTGGTAAACGCCGAGCCCGGCGTTGAGCAGCAGAATTACTGCGATGGCAATCGATTCGAACGGCCACTTCCAGTGTTCTTCTGCAAACCAAATGCTTAGATCGACCGCAAGAGCAAAGAGAAGAATGTAGATCAAAGGGCTGCGGAATTGAGCGAGAAAGCGTCGCCACAGGCTCACCGGCGGCATCATCGGCAGTTCATTCGGACCAACGCGTTCCAGCCGTTGTTTAGCTTCAGCGCTGGAGAGTCCACCTTCACATGCGGCCGCAAGTTTCATCATTGATGCCAAGGGCATCCGTTGTGCCAGCAGCGACGACGTTCCTTTGCCCATGTTGGTGGAACAAGACGGCCAGAGATGCGGAGTTTTTATCTGTTGGGTGCGGAGTTTTACTCACCATCGCGGCGGCGGTCGGGTTAAATCGCTGCTGACCGCCAGTTTTCAGTGGGTACGAGGCTTGCCACTTCGTGTTGAGTTCAGTCCAGGAGGCAAGAAGGACTATGAGACTACTAATTGCATACGACGGCTCTGAATCCGCGGACTCGGCACTTGATGATCTGACACATGCAGGCTTACCTGCCACGGGTAAGGCACTGGTTATGACGGTCACGGAGGTTTGGCTGCCGCCGCCACCACCTTCAGCCCACGAGATCGTTGAGATGGCAACGCATGCGAAAAGCCCGCTCGACCTGGAGCGCAAGTACATGGCGGCGTCTCATGCCGTGGTCGACTCAGACAGGCTGGCAGCAAGAGCAGCCGAGAGATTTCAAGCGAACTTTCCAAACTGGAAGGTGGCTCACGAGGCGACCTGGGGCTCACCAACGTGGGAGCTGTTTTCGAAAGCGCAAGAATTCGGAGCCGATCTGATTCTCGTTGGTTCACACGGCCGATCGTCAGTGGGACGATTTTTCCTGGGAAGCATTTCACAGTGGCTGCTTAATGAGGCTCGTTGTTCCGTTCGCATTGCTCGCGGGAAGCTTGACGAGCCTGATTTTCCAGTTCGGCTGATAGTTGGCGTGGATGGATCGGACCATGCAAATCTGGCTGTCGAGCAAGTTGGAGCGCGAAACTGGCCTGAAAAAAGTGAGGTACATGTTGTAGCGGTATATCACGAACTCAAACCAACTGTGGCCGGAGAGCTTGTTCCCATGGTCGGCAGCTTTGTTGACGAGTGCAATAACGAAGAGATGATGGACTCAAGACAGCTCGCGGAGAAGTCTGCACAGCTTCTCCGAGCAAAGGGCCTTCGGGCTGAAGCAGTCGTCAAGGCTGGTGATCCAAAGCGGGTGCTCGTCGAATTAGCGGAAGAATGGCGGGCCGATTGCATTTTTCTCGGAGCGACAGGTCTGAGCAATCGCCTGGAACGGTTTCTCCTCGGGAGCGTAGCTGGCGCGGTGGCCGCGCGTGCACACTGTTCAGTTGAGATCGTTCGCAAGAGAAGTGACATTTCGCAAGACTATAACAACGGTAATGGACATCGAAATTAAGACGAGAGGGGCTTGCCTCAAAAGTCAGGATTCAAACTTGGACGAGGTCAGTACCGTAACGCGGTAGCGTCGGGTAACGTGACGCATCTGGACCGGTAAGGCAACGTGGACCCGACGCTACCGCGTTACGGTACTGACTGTATCCAACAATGATTTTCGACTTTTGAGGCAAAGCCGACGGGAGGGATTATGACAACAGTTCGCTCTTACATGGATGAAACCCAACCAGCATCGTTCCTGGCGGGCTCGATCATGACTGATGAGAATCAGCATGAGATTCGTTGTGGAATGTGCGCTCGAGAGCTCTACGTCGACGAAGATTCCTACGGCTATTACAGCGAAGCATTGATGTCGGGCCTCGACAATCCTTTTCGCTGTGAAGTCTGTAACGAAGAGTACGAAAGCTAAGCGCGGCTTTGGCTCAAGAGTCGTGCGGCAAAGCAGCTAAGCGCTATTTACGCACGCCGACTAACGGACGCGGCTCAACAGCAGTAACACGAATACGTGCGTCGAGTATCGTTGCGCCACTCTCATGAACCACAAACGGATTGCAGTCGAGTTCCGCGATCTGTGGAACGTCTTCGACCATCGCACTCACGCGCAACAGCCCATCCTCCAGCGCTGCCACATCACAGGGAGCACTACCGCGAAAGCCTTTGAGCAGTGGATAGGTCTTCAACTCACGAATCATCTCCGAAGCGTCTTCATTCGAGAGCGGCGTAAGCCGTACTGAAACATCTTTCAATAACTCTACCTGGACGCCACCCGCGCCGCAGACGACCACTGGTCCAAACTGTGGATCGTGTACGACGCCCACCAGCATCTCCACACCACTTTTAGCCATCTGTTGGACCACAAATCCCGTTGGTAAGTGTCCCTGCAGAGTCAGTTTTTCATTCATCTCGCGTGCGGCATCGCGAACTGCCTCCGCACCTTGCAAACGAAGCCTTACGGCGCCGGCTTCCGTCTTATGAACCAGTCCCGGAGCGATGGCCTTGAGTGCAATCTCGCCACCGAATTCAGCGGCCGCTGCCGCCGCACCCGCGACGTCCGTGACAACTCTCTGTCTTATCAACGGCAAGCCATAACAGGAAAAGATCTGCGCCACCTCGTCAGGTGTCAGCCAGCCTTCACCACGCGCGAGAGCGGCAGCGATGACCGCGGCGGCCTCGTCTGTCCGGATATCTTTGAATCTCGCGGGATAAGTCTCGCGTCGATCGCGCCATTGTCGGTATCGTGTCGCACGCGCCAGAGCAATCGCCGCGGTTTCGGGAAATGCATACGACGGAATGCGACGTGTCTCGGTGTGCAACTCCCTCGGTGCTTCGTGCGCGGAGAGAAAAACACTCAGCAGAGGTTTGTTCCGATCGAGTTGCTGTGCCGCCTCGACGATCGACCTCGCTACGTCGTCAGCACGCGTGACGAGTGGTGGCGTGAAAATCACAATGAGCGAATCAACGTTCTCGTCTGTCCCGACAATCTCGATTGCCTTCCTGTAATGTTCGGCCGGCGCGGACGCGATCATGTCGACTGGATTTCCGACGCTTGCACCGGCGGGAAGAAACGCGCGCAGTCGCGCCTGGCTGTGATCCGATAGCACCGGCACTTCGAGCCCGCGCGCCTCACACGCATCGGCGCAAAGAATCGCCGGCCCACCCGCGTTCGTAATGATTCCAACGCGCGGCCCATTCGGTAGCGGCTGATTCGACAGCAACGACGCGACGTCAAACAGCTCAGCAAGCGTGTCGGTGCGAACCACGCCAGCCTGTCGAAACAGCGCATCCACTGTCACATCCGAAGCTGCGATCAGCGCGCCCGTATGTGAAGAAGTCGCGCGTGCACCGGCAGCGGAGCGTCCACTTTTCACCACCGCGATCGGCTTCGTGCGTCCGACACGTCGCGCAATTTCTGAGAATTTCTTCGGATTTCCGAACGACTCGAGATACAAAAGAATCACGTCGGTATCGTCATCGGATTCCCAGTAGCGCAGTAGATCGTTTCCCGAAATATCCGCTTTATTACCGACAGAGACAAACGTGGAGATACCCAGTCCGAGCGAGTTTGCAAACTCCATGATCGCGAGGCCAAGTGCGCCGCTCTGCGACGAAAAACCGACGCGACCACTCGGCGGAATGCCCGGAGCAAAGGTCGCATCGAGCAACACTGACGGGTTCGTATTGGCAATGCCCATGCAGTTTGGACCGATCAACCTCATCCCGGCGCCGCGACAGACGCTGACCAACTCAGTCTGTCGCGCTTTGCCTTCCGTACCCGTTTCCGAAAAGCCGGCGGAAATTACGACGAGAGCCTTGACGCCCTTGCGCGCACAACCGCTGGCAACCTCGATCACTTTTTCAGCGGGAACAACAATCACCGCGAGATCGATCGGGCCTGGAACCGCTTCGATCGTCGGGTAAGACTTAACATTCTGGATTTCAGTAGCGGCAGGATTGATCGGATAGACCGGACCTTTGAAACCGTAGCTCAGCAGGTTATGAAGAATCTCGCCACCGATCGTGCCACGCTGTCGTGACGCTCCGATCACCGCCACCGCGCGCGGCTCAAAGAAAAGTTTCAAAGCGTTTACGGCAGCGATCGATTCTCGTCGTTCGAACTGTTGTCGAGCTTCAGCAGTGAAAGAGGTCGGAAAAACCACGTGAAGCTGCCCGGCTTTGGCGTTTACCTCGATCGGGAACCCTGATGCCCGGAAGACGTGCAACATCCGGTGATTCGCAGCGACGACTTCCGCCTCAAAAATCTCGATGCCGTTTGCGGAGGCGACTTGCGCCAGTTGTCCCAGCAAAATGCTGCCGAGTCCGCGTCCCTGGAAATCGTTGGCGATCGTAAACGCGACCTCAGCGCGTTGCTCTCCGATAACGGCATAGAATGCATGCCCAACAACACGCTCGTCTTTTCCACTGCACGCAACTAGTCCGAAAGAATGGTCCAGGTTTGCTTCGCGATGAGCCTCCGCAGCGATGCCGGAGCTATTCTGAAGACAATAAAACCGCAGCCAGCGTGACTCCTCCGAAAGCGAAGTGAGCAACGCGCAAAGGCCCGGTTCATCCGCGGAACGCATCACGCGAATGCGAACAGTCGATCCATCGCGCAACACGACGTCGCCATCACGATGCGTGAAGCGCGGTACATTGTTATCAGCCATTCCGTGCCTTTTTGTGGCTACCCTTCTGAAACACCCGTCAGACGCTCAATCCTGATGCGAAACACGATCACTTCCGCTGCCGCGCCATCGGCTGCAATCGCAGACTCGACGGGTGTCAGCAACGGAAACTTCCTGAGAAGCTTACTGAGAACTTCGGAGCGCTCATTTGGCCTGGTGACCTCTTCGAACTTACCAAACGCAATTGCACTACGCCAGTGCAAGTCGCTCTCGATTTCGTCCACCTGAACGCACGCTTTCGGATTCTCACGCAGACCGGAAATTTTCAGCCCCGGCAAAGAGTGACTGTAGAGATACTCATCCTCCAAATGACAGTTGATGGGAACGACGTACGGTTCGCCATTTACAATGCAAGCAAGTCGCGTAACCCTCGCAAACTGAAACAGCCGGCGCGCCTCGTCATCGCTAAGCATCTTCATCATGTGAGTATCCTCCGACCTAAAGCCCTGGAAACAGACCGCAATACTCGTACCGACTCGGGGATCGAGGCAGTTTCTCTGCGGACCTCTGCGTATCTCGCGTTCTCTGCGGTCAAGGCGCAGGTTAATCGCAGAGACCGCAGAGATACGCAGAGGGAGGAAGATCAAAAAGGGATTGTGGAGTTTCCCGCATCGGCTGCGCAATGTTACTCACAAATGCCAACGGAGGCGTGAGATCTCCCACAAGAGTACGTGGCATGTCCCTTGCGCTTCGCAGGGCGAAATGGAGGTTTGATGCCATGACAACCGATGAGCGCGATGTTCTCGAACTCCTCAAAGAGGAACTGGACTTCATCGAAAAAGGAGGATACGGACGATCAGTTCGTACGCCGTGGCAAAGCAAATCTGCCTTTCAGGATTCCCTCTCCTGCATTAACTATGGTTACCCATATCGCGCTCATCCGTGCACCGAGTGTCACCTTCTCGATTTTGTCACTCCGGAACATCGCACTGAGGAAGTGCCCTGCCACTTCATTCCTTTAAACACTGATGGGGACACCATCGAGGATTTGGAGATGCAGGACAACCAGGCAAAGCTCGAGCGAGAAGTTAGTGAATGGCTTCGCGCCAGGATCAAACAGATCGAGGAGGAGCGAACCGAACACACAAACGTTTGAGCGGCGAGAGGCACATAAGGCACAAATGGTTTGATGAGGGGTCAAATTCATTCTGTGCCTTTTGTGTTTCTTTGGGCTGCAAATAAAAAAATGAGAGAAACGGTAACCATAGACGGCAACGAGGCAGCGGCTTACGTTGCTTACAAGACAAACGAAGTGATCGCCATCTACCCGATTACGCCTTCGTCCGCGATGGGCGAGTCGGCCGATGCCTGGTCGGCTGCTAATCAGAAGAACATGTGGGGCATGAGGCCACTCGTGCGCGAAATGCAGTCCGAAGGCGGCGCGGCGGGCGTGGTCCATGGAAGTCTACAAACAGGATCGTTAACCACAACGTTCACGGCGAGTCAGGGCTTGTTGTTGATGATCCCCAATATGTTCAAGATCGCCGGCGAACTAACGAGCACGGTGTTTCACATCGCTGCTCGAACCCTCGCCACTCACGGACTCTCGATTTTCGGCGATCACAGCGACGTCATGGCGGCAAGATCCACTGGCTGGGCCATGTTGTTTGCCAACTCGGTCCAGGAAGTGATGGACTTCGCGTTGATTTCCCAGGCAAGCACGTTAGCCGCACGCGTTCCTTTCCTTCATGTTTTCGATGGCTTCCGCACCTCCCACGAAGTCATGAAGATCACGCGGCTTTCGGATGAAGAGATTACTGAAATGATCGACCTGGATCTGGTGCGTCAACATCGTGCACGCGCCCTGACGCCCGATCGACCCGTGATTCGAGGAACCGCGCAAAATCCCGACGTCTTCTTTCAGTCTCGCGAGCGGGCCAATTCTTTCTATCTAAACACTCCGGCGATCGTCGAGAAAACGATGGAGCGGTTCGCAGCGGTTACCGGCCGCAGTTACAAGCTCTTCGAATTCGTCGGAGACCCGCATGCGGAACGCGTACTCGTGATGATGGGTTCCGGCTGCGCAACTGCTGAAGAGACGGTTCAAATGCTGTGCAAGCGCGGCGAAAAGATTGGGCTGTTGAAAGTCAGGCTTTACCGGCCGTTCTCAGTTTCAAACTTCATCAGCTCCCTGCCGGCGTCGACGAGAGCCATTGCGGTTCTCGATCGGACCAAGGAGCCGGGAAGCACCGGTGAGCCGCTGTATCAGGACGTGGTGACGTCACTCGCCGAGACGAACACGAATGTGCGTGTGATCGGCGGTCGTTATGGTTTGTCGTCAAAAGAATTTACACCGGCAATGGTGAAAGGTGTTTTCGACGAGCTGAAGAAAGCTGAGCCGAAGAACCATTTTTCAATCGGGATTGACGACGACGTTACCTTTACGAGTCTTGCGTTTGACCAATCATTCAGCACCGAGCCTGACGATCAAGTGCGCGCTGTCTTTTGGGGACTGGGTGCGGATGGAACAGTCAGCGCCAATAAAAACTCCATCAAAATCATCGGCGAAGAAACTGCGAACTACGCACAAGGTTACTTTGTCTACGATTCGAAGAAATCGGGTGCGATGACTGTTTCGCACCTGCGGTTTGGACCTCGCCCGATCAAGAGCACATATCTCATTCAGCGCGCCAACTTCGTCGCCGTCCACCAGTTTTCGTTCTTTAGCCAGTACAACGTGCTCGATGCGGCAGTCGCAGGCGCGACGTTATTGATTAACAGTCCGTACGAAGACGTTTGGGAGCATCTACCCCACGATGCTCAAAAAGTGATTATCGAAAAGCGTCTGAAGGTTTCTGCAATTGATGCCAGCGGCGTCGCGAAGAAGAGTCAGCTTGGTAATCGGATCAATACGATCATGCAGACGTGTTTCTTCGCGCTGAGCGGCGTGTTGCCGCGCGATGAAGCGATCACGAAGATTAAAGAGTTCATACGAAAGAGCTACGGGAAACGAGGTGAGCCGGTGATTCGGCAAAACTTCGCGGCTGTCGACACGGCGCTTGCTCATCTGCGTGAGATTGCTGTCCCCGCCATGGCAAGCGGCACGATTGAACTCACGTCAAAAGTGCCTGAGAACGCGCCGGACTTTGTGCGCAATGTGACCGCTGAAATGATCGCAGGCCGTGGTGATCTATTGCCTGTCAGTGCTTTCCCGGAAGACGGGACTTACCCGGTCGGGACCACGCGTTGGGAGAAGCGCAACATCGCGCAGGACGTGCCTGTTTGGGAACCGGATTTATGTATCGAATGCGGCAAGTGCGTGTTGGTTTGCCCGCACTCTACGATTCGCGCAAAAGTTTGCTCCGCAAGTGATCTCAGTGATGCGCCGGCGGGATTCAAGTCCATGCCGGCAAAGTGGAGAGAGTTTCCTGACAAGTTGTACACGATTCAGGTAGCGGTCGAGGATTGCACGGGCTGTCGCCTGTGCATCGAAGTGTGTCCCGCTAAAGACAAGAGCAACGTGTCGCGCAAGGCGCTCAACATGCGGCCGCAGTTGGCCCTGCGCGATAGTGAACGAGTCAATTGGGATTATTTCCTCACGCTCCCGGATCTGCACAAGAATGGGCTAATCGCGTTCAATTCAGTCAAGAACGTCCAGTTGTTACAGCCTTTGTTTGAGTTCTCAGGCGCGTGCGCGGGTTGTGGGGAAACACCGTACATCAAACTGCTGACTCAGCTCTTCGGCGACCGCGCGATCATTGCCAATGCCACCGGCTGTTCGAGTATCTACGGCGGCAACCTGCCTACGACTCCCTACACCACGAATGAAGCGGGACGTGGACCAGCGTGGAGTAACTCGCTTTTCGAAGACAACGCCGAATTCGGTCTCGGTATGAGGCTCGCCCTCGATCATCAGAAGGAGTATGCAAAAACTCTCGTTCAGCACATGCGTGACCGCGTTGGAGAACAGCTCGCGGAGAGTCTTCTCCATACCGATCAGTCGACGAACGACGGCATCAACATTCAGCGCGAATTGGTTGCAGCCTTAAAGGCGAAAATCAGCGGGAGCAGCGACGACGAGACACGCGATCTTCTCAGCCTGGCGGACTCGCTGGTTGAGAGGAGTGTTTGGAT
>Ga0105237_10003128_pt1 | contig 19921 bp, 10 predicted proteins | sample KBSC24metaG_FD_81520 | JGI IMG/M metagenome (GOLD analysis project Ga0105237, IMG submission 81520) | Corn rhizosphere microbial communities from Kellogg Biological Station, Michigan, USA - KBS C2-4 metaG | ecosystem: Host-associated > Plants > Roots > Rhizosphere > Soil | place: Michigan, USA... | reverse complement strand
GCGTTTGCGCCTCGGCCAATTCCTTCGTCGCATCGGCGATGCGCGATTTAAGGTCCGCGACGACATCTTCGTAGAGCTTCATCTTCTTGCCGTAGTCTTCCTGCGCCGTCGCGTCCGCCGGATCGGCGGGCTTCTCCGGAGCCGTCTGCGCCGCCAGCTTCTCGGTGCTACGCTGGACACGCTGGCGGAGTTGATCGACCGCCTTCTCGCTGGAACCGTCGATGCTCTTGCGCAAGTCCTCGATCCACGCGTTCTTGCTCCCGGGATCGATGCGGGACAGCAGGCTGGGGTCGTTGCGGGTGTAGATCGTCTGGAGCAGCGTCGGGTCGGTGGTGCGCTCGCAGTCGCAATTCGTCTGTCGCGCCGGCTTGCCGAAAATGCCGAGTACATAGCCGTCGGTATTCTTCCCGCCGCCTCCACCTCCGCGGTCCGCCGCGTTCCCGATGGGTCCGATGGCCCGATCGCTGATATCGGTGGCAAACGTCTCCACGCGCGACTCGGAAGCCGTGGCCATGGCGATCGCGTCGGAGACGGTCTCCGCGGGCAACCGGCGAATGACGGCGTGGCTGAAGTTCTTGTCATCCAGCTTGTTCGTGTCGTTCGTCTTCCAGCTGCGCTGGTACGTGTCGCTGTTGAGGATCTCGCGGTGCAGCCACTTCATGTCGTAGCCGTGGGCGATGAAGCCGGTGGCCAGATAGCTCATCAGCGGTTCATTGACGGGCGGATTGGCCAGGTTCAAGTCGTCCGCGGGCTCCACGATGCCGCGATGGAAATAGGAGGCCCAAACTCGATTGACGAAGACCCGGGCAAAATACGGATTATCCTTGTCGCGCAGCCAGTTCATGAGTGGCTCGCGCGGATCGCCGTACTGTTGCAGCGCCACTTCCCCGCCGCCGAGAATCTTCGGCGTGATGACACGCGAGCTGCCTTGCGTCTTGTTCTTCACGTCGTCCTTGGTCGGCTGCCCCACCCGGCGGATGTCCGAATACAATTCGGGCCACGGCACCGGTTCACCCGCCTCGATCCGCCGGCCGATCTCCTTTTGCTGGGCCTGCTGCTCCTGGTTTTTCTTCGGGTCGATTTCCTGTCCCGCAAGAGAAGCCGTGACCTTCTCTTTGATCTCTCTTTGCAGGGACGCATAGGTCATTTCCACCGGCGCCTGGGCGTCAGCCGCATTCGCGGCGGCGTTCGCAGCCGCCTTGTTGGGGCCTTTCTGGTCATTGCGCGGCCCATAGGCCACCCCCGTGAAAAACTCCTTGAATTGCGCAAAGTCCGTCTTCGTCCATTGATCGAACGGATGCTTGTGGCATTCCGCGCACTCGATGCGCACGCCCAGGAAGGTGTGGGCGAAGGCCAGGGATTTCTCCTCCGGCTTCTGCAAATTCCGGCGCTGCCAGTAGTACGGCATGTTCGGACGCGTGGTGAAATCGGCCGGATGGTCCTGCCGGAAATACGAACCCATTTCCTCCACGTATTGCTGAAAGGTTTGGGTCGGAGAACTGCGGCTCGTTGCGAGGATGATCCCGGCGGCCATTTCGTCGTACGGCGCATTGTCGGCAATGCGCTTGTAGATCCAGTCGTACCATTGGCGCGACATGGTGCCGTTGAGGTTCTTGCCTCCCTGAAGCACGTTGTTGATCTGCCGCGGAGAATTTCCGGTGAAGTCGCAGAGCTTAGTGGCCCACCAACCGGCATACGCCGGCCGCGACAAGAGCTCGTCGATCTTCTTCGCGCGCTTGTCCTTGGATTTGTCCGCCAGGAACGCCTCGATTTCCTTGGGCGCCGGCAGGGTGCCCGTCACATCCAGGGAAACGCGCCGCAAAAACTCGACGTCCGTCGCCACTTCGCTCGGCACGATGCCGGCCTTCTTGAGTTTCTGGACGATCAGTTCGTCCACTTTCGTATGCGTGGAGATGCTGGGGAATGGCTTCGTCGAGACCGGCAGCATTACCGGCACGGGTTCGACACCGTTGTCGTAAAACGCCACGATGTGCGTGTCGCCCTTTTCCTTGCTCGTGACCAAGCCTGTGGCGCTGACCTCCGCGACCGATTCATCGTTTGTCCGGAATCGGGTGATCTGCGTCACGTCCTCGACGGTCCCATCCTTCCAGTGGGCCAGCACCTTCAGTTGAATCCCCTCACCCACCTGCTTGAAGACCAGTTCCTTCGGCAAGACCTCGAGCTTGCCGAACTCGCCAGTCTCGGCCACGTCCAGTTTCGCCCCGTTTTGGATCCATTTCAGGATCAGGTTGTACTCCCAGGAGCCTTTATCGAAAATCTTCTTTCCCTTGTGCTTCTCGCCATCCAGCGCGGGCTTTTGCAGGACCAAGCTCGACGTCGGATCATTGAGTTCCACCCGGATGTTGTGCTCGGTGTCGGCTGTAATCTGTTTGTGGTCCTTCTCAAAGTCGTAGCCGAAGAGCGAAAGCTGAAACCCACCCTGCCCGCTGAAGGACCCGTGACATTCCCGTCCGCTGCATCCCAGCCTCGACATCAAGGGGACGACGTGGCGGCGGAAGCTGGGGGCCTCCGCCTTGTCCAGATCCGACCAGCGCTCCTTGGCCGTAAGTAGCATCTTATCCGGCTCCGGGCCTCCCGGGGCCTTCAGCCCATTGGCCAGAAGTGTCAGCGGAGAAAGGGCGAGACAGAGGAAAAGCGACGTTTTCATTCCGGGAAGTTCTTACTTGGAGGGGCAAAATCAGGCATGCGGGCACGCACAAGCCCATGCAAAGGAGGAGCGCTGCGAGAGTTACGCATAGCGGTTTAATGCATTTGACCCCTCGAAGTTGCGTCTATTTGGGTAAATTTAACGTAAATTCACCTTTTTCTGATTTCCGGCCAGCCCCGGGCCGATTTTACATTTCGATGTGCGCAAGCACGGCAGGTTTTCTGGGAGGCGCTGCTCCTTTTACAGCCCCACCTTCCGCTCCCTCATCAATCGCTCCACGCGCGACTGGAGATCGCTGCCTTCGAGGTTCGCCTCACGGACGACCTTGGCCAGCACGCCATCCAACCGCTCATCCTTCAGTGCCAGCAAGGCGTCCAGTGCGGCGGTCCGCGAGATCACATTTGCATCCGCGTCACCCAGCAACGCCGCGAGCCTGGCCCGCAGGTCGGCATCGTTCACCCCGGGACGCGCGAGAAGCTTTCCGGCGGCCCGTGCGCTGGCCGTCACGATCCGGTCGTTCCGCGAGCCGAGGCCTTCGCGCGCCTTTTCCAGAGCCTTCCCCTCGCCGAGGTCGGCCAGGGCCACTAGCGCCGCGGGGACCAGTGGATTCCGCAAATTGTCGATCAGGGACAGCAGTTTCGGCGTCATTTCCTGAGCCCCCATCGCACCGAGTCCCCGAACAGCGGCCGTGTTCCAGGCCAGATCGTTGCTCGTTTCCAAAATCTCCCGCAACCGGGCGACCGCTTGCGGTTCCTTGATCGCGGCCAGGGCGGCGACCGCTTCCTCCAGATACCACTGCTCCGACACATGTTCGATGGCATAGACATAGCCGTCGCGGATGCCGTGTCTCCCAAGCATTCCGGCCATGTGTAGTTTTTCTCGCAAGTCCTGCTCCTCCCGAAGATGCGTTTGCAGCACCTTCGCCGCGGCATCGGTATCGATCGCAATCAACGCCTCGATCGCCGAATAGCGGCTCGGCTCGTCCGGCGAGAGCAGGCCGGCAAGCACATCTACAAGACGGGCATCGGGCTTGTTTTCAACCACCTTTCGGCACGTTTGCGCGAACGCCTCCTTTTCGGAGCGCTCCAGGACGAGCTTCGAAATCTCGACCAAAACCGGGATGGCGCTGCCTGCCGGCAAATCCGCCAGGGATTCGATCTCGATGCGGGCATCAAGGCCCGCGGCGATCCTGCGATCAAGTCGCGCACGCAGCACCGCGACCGCCTGCGCAGGTTGCACTCGCGCGATCGCATACTCGGCCGCGCGGGAAAATTCGCCCTCATCGTCGAGCGGCACCTGGAAAAGAGCCATCTCGACACTGAAGACCGGCACATCCGTCTTCAGATCACCGATCGCGCGAAACTTCGCCGCCCGCTCGATCGTCGTGACTCCGTCGCCGAAATCCCACCGCGGGATGAGTTGCTCGATGGCGGCGGCATTGTTCGTCGCGACCGCGCCGGAGGAGCCCAGCACGCGGATCACCGCCGCACGCGCCCGGGTATTCGCATCGGGCGATTTCAAGGCCTCGATGCTCTTGGCGACCGCGGTTTCTCGAAGCGGTCCGTGCTCGAGATAGTCCGCCTCGAGGATCCCGCGCAGCGTTTGGGCCGCGGATTCGCGAACCGCCGGCGAGGCGTCCGTGAGGAATGGCGCGATTGCACCAGCCGTATCCGCATTTTGTGCCGCAAGGAGAGAGCGGCGGTCCAGCGACTTGAGCAAGGCGACCGCGCCTGCGCCGCTCGTCTTCTTCATGCCGTCGATCAGCAGCGCCACCCGTTTGCCGCGATCCGCCTCGGAGTTGACCTTCAGCAGCGTCCGTACGGCCTCCAATAAGGGATCCTGCGCATCACGCAAAGGCGGCATCGATTGTCCGAGCCCGCCGTTATCGACACGGTTGTTGTTGCGATATCCGACATCGGAGCGCCCGAGGAAGATCAACCGGAAGTCGCCTTGCTTGATCTCCTTCATCTCTTCCAGTCGATAGAGCCCGAGGTCCGCGCTCCCGAGCGAGAGTTCGTCACGCGCAAACACGCCTCGGAGCACGCTGACCGGCCTGAACTTGTATTGATACATCGCGCTCTCTCCCTTGCCGCCACGCATCAATTTGATCTCGGTGACCTCGGTCACCTGGACCGCGAGAATGAGATCCGAAGTCGCAACCGCGTTTTCCAGCGAGAGATTGCGGAACCACTCCTGGCGCGGCGCCGCCTGGGCAAACGCGGACAGAAGGAGAAGACAAAGGGCGAAACGAAGCTTGCTCATGGGGAGGGATTGTCGGGCGGAAGAACGCCGAGGGTGTCAGGGAGATGAGAAAGAGTTGTCAGAGAATTGTCAGGCTGCCTGTGATGGCATTTGCATTTGGAGAGAGCGCTATCGGCGGCGGACACAAGGTTTTGCGCGCATCCCGGAGGGCTGAAAGAAATTAGCCGGTGGTGCAGCGAGGCACGAGCGCAACCACCGGAACTCACCCCAAAAAAGCGAATGTGCCCCGGAGGCGGCGCGAGAAGGTATTCGCGCCTTAATCTGGTCGCAGGCTGATCTCTCCAGATCCAGGCAGCGCATCGAATCGAACGGTGCCGTTCATCACATCCACAGTCGACTTGCCCGCACTCTGACCCACGGTCGCCCGCTTCCAATCGGCCGGCACCTTCGTGACGAGCGTAAGCGGCTGGTCGTAGAACTCCGGGTCCGCCTGGCATTTCAGTTCGAGGCGAATGACGCGGTCCGTGGCCTCAATCGTCCGCACCTCGGCTGTCGCTCTCTCCGTCTCGTATTGGTGCGACGAGATGTGGTCTGTGATCCACAACTGCCCCTTGTCGCTCCGCTCTTTCAGCGCGTCGAGGAGGGGCAGGAAAACGTCCTGCTTCAAGGCCCAGAAATCCTGGTAGTGCCAGTCGGGCGTGATCCGCTCCACGCCGTGGATGACGAGGTATTCCAGCCCTTTGCTGGCGATCGCCTTGTCCGCGAGCACGATCATCTGTTCGGTCGTCTGCATGTGATAAACCGCGCCGTGGTTCGTAAACGGCAACCGGCTGATCAGGTGATGCTTCTTGAGCAACTCGTCCAATTGATCGGCAGTGATGTTCCAGTCATTGGGCCCCACGCCCGGCTGCGCATACGAAACCAGACGGTCGGGTTTTCCGGGAACGATCTTGCGGATGACGTTCGCGCATTCACCGATCTCATATTCGGCATTCTCGAGATCTTTCACCCCGTTGTGCGTCATCGTGTGATCGCCATAAACCATGCCCATCTTCCACAGGTTCTCCTCCCATTCCCTGGCGAATTTCTGGTACTCGCCCTTGGCAGGGCAGATGTAAAATGTGGCGATCATCTGGCGCTTCGCGAGTTCCGGGGCGGCGACCTGAAAATGGCTGGGCCAGCTATCGTCGAACATGAGCAGAAACGCGGCCGTCCGGTCGTCTTTCCAGCGCGCGACGCGCGTCTCACCGATGGTCGGCTTCTGCTCTGCCAACGCGCTCGAAGCCAAACCGGCCATCAGGAAAATCATCCCGAGGAGCAGCGCGCAACCTCCCCACGCGAGGGCGATGTGGGATCGTCCGGAAACTCCGGTTCGGGACTGAATGAGCGGTGGCGAATGCGCTGGGAGCAAGAGAATCATGACCGTCACGCGTATCAGTTCGCGCCGTCGGCGGCCAGCAAAGCGCATACGAGTCCTGGTCGCTGCGCGCGAAAATGTGGCGGTTGGCGTAGGCGGGGTGCGCCTAGTTTTTCGGACAATCGCCGGTCGGGGCCCATGTGCCCGTGGTCGGTTCCAGCAGGAAAGGGCGGCTGATTTCCTCGTAACCTTCGGGCGCCAGGTGCACGAGGATCAAGCGATCAAGCTCGTCTTCTCGCAAGTCCCCTACTTCGTGAAATCGTGCTTCCTGGCCATGAGACTCGACAAAAGGAGAATCGAAAAGATGGTTCCTATGGGAAACGACAAAAGTCCGAGGCCGGCGCAGACGAAGGCGATGTCGAGGATATATCGCCGGCGGCGATAGACGGCGGAGGCGACCCAGAAGTGAAAACAGCCGACCACCATCCCGATCGACCAAACCACATAATCGCCGGTCGCCAGCGGGTGAGGTCGGAAATAATGGACGGCCAGAGTGATGAGCACCATCCAATTGATTCCAACCACTGAGAACCAAATGGTCGGGAATAGTGGGCCACGGCGGTAGCCAGAAGATCTCCTTCGCCGGCGTTCGGGCGGGGAGGCAGTCTGGCGGCGAGGTTGATCTTCCATGCGACCACGCTAGCTGGAATTGCGGCGCGCGGAAGGGGTGGTTTTGTGACGAATTGGGTTGGGCGACCGCGGCCATTGGCTGGCGCTGCGGAACCGGAACGTGCGAGCCGGATTGGCCTTGAACTGACTGCATCCCCCCGGAACGGCGACAGAAGTAAACGGCGCAAAATCCTCTTGCCAGCGCGCCGAACCGCGTGAGGATGCCCCACCGATGATTTTGCCCGTGCGTCTCCCCCACGCGGTCGGGGCCGCCCGGCGCAAGCTGTGGGTCCTGATCGGGGCCGCTGTCACTCTGCATCTCGCGTCCGGGCTGGGCGCCGTCACCATCGACGACGCCCAACAACTCCTCCTCCACGGCGACTATCCCGCGGTCATTGCGGCCGCGGAGGCGGCGATGACCGCCAGCCCGAATGACGCGGAATGGCCGATCCTGCGCGGCGAGGCGCTGGGGAAAGTAGGACGTTACAAGGAAGCCCGCTCGATGCTCGACGAAGCCGTCGATCGAAACCCGGTCTCGCTGCGTCTGCGGCTTGCATCCTACGAGGCCCTGCTGCGAGCCGGGGCGGCGGAGGAAGCAAAGAAGCAACTCGCCGAACTCGATCGTCTCGGCGGGATGCGTTCCTGGGCATACCGTTCGCCCGCCGATCGCGTGGCGATGGCCCGCGTGGCGCTACTCGTTGGCACCGACCCCAAGCAGGTCATGGAGCTTTTCCTCGACCCCGTGCGCAAGGCGCAACCGGAGTTCCGCGAAACCTACCTGACCCTGGGCGAACTGGCGCTCGGCAAGAGCGACTACGCACTGGCCGCGAAAACCTTCACCAGCGCGGTCAAAAAATTCCCCGAAGACGCCGAGATGTGGTTCGGCCTGGCGCGCGCCTACGTCCCAAGCGATCCCGACGCGGCGACCGATGCGATCGAGAACACGCTGAAATTCAATCCGAACCACGTAGGCGCACAGTTGCTCATCGCCGATCACGCGATCGATGCGGAGAACGATGACATGGCCGACGAAGCGCTGGGCAAGGCGCTCAAGGTCAACCCGAACAATGCGGAGGCGCATGCCTACCGGAGCATCCTCGCGCACCTGAAGGCTGACTCCAAGGTCGAGGCCGCCGAACGCGCCGCCGCGCTGAAGTTCTGGATCAAGAACCCTGGGGTGCCACACCTCATCGGGAGAAAGCTCTCCCAAAAGTACCGCTTCGCCGAGGGAGCCGCACTCCAGCGCGAGGCTCTCGGCTGGGACCCGGACTATCTTCCCGCGAAGGGGCAACTCGCCAACGATCTGCTCCGACTCGGCGGCCACGACGACGAAGCGTGGAAGCTGGCCGACGAGGTGCAGAAGGCCGATCCTTATGACGTGGTGGCCTACAATCTCACCACGCTGCACGACGCCATCGCGCAGTTTCAAACGCTCAACAGCGAGCACTTCACCGTGAAGATGGACCCGAAGGAAGCGGAGGTTTATGGGGCCGATGTGCTCGCCCTGCTCGAACGCGCCCACGAAACGCTCACCAGGAAATACGGGCTCCAGCCGAAGGAGAAAACCATCGTGGAGATCTTTCCGGACCAAAAGGATTTTGCCATTCGCACCTTCGGATTGCCCGGCGGCGCGGGTTATCTGGGCGTGTGCTTTGGCCGCGTCATCACCGCAAACTCGCCCGCCTCGCGGCCGAATTCCCCCAATTCGTGGGAGGCCGTGCTGTGGCATGAGTTCTGTCACGTCGTCACGCTGACGCTCACGAAAAACAAAATGCCCCGCTGGCTGAGCGAGGGCATCAGCGTCTATGAGGAACGGCAGGCGCACGGCAACTGGGGAGAAAAGATGCGGCCGCGCTATCGCGCGATGATCCTCGGCGCAGACCTCACTCCGGTCAGCAAACTCAGCGCCGCCTTTCTCCAACCCAAATCTCCCGCCCACCTCGGCTTCGCGTATTACGAATCATCGATGGTCGTCGACTGGCTGGTCAGCAAATGGGGCCTGGAGAAGATGAAGCGCCTGCTCGCCGATCTCGCGCGCGGCGTGGAGATCAACACCGCGCTCGCCAGCCATTTCGAACCGATCGAGAAACTCGACGCCGAATTTGCGGCGCACGTGCAGGAGATCGCGAAGAACACCGGGCCGAAACTCGACTGGACGCCGCCGAAGCCCTCAGACCTGGCCAGCGCGAAGGGCCTTCAGGATTTCGTCACCAAGAATCCCGACAATTTTGCCGCGCTCAACGAAGAGGCGAGGCAACTCATCACCGAAAAGAAATGGGCCGAGGCCAAGGTCCCGCTGCAAAAGCTCATCGAGCGGTATCCCGAGCAATCGGAACAGGGCAACGCGTATGCCATGCTCGCCCGCGTCCATCGGGAACTCGGCGAAGAAGAGGCCGAGATCGCCATGCTCAACAAAGTCACGGAGCGGAGCAGCGATGCCGTGGACGCCTACGAGCGTCTGATGCAGATCGGCGAGCAGCATCAGGATTGGCGCATGGTGGTCACCAACGCCGAGCGTTATGCCGCGGTCAATCCGCTGAGCCTGGATCCGCATTGGGCCGAAGCCCGGGCGCGGGAAGCGCTGGGCGAGAAACCACAGGCCATCGCCGCCTATCGGACGATGCTCCAGTTGGGCCCGGCCGACCCAGCCGAAGTCCACTACCGTCTGGCGAAGCTCCTGCACGCCACACACGATCCCGCCGCCAAACGGGAGGTGGTGCTCGCGCTCGAGGACGCCCCCCGCTTCCATGCCGCGCTCGATCTCCTGCTGGAAATCGCGAGCGACCCGAAAGCCAGCCCCGCCGCCCCGGAAAGGAAAAAGATGCCATGAACATTCGTCCGCGCACCTGCCTCGTTTTTTTCCTCGCCTGCACCGCGAGCGTGGGACTGGCGCAGTTCCGGCGGCATCGCAACAGCGAGGGACCGATTTACTATACGGAGGGTGGGCAGCAAGTGGACGCGCGCACGGTGAAGACGGCTCGCGAAATCGCCTCCCACAGTACCGACACTCCTGAATGGAAGAATCCGCCGGATTTCGAGCGCGATGTCTTCACTTTCGTGCGCATCATCCGCGACCGCGATCCCGAGGGCTCACCCACGGCGGGCAGTTGGATCACCGACTTTCCCGACAGCGACCTGAATCTCTCCTACCGCCTTCAGCAGATGACATCGATCAAGGTGGACCCGAACGGCCGCACCATCCGGCTGACCGACAAGGATCTCCTGCGCTATCCCTTCATCTACACCGTCGAACCCGGAGGCCTGCTCCTGCGCGAAGAGGAGGTGCCCATCCTGCGCGAGTATCTGCTCAACGGCGGCTTCCTCATGGTCGACGATTTCTGGGGCGAGTGGCAGTGGGAAGGCTTCGCCGAGCAAATGCGGCGCGTCTTTCCCGAACGTCAGTTCGTGGACCTGCCCATGGACCATCCGATCTTCCACTGCGTGATCGACCTGCCGGGACCGCTGAGCAAGCTGCAGATCCCCAACGAGCGCCTCGGCGTTCGCAGCCAATACACCGGGGTCACTTGGGAGACCCACCCGCAGCGCGATGGGACCCTGGAGGAATGCACGGAGATGCATGTCCGCGGTCTTTTCGACGACAAGGGCCGCCTCATGGTCATCGCGACGCACAACACCGACAACGGCGACGGCTGGGAGCGCGAAGGCGAAAACGATTGGTTCTTCCACGAGTTTTCCGAGAAGCGGGCCTTCCCGCTGGGGATCAACATCATCTTCTACGCGATGACGCATTAAGTCGACCTCTGACCTCTTGCCGCCAGCAGCACCCGCTTCCGCTATGACATCTCATCCACCTCCACTCCCCGACGCCGACGCCAAAATCTTTGACGACCTCCAGGCGGCGAAACCGCGCATGCTCGCCGAGCTCGGCAAGGCGATCGTCGGGCAACAGGACGTCATTGAACAAATCCTCATTGCACTCATGGCGGGAGGGCATTGCTTGATCACCGGCGCCCCGGGCCTGGCAAAAACGCTGCTCGTCAAAAGCATCGCGCAGATTTTCCACCTCGAGTTCCGGCGGGTGCAGTTCACGCCCGATCTCATGCCCACCGACATCACGGGCGTGGAAATCCTCCAGGACACCGACGCGGGCCGGCAGCTCACTTTCGTCAAGGGACCGATTTTTGGAAACATGATCCTCGCCGACGAAATCAATCGCACTCCGCCCAAGACCCAGGCGGCACTGCTCGAGGCGATGCAGGAGCACCAGGTCACCGCGAGTGGACGCCGCTACGCACTGCCCGAGCCGTTTTTCGTTCTGGCCACGCAGAACCCGATCGAGATGGAGGGCACCTATCCTCTCCCCGAGGCGCAGTTGGACCGGTTCATGTTCAACGTCGTCATCGACTATCTGCCCGAGGACGACGAAGTGACGGTTGTGCAGCGCACCACGTCGAGCGTGAGCGAAAAAATCGAGGCGCTCTTCACCGGGGACGGGGTCCTTGGGTTCCATGCGCTCGTCCGCAAAGTACCGATCGCTGAGGACCTCGTGCGTTTCGCCGTGCGCCTCGCCGCGGCGACGCGACCGCGGCAGAAGGGAACACCGGATTTCGTGAATGATTGGGTGAGTTGGGGAGCCGGCACGCGCGCCGCGCAGTTCCTCACCCTCGGTGCGAAGGCTCGCGCTTTGCTCCAGGGCCGGGCTTACGTGACGAAGGACGATATCATCGCCCTCGCGGCGCCCGTGCTGCGCCATCGCGTCCTCGTGAACTATCGCGCGGAGGCGGAGGGCGTGACCGTCGGCAAGGTCATCGAAAGAGTGCTCGCCAGCGTGAAATAGCAGTCCGCATGCACCACGTCATCGAAGCAGCAACGGATGTCGCCACGGTCTGCTGTTTCGACCCCATCGGGCTGCCCATCGACTTCGAACAAAATGCCCGGACAGACCCAAGAGGCTGCCTTCAGACTCTCGCGCAAGAAGGGCGGCTCTGGTATCAGAATACGGGAGCGGACGGGTCCTATCTGTTCCATATCTACATCGACGAAAACGTGCCCTCGGAGATTCTGGAGCGCTGTTCCGATCCGAAAACGATTTCTCGCTTTCTTGTTCCCAGCGGCCAATTAGTCGCCTGCGGGGCCGAATATATTTCGGGAAGTCCTCAGCGAAGCAGCGATCCTCGCGGAGGTCCCAAAAAATACTCCGGGGAGGAGGAGACCTGCACCATCCCTCCGGGTGAATACACATTCCGCGCGTGGCGGGCCGAGTGGCCCGAGGAGGTATTCGCGAACCGGATGGTGGCGGCTCTCGGCGAGGAGGACTTTAACCGCCGGCAACGGGTCGGGCTGTTTCAAGGGTTGGTCGTCTGCGGCCTGTTGCTGAGTGGCGTCGTGGCAGTCTTCGCGACCTTGAGCAAGACGGCCCGCGGGGCGCTGGGGCTGACGGGGTTGCTGGTCATGTGGGGAGGAATCATTCTGCTCCTCCAGATCATTCCTCGGCTGCTCGGACGGATGAAATCTCCCGGTTCGCGCGAACTGGAAAAACAAATCGAGCGGGAGATGCCCAACGTCGTGGTTCAATTGGAACGTCTTCGATGAATACCGCTCCCCGCTTTAGCATTCTTGACCCCGCGGCAGCACTGAAGGGAGATTCATCGCGCATGCGACAAATCATGGAAGCCGGCACGGATGGAGGGTCCATCTGCTTTTTCGATCCAGCCGCGCTCCCGGGTGATTTCGATCAGCAAATGAGTGTCAGCCCCGGGGCAGCCTACGACGACCTTGCGACGAACGGGCGCTTCTGGTGGGGCGGAGATGGGGACGGAGGCTACATTGTGCACTTCTACGTCGACGAGAAGTTGCCTGAGGAGATCGCACGCTTCGGCAAGGAACACGACTCGGCCGATCGTTTTGCCATCCCGAGCGGCACGATCTGGTGTTGCGGTGTGGAGTATGCGGCCCGCGATCCCTTGATCGGTTACGAAACCGCCCCGACCGGAGGTTTGCGGCGATTTCCTCACATGGGAGGGAAATTTCAGATAGCGCCCGGTGGCTACTCCCTCAAAGTTTTGGAAATGGTTTGGCCGAAGGGTTACGTCCCTGCCCAAGTGCGCGCCAGGGTTGGATCGGGAGCATACCGCCTCGCGGCCGCTCTCGATATCCTGTGTGTGGTCTTGTTGGTGGGTGGGACCCTGGCGCTGATCGGGTTGCTTTTCTCGCTGACGCGCGATTGGCGGGCATGGGCATCAGCGGCAGGCGCAGTTGGCCTCGGATTGCTCATTGCAAACCAGCTTGCGAAGTTACCCGCCCTTAGGGCGAGGAAAGATATTGCACAGCAATACCCGGAATTCGCGGTCGAATTGCACCGGCTCGGTCCCCTGCCGTCATGACTACCGCGCCCACGAGCTTCCTCGACCCCGCGGCGCTCATGGCCATTCGCAATCTGGAACTGCGCGCCCGCACCGTGGTCGAGGGATTCTGGCACGGCCTGCACCGCAGCCCCTACCACGGCTTTTCCGTGGAGTTCACCGAATACCGGGCGTATTCGCCCGGAGACGATCCGCGTTACCTCGACTGGAAACTCGTCGGACGGACGGACCGGTACTTCATCAAGAAATTCGAGGATGAAACCAACCTGCGCTGCCATCTGCTCGTCGACAGCAGCCGTTCGATGACCTTCGGTTCGCGCGGCTACACCAAGGCCGACTACGGGCGCACCCTGGCGGCCACGCTCGGCTACTTCCTGGCGCAACAAGGCGACGCCACGGGCCTGCTCACCTTCGACGAGCGCGTGCGCGAATATCTTCCCGCCCGCCATCGCCCGGGCCATCTGCGCCACCTCATGCTCGCGCTCGAGAAACCGGCCGCCGGCTCCGCGACGGATCTCGCCGCGCCGTTGCGCCGCATCGCGGAACTGACGCAAAAACGCGGGCTCATCGTGCTCATCAGCGACCTGCTCGCGCCGATTGAATCGCTCGAAGCCCCGCTCGCCCTGCTCACCGCCGCACGGCACGAGGTGATCGTTTTCCAGGTGCTCGACCCGGCGGAATTGACGTTCGATTTCCAGACAGCCTCGCGCTTTCTCGATCTCGAAACGGGACGCGACCTGTTCCTGGAACCCACCACCGCACGCGCCGACTACCAGCGGCGACTGGGCGAACATCTCGACGCCGTGCGCGGGCTCTGCCAGCGGCTCGGCATCGCCCACCACCAGCTTTCCACCGCGCAGCCCCTGGAACTCGCACTTTTTGATTTCCTGAAATCGCGAGCCAGCCGCGGAAAAATCATCCGCCGGAGGAACGCGGCATGATCGCGGAGGGGTCCGTACGTGGCGTCGAACCGAGCAGAGCGAGATGCCTGCCGAAGGCAACCCGTAAGAGTGGGAGCGGCGGCGACCAGCAATTTATTCGACGAGCCGTCGAAGCTGGCGACGCGGTACGTCGAATAAATTCGACGCTACGTAAACGCGCCATCCGCAGAATACGATCATCTCACGTTCCGTACGCAATCGGACGGCTCTTCTTCAGTCAACGCGCCGAGCGTAGTTCTCTGACTTCTGACCTCCGACCTCTGATCTCCGGAAAGATGGCGGCATGAACTTCCTCGCCCCCCTCTTCGCTCTCGGCGCGCTCGCGGTCATTGGGCCCATCCTGTTTCATCTCATCCGGCGCACCACCCGCGAGGTCACGCCTTTCAGCACGCTCATGTTCCTGCGGCCCTCGCCGCCGCGGGTCACCAAGCGCAGCCGGTTGGAAAATCTCTGGCTCTTGCTGGCGCGCTGTCTGGTCATCGCCCTGCTGGCGCTCGCCTTTGCCCGGCCTTTCCTGCCTCGCGCCACACCGGCTCCGCCCCCCGGCTCCAACCAGCGCACCGTCCTCCTCGTGGACACCAGCGCAAGCATGCGCCGGGAAAAACTGTGGGCCGATGCGCTCAGCCGCGTCGAGAACCGCCTGCGCTCCGTGAAACCCGGAGATGAAATCGCCGTGCTCACCTTCGACGGCCAGGCGCGAACGGTTCTCGGCTTCGAGGAATGGCGTAAACTGCCCATCGACGAGCGGGCCTCGACCGCCAGCCAGCGGTTGTCGGCGCTCGCCCCGGGATGGGGCGCCACGGCGCTCGACGACGCGTTGCTCCATGCGGTGGAAGTGCTCGATCAAGCTGGCGAAACCGAGCCGGGCCGGCGCGAGATTGTCGTGATCAGCGACTTGCAGGAAGGGTCGCGGCTGGATGGGTTGCAAGGTTTCCAGTGGCCGGTCGGACTGACGGTCACCCTCGACACCGTGTCCGGACCCAACCGGCCCAACGCCAGTGTCGCCTGGATTTCCGAAAGCGAAGAGAACGACAAGCCGGGCGACGAAACCCCGCTGCGCCTGCGCGTCACGAATTCGGTGGACGCCAAACGCGAGCAGTTTCAGATCCGCTGGAAGACGGCACCGGACTCGCCCCAGGCCGCCCCGATCGAGGCCTACGTGCCAGCCGGGCAGAGCCGGATCGTCCGCGCCTCGAAGCCCCCGGCGGGCGCCACGGCGGTCGTTCTCACCGGTGACGAAACGGATTTCGATAACACGCTCCATGTGGTTCCACCGCTCGCGGCGCAATTGCCCGTCCTGTTCATCGGTCCCGATGCGGATGAGGATTCCCACGGCTCGCTTTACTATCTGCGCCGGGCCTTTCCCAGGACGGCGCGGCAAAACATCCAGATCACGGCCCATCGCACCGAGGAGGCGGTTCCGGCTTTCCAATTGCAACAAGCGCAATTGCTCGTGCTCGGGGAACCCGTCGCCGATGCGCCGCTCGCTTCTGCCCGGCAATTCGCGAAAGACGGGAAGATCGTCATCCTGCCGCTGAACGCAGCGTCCACCGGGGAAATAGCCGCGCGGTTGCTCGAAATCCCCAGCCTGCCCGCCGGCGAAGCTCCGGCCCGGGACTATGCCATTCTCGCGCAGATCGACTTCCAGCACCCGCTCTTCGCCGCTTTCGCCGATCCCCGATTTAGCGACTTCACCAAGATTCACTGGTGGAAACATCGGCGGATCGAAGTCGCGCCACTTGCCGGGGCCCGGGTGCTGGCACGTTTCGATGACGGCGACCCGGCGGTCGTTCAAGTGCCGCTGGGCAAAGGGAGCGTCATGCTCCTGGCCAGCAGTTGGCGTCCCGCGGACAGCCAGCTTGCGCTCTCTTCGAAGTTCGTCCCCCTGCTCCATGCGCTCCTCGACCAGAGCAGCAATCTTCCCACGCAGAAGGCGCAATACTTTGTCGGGGAAGAAGTGCCGCTGCCCGGCGGCTCGCAACCGCTCACCGTCCGCAAGCCCGATGGAACCGAGGTCGCCGCCGCTCCCGGAACGAAGTTTTCCGCCACGGACCAGCCAGGCGTTTATGCGGTGAGTCCTGGGACTTCGCGATTCGTGGTGAACCTGTCGCCGGACGAAAGCCGGCTGGCGCCGCTGCCTCCGGACCGGCTCACGAGCCTCGGTGTGCCGCTCCACACGGAACACGAAACACCCACCCAAATCGCCCGGCGGGAGGGCCTGGCGCAGGCCGCGGAGATCGAGAGCCAGCAAAAGCTCTGGCGCTGGCTCCTCGTGGCCGCCCTCGGACTGTTGTTGCTAGAAACGCATTTTGCCGGGAAACTCTCCCGCACATCCGGCAGTTCAACCGTCGCGCCTATATGATCACGCCGCTGCTCCACACTGTCCTCGAACCGGTGGTTTCGCGTCACCGCACCTTGCGCCGTCTCCGCTGGCAGGCCCTCGGCCTGACTGTGCTGGCCGCCGGCATCGGCATCGCCATGGCTCTCGACGCCCGTGTTCCGGCTCCGTTCGTGCTTTCGCTGCTCCTCCTTGCTTTGATTCTCTGGGTAGCGTGGCGGGCGGTGCGAGGCTGGACTCCCGATGTCACCGACGTCGCCCGGCATATCGAGGAACGGCACCCCGAACTCCACGCCCTCCTGGTCACCGCCGTGGAACAGAAGCCCGAGCCGAAGTCCGGAAAACTCAATTTCCTTCAGCAGAGAATCATCCACCAGGCGGTCGAGGAAGGCCGCAAAACAAACTGGCTGGACGCCGTTCCCGGCTGGCGCCTTTGGAGCTGGCGCGCGGCGGTCCTCGTCCTCGCGGCCGGCATCCTCCTTTTCACCTTCAAGGTCCCGGCCGAGGCCCGAAAGTCGGTCGCCGGGGCGAAAGCGGAAGAGGGCGTCACGGTAAACCCGGGCGACACCTCGCTCGAACGCGGCTCGGGGCTGATCGTGCTCGCGAATTTCCACCGCAATGTGCCGGGCGAAGCGATACTCGTCATCGAGCCGAAGAACCAGTCCCCTCAACGCATCTCGCTCGTCAAGAATCTCGACGATCCCGTCTTCGGCGGCGGGCTTCCGGAAGTGGATGGCGACCTGATGTATCACGTCGAGTATGCCGGAAAGTCGACGCGCGACTTCTCGGTGAAAGTCTTCGAGCATCCGCGGCTCGATCGCGCGGACGCCACGCTCCATTACCCCGAGTACACGAAGCTGCCCGAAAAATCGTTGCCCGACACGCGCCGCGTGAGCGCCGTGGAAGGGACGAAACTGGACGTGGCGTTCCAGCTCAACAAGCCGGTGAAATCCGCCACGTTGGTAGCCAGGGACGGAGCGAAAATCCCGCTGGAAGTCGCGCCCGACAAGAGTGTGGCGACCCTGAGCGGTTTCGCGGTAAAGGCCACGCAGACCTATGAACTGAAACTCGAGGACGCGGATGGCCGCGCCAACAAGTTGCCCGCGCAATTCATCGTCGACGCCGTGCCGAACCGCCGGCCCGAACTGAAATTCCAAACACCCAGGGGCGACGTGCGCGTCTCCCCGATCGAGGAAGTGGCCTTCCGCGCGCAGGCTTGGGACGACTTCGGACTCTCCCGCTACGGCATGACGATCAACATTGCGGGTCACGAACCGCAGCAGATCGAACTCGGCCAGGAAACGCACGCCGATGAGAAGAAAGAAATCACCCATCTCCTCAAGCTCGAGGACCTCCAGGTAAAGCCCGACGAACTGGTATCCTGGTATCTCTGGGCGGAGGATGTGGGGCCCGACGGCAAGACGCGCCGCACGGAGACCGACATGTATTTCGCCGAGGTTCGCCCCTTCGAGGAAATCTTCCGCCGCGGAGACGATGGCGAGGTACAGCAGGGCGGCGGCGGGGGCGGACAGGAAGCCACCAAGCAGGCGGATTCGCAAAAGGAGATTGTCAGCGCCACGTGGAACCTGAAGCGGGCCGAGGAAGCGAATACCTCGGAACAGAAACCGGGCGCAAAATATGTCGAAGGGATCCCCACGGTGCGGGATGCCCAGGCCGAGGTCTTGGAGAAGACGAAGGCAATGGCCGAAAAGCTGGAGGATCCAAAATTGCGCGGGCTGGCGGAGAACGCCGCCAGGCAAATGCAGACGGCGTTCGATCAACTCACCAAGGCCGAAAAGACGACCGAGCCCCTGCCCGATGCGCTCAACGCCGAGCAGGCCGCTTATGATGCCCTGCTCAAGCTGGCCGCGCATGAGTTCCGGGTCAAAAAGCAGAAAGGCGGCGGCGGCCAGGGCAAAGGCCAGCAGCGGCAGCAGCAACAGCTCGATGAATTGGACATGAAGGATGAGAAGAAGCGCTACGAGACGAAGAGCGAGGCCGAGGCGCCGAAGGAGGAAGCGCAGCGCGATCAACTCGCCATCCTGAATCGCTTGAAGGAACTGGCGCAGCGCCAGCAGGACGTGAACGAACGCCTGAAAGAACTCCAGACGGCGCTCCAGGCGGCGAAAACGGAGCCGGAGAAAGAGGAGATCCGCCGCCAGCTCAAGCGCTTGCGGGAAGAGGAGCAGCAGGTCCTCGCCGATCTCGACGAAACCCGGCAGAAAATGGAGCAATCGCAACAGCAGGCGCAACTTGCCGACGAGCGCCAGCAACTCGACAAGACGCGCGCCGAGGCGCAGAAAGCCGCCGAGGCGATGGAAAAGGGACAGACCTCGCAGGCGCTGGCCAGCGGCACCCGGACACAGCGCGAGTTGCAGCAGATGCGCGACGATTTCCGCAAGAAGACGAGCGGGCAATTCAAGGACGAGATGCGCGACATGCGCGCCGACGCCCGCGAACTCGCGGAGAAGCAGGAGGAGATTGCGGACCAGCTCAAGCCCGAGACGGGCAAGCAGGAGCGCCGCACGCTCGACAGCACCAGCCCGCGAGAGAAACTCGCGGATCAGTTTGCCCAGCAGCAGGAAAAGCTCACCAAGATCACCGACAAGATGACACAGGTGAGCGAGCAGGCCGAAGCCGCCGAGCCCCTGCTGGCCAAGGAACTGTACGACACGCTGCGCAAGACGACGCAGGCCGGAACCGGCGAGACCCTCGACAAATCGAGGCAACTGGCCCAGCGCGGTTATGCTCCGCAGGCGCAGCAATTTGAAGAAAAGGCGCGCAAGGAGATCGACGACCTGAAGGGCGGCGTGGAACGCGCCGCCGAGAGCGTCCTGGGCGACGAAGCTGAAGCCCTCCGCCAGGCCCGCACCGAACTGGATGCGCTCAAGGACCAGCTCGAGCGCGAGATCAGGCGGGCACGCCCTGACCTGGCGGACAACAACGCCGCCACGGGCGAACAGAAATCGGGAACAGGCCAGCAAGGCGAGCAAAAGGAGGGCGCGCAGCCCGGCGAGCAAAAGGCAGGCCAGCCCGGTGAGCGCGGGCAAGAGGGCGAGGGCCAGAAGCCCGGCGCCGCAAAGGGTGAGGAAAACGGCAAACAGCCCGGCGACCGCGGCCAGAAAGGCGCCTCGGGCGACAAACCTGGCGAAGGCCAGCAACCCGGTGAAGGGCAACAACCCGGTCAGGGCGGCAAGGATGGGAAGGGACAGACCGCTTCCAAAGATCCCTCTTCCGCTCAAGGCGAAGGCCAGCAACCCGGCGAAGGCCAACAGCCCGGTCAGGGCGGCAAGGATGGCAAGGGACAGACCGCTTCCAAAGATCCCTCTTCCGCTCAAGGCGAGGGCCAGCAACCCGGTCAAGGCCAACAGCCCGGTCAGGGCGGCAAGGATGGCAAGGGACAGACCGCTTCCAAAGATCCCT
>Ga0105237_10003124_pt1 | contig 19932 bp, 19 predicted proteins | sample KBSC24metaG_FD_81520 | JGI IMG/M metagenome (GOLD analysis project Ga0105237, IMG submission 81520) | Corn rhizosphere microbial communities from Kellogg Biological Station, Michigan, USA - KBS C2-4 metaG | ecosystem: Host-associated > Plants > Roots > Rhizosphere > Soil | place: Michigan, USA... | reverse complement strand
CAACAAAGCGACTGTAGCGTCCAGTTCCTTTTTGAGATGACGTGGGCGGCCCACGTCGGGATGCTTTCAGGGTTCAAAATATATTTCAATCATCTTCCCAGGGTTGTCGCTGCGCTCCAACCCTGGGCTGGAATTAGCCAACGCCTTCGGCGTTATTACGCGGGGCTGGAATTAGCCAACGCCTTCGGCGTTATTACGCGGGGCTGGAATTTAGCCAACGCCTTCGGCGTTATTACGCGGGGCTGAATTAACCAACACCTTCGGCGTTATCTGGAATTAGCCAACACCTTCGGCGTTATTAAGCTAACTATCACTGATAACGCACTGAAAGCAAGGTTAATCCATGTGCGGGCGCTGTGACCGCCGCCAATGGTCTGTTTCCACTCTCAATAGCTTCGCCAATCGCGTCGCGGTCCAACTCTCCGCGACCGAGCGCCATCAACGTCCCCGCAATCGCACGCACCATGTAACGCAAAAAACCATCGGCGCTGACGCGTATCTCGATCAACGACCCGCGCAAACGTTCGTCAACACGCGGCAGTATTTCGAGTCGCGTGACGGTTCGAACGCGATCTTCGACGTCCGACTGTGCGGCTGAAAACGCCGTCCAATCGTGCTTGCCAGGAAACAACTCCGCGCATTGCTTCATGCTCTCGAGGTCGAGTCGACGCGCGTCGTGATAAGCATAACGCGACCAAAACGGCGATATCACTGGACCACTGACTATCCGATAAATGTATGTCTTTTCGACCGCGGAATAGCGAGCATGAAAATCGTCGGCAACCGTGTCGACAGTCAACACTCGCACGTCGCGACCCACGTTCCCATTGATCGCGGAGCGAAGCTTTTCCGGCGATATTTCACGTTGAATGTCGACACTTGCGACCTGTCCTTCGGCATGAACGCCGGCATCTGTCCGGCCCGATCCATGAACGCTAACGCTGCGCCCGTCAATCAAAGATAGTGCACTGGTCAACTCACCCTGAACAGTCCGAAGACCTTCTTGAACCTGCCACCCGTGAAAGTCAGTGCCATCGTACTGGAGGACGAGTTTGTAGTTCACGGCGCTGTCTTTCGACTACCGGGCTTGACCGCGCGATCACCTAGTTTGCACGCGTCACAATCTGAAGGATCGACCGACACGACTCGGAGCGTCGCCAGCGCCGTTCGCGGAACGCTTACATCCACGCTGCCGCCCGAGCGATCGATTATCGAGGCCGCCGCCACAACATCAGCGCCAGCTTCTCTGAGCGCTGCGACCGTCTCGCGAGTCGAACCTCCCGTTGTAATCACATCTTCGACAACCAACGTTTTCTCATTCGGCGTGACAGTGAAACCTCGTCGCAACGTCATCCGACCTGACTCTCTCTCGGTCCATACAAACCTCGCGCCCAATGCTCGCGCAACCTCGTGGCCAATCACGATTCCTCCGATTGCAGGCGACGCCACCAACTGAATCTCCTCGCCTCGATACGTCTCAGCGATCGCGCGTCCGAACGCTTCCGCTTTCTCGGGGAACTGAAGCACGAGCGCGCATTGCAAATAGACCGTGCTGTGCAAGCCGCTGGTGAGTTGAAAATGACCTTCCAGCAGCGCTCCAGTTGTTCTGAATTCAGCGATGACTTGTTCAGCGTTCATGCTACAATCCAAGGCGAATGCCGCCTTATCCTAATTTAGTTTCAGACTCCATCCTCGTTCAGGACACAATCGATCTTCTAGCGGGTTCAGGTGGTCGTGCGGCTGCGTCTGAGATCGTCGACGCGGTATTCAAACTCTCTCACATCGACGACGAACTCGCCGGTTTACTCGTCGCCGATCTGATCAGAAACGATCGTCGCTTCAAGTTTGTCGAAAACAATACCGTCGAACTGCTTGCGGATGATAGTAACTCGCGTCTGCTCAAGGATCTCGATTTCGTCGTCGTCGACGTCGAAGCCACAGGCGCCAAGACGCCGCCCAATCGACTCATCGAACTCGGCGCTTATCGAATCCGCGGCGGCCGTATCGTCGACAAGTTTGTTTCACTTGTCAATCCGGAGATTCCGATTCCACGTTTCGTCGCAGCACTCACGGGAATTTCGAACGAGATGGTCAAGCGCGCGCCACTGTTTGCCGACGTCGCGCCGAAGTGGCTCGATTTCGTCAGCGATTCGGTGCTGGTGGCCCATAACGCGCCGTTCGATACGAGTTTTCTGAACCACGAAATCTCTCGGGTCTATCCGGGGCATCGCATGGTCAACCCGCATCTCTGCACGGTCAGACTCGCGAGACGTACGCTACCGGATCTCTTAAATCATCGTCTCGACACGATCGCGAGCCACTTCTCGATTCCGATCATCAGTCGCCATCGCGCGGGCAGCGACGCACTCGCCACCGCCGAGATCTTTATTCGAATACTCACAGCCCTGGAAGAAACGCACGGCATTAGAGATCTCGCAGCCGCGAGAACTTTTCAGTTCCCGGAACTGGCGTCTGCCTAAGCCTCTGGCGGCTGCCTAAGCTTCCAGCGTCTCCTCGATCGTGTCCGCAGTTCGCTTCACCCAACGCTTCACAAACACAAAAAGCACAATCGCAGCGACCAGCCCGAGTCCGATCCACGGATAGTATTTCGCCAAAATCGCCTTCGCTTCCGCGCCATAACGCACGGCAAAGTAACCTTCGAGCAGAAACCGGAACGCTCGTCCCGCGATGATCGCGATCATGAACCTCACCAAACTGAACCGAAAAACACCCGCTGTAACCACGAACAATTTGAACGGAAACGGTGGCGGCAGCAGAGTCGCGACCAACACTGCCATCATGTCGTAACGCTCGATGAGGTTCTTAACGCGCGCCTGTTTCTTCTCGGAAAACCTGTTCAACGCGCGTGCGCCGGCGCGTCGCGACACCAGATACAAAATCCAGCAGCCAATGGCCGAACCGGCCGTCGCCATAAACGCGTAAAGCAACATCCAGCTCGGGTAAGTCGTCGTGAGCAGCAGCATCAACGCGTCCGCACTGCTCGGTAGGGGTACAAATGTCGAGTCGAGTAGCGCGACAGCGAACAGACCGAAGGAGCCAAACGTGATCAGGTATTCAGAAACACGTGTGAGCCACTTCGTGACGGGGTGCAAAAAAGATTTCAATCAACAGTCCTTTCAGCAGTAGGTGGTTCTTCTTTAACTTCAGCTTCCGGTGCCCCGGTCATGCGCCACCTGATGATGTATATGATTACGACGATCAGCACAAACGCACCAACAATACTGAGTATCATAAGCCCGTTGTCCTTCATAAAAAGCAGGACTCGCCGGCCATAAAAAACCGCCAGAATACCTTCAACGTAATACCGGAAAGAGCGCGCAATCATCACGGTCAGCAAAAACTTCCAACGCGGATACTCCAGCGCTCCGGCAGTGGCAACGAAGATCTTGAAAGGCAACGGCGGAGGCAGTATCGCGGGGATGCCAATCGCGAGAAAACCAAACCGTTCGTAGGCGCGTTCGACGCGTTTGATGCTCTGCAAGGGGAAACGCCTGCGCAAAACTGCCTGTCCGCCACGTCGCACAATTGAATAAAGAAGATTGCACCCAATCACGCTGCCGATGGCCGCGAAGAGCGGGAAATAAAACGCCGCGGGTGGATATTTAAAACAGCGTCCGACGACGAGATAATCGTTGATTTCCGGTAATGAAAGAAGCGACGAATCGAGAGCGCCGATCACGATCATCGCGGGCGCCGCGATATATATCGGCAGGCCAATGACGTTCTGCTCCAACCACTTTGCAATCGTTAATAACCAGTCAGGCATTGGCGCTAATAAAAACACAGGTGACGTGCGAACTCATAATCCGCGTATTCTATGGGCAATCTGCGTGCTATTTAACGGGTGCAAAAACGGAAGGAGTGTCGTAGGTGACTCCGACGGTGAAGCCGGAGTTTGGGCTGAAGCTGGTCAAACCCTTGATTCCCGCAAAATCGAAGCGCAATCCTGAAGCCCTGATCTGCATGCCGAGTCGTGCTTCTGACTGTGATTCAGTGCCGAGCGGACCGTTGCCGGGGCGCGTGTTTGCGCGGCCGTTGACCTCGCCCGCGAGGCTGAATTGTTTGTTGATACGAAAGATTCCGGCTAGTCCGTAAGTGAAGACGTCATTTTGGGTGAACGGTTCTGTCGGCGCAGCGAGAATCGCCAACCCGAGGTTGCCGAAAGTGTTGAAGCGACCATCCGATCCAAACTTTTTGCCAAACAGGATCGAGCCAAATGCGTTTGTTTGGTTCAGCCCGATGCCGCGTGCTTCATTTGAGTTTGGAAGCTGCACTCCAAAACGGAATCCTAACGATGGACCACGCCGGGTTTCGTTACGCAGTTTGAATTTGGCGGCGAGAGTGAAGTCGCCGGTGTCGTTCGTCGAGTTGACACCGGGCGCGAGTTCGAGCGGGATCGCTGAAACGCCGCGCGAATTTATGCTGACGTAGTTCTGGGCCACGCCTTCAATCTGAAACTCGACATTCGGACCCATCCCGAAGCTGATTCCGATAACGCCGACTCGCGTGAGATCGCCGTTGATGCCGGACAGCGGAAACTTCGCACCCTGCATGAAATCAATCCCGGCTTCGATCCGGATCGTTCCTGGAGGAATGATGTCGACGTCTTCGGTGATGAGCGGTCGCTGCTGCGCTTGAACAGCAACAGTTAGCGTCAGCAGCAACAATAAAACGAAGGTGATTCGCGACATCGCGCTCGGATTCTAAGACAGGATTATAGGATTCGACAAGATTTACATGATTGAATCTTGTCAATCCTATCGAATCCTGTTAATCCTGTCCCACAATTCTTCCGCGGAAAGGTAAAACCGACCTATGCGACGCCTTCCAGCCTTGTTGCTGGTACTCGTTTGTTTCGTGAGCTATTCCAACTCCGGAAACACCGCCCCTCAACAGCAGGCAATTCAAATCCAGGGCATCAAGGCTCGCATCACGATTCGTCGCGACGAGCGTGGCATTCCGTACGTCGAAGCGCAGAACGACGAAGATCTCTACTTCGGTCAAGGTTACGCAATTGCCTCGGATCGACTGTGGCAAATGGATCTGTTCCGCCGCACGGCGCGAGGCGAATTGGCTGAAGTCCTGACTGCCGGTCCAAATAACATCGCATTGGACCAGGACAAGTTGCATCGCACGTACGGTTTTACCCAGGCTGCTGAAGCCGACTGGACAAAAGCATCTCCACAAACGCGGGCCGTCTTTGAAGCGTATGCTCGCGGCGTCAACGCCTACGCCGCCTCGCTCGACCCCAAGTCGATGCCGCCGGAGTTTCAGCTACTGCAATACAGTTTTCGTCCATGGACTCCGATCGATTCACTCGCCATCGGCAATATATTTTTCGAGGCACTTTCAGACACGTGGCGCCTCGACGTAATGCGCCAGGCGCTTTCCGTTTTGCCCGCGGAAAAACGTGCCGGGTTGTTGCCTGAAACCTCACCGCTCGATGTACTCGTGGTCGGCAAAGATTTTCAGTCAAGAGCAAAATCGGCACAGACAAAACCCACACCAGTCTCACCTGAAACACTCGCTAGACTCGCGCATAATCAGGCTATCGCCAACGCTGCTCTGGATCGCATCGGCTTTTACGCCGAAGAGCTCGCTGCGAGCAATAATTGGGTGGTGAGTGGAAAGCGAACTGTCTCGGGTAAACCGTTGCTCTCCAACGACCCGCATCTTCGTTCGACGGCGCCGTCGATCTGGTACATGGTCCACTTGAGTGCCCCCGGCGTGCGTGTCGCGGGTGTTGGTTCGGCTGGACTGCCTGGCGTGATCATCGGTCACAACGACCACATCGCCTGGGGTTGTACGAATGTCAACCCGGACGTTCAGGATCTCTACATCGAAAAGTTTGACCCCGATAATCCGAAACGTTACCAGACGCCAACAGGCTGGCAGGATGCGGTGATCCGTCGTGAAGAGATCAAAGTCAGGAAAGGCTTTGCGAGCGCGGAACACGACGTCGTTACGCATGAGGTCACGGTTACGCGGCATGGACCAATCATCTTTGAGGGCGAGGGCAAACGCTATGCGTTACGCTGGACAGCCCTGGAGCCGTCAAAAAACAACCGCGATGTGCAGCAATATTCACTGAATCGCGCACGCAACTGGAAAGAGTTCAGTCAGGCGCTGGAATCGTTTCCCGGTCCGACGCAGAACATTGTCTACGCTGATGTCGAGGGGCACATCGGCTATCACGCGGCGGGCGTGATTCCGATCCGCAAGTCTGGCGATGGCAGCGTACCTTACGACGGTTCGACCGACGCCGGTGAATGGACCAGCTACATTCCGACTTCAAAGTTGCCGGCTGTTTTGGATCCGCCCTCGGGAATGATCGTGACTGCGAACCAGCGGATTGTCGGTACTGACTACCCGTACTTCCTCACGCATGAGTGGGCGCCGCCGTATCGCGCCCGACGCATCTGGGACCTGTTGAATGAAAAGCCAAAACTCTCCACGGATGACTTTCGGCGGATTCTCGGAGACGTTTACGCCATCGCCGGAGTTTTGTTTGCGCAAGAAGCAATCAAAGCGCTCCGGCCCACGCTGAAGTCGGAAGACGAGAAGTTGCGCGCCACGCTCGATGCGTTTGAGAAATGGGACGGACGCGTGAACGCCGAATCGACGGTCGCGCCGATCGTCTCGCAGATGCGACTTGCGTTTCGCTCCAGGATTTTGACGGCGGCGCTGGGTCCGGATCTGGTCAGGAATTATGGGTGGCCCAATTTCGACGTGACGATCGATCGCGTCCTCAAGGATCAACCGGCTGCGTGGCTGCCGAAAGAATTCCCGAGTTATGCCGATCTGCTTCGCGCCAGTTACGACGACGCGATCCGCAACCTCACAAAGAGGCTTGGTCCAGACCAGACGAAGTGGACCTGGGGTGACCTGGTGAAGTCTCGCTTTCCACATCCACTCGGAGCCGCACCGCTGATCGGATCGCAATTTGTGATTCCGCCGTTTCCGCTGAGCGGGAGTCCGGGATTAATCGGCGCAACCGTAAACGTCGGCGCCGACGTGTCGATGCGCTTGATTGCCGATACAAGCGATTGGGATCGGACGCAGCAGGGGATCACGCTTGGTGAATCAGGTTTGCCGAAGAGTCCGCACTGGAGCGATCAGCTTGCGGATTGGCGCGCGGTCACGCCGAGGGAGTTTCCGTTTACGAAGGCGGCGGTCGCGGGAGCGGCGAGAGAAACGCTGGTACTCGAACCAGGAAAATGAGCCACGAAAAGGCACATAAAAGGAACACAAAAAAGTAAGTGAGGGATGAATGGCGGATATTCTGCGCGGTTGAGCTTCCGGATGCGGTGCGTGCGCGGCTGCAGAGTCATATTGCGCAGTCGCGGGAAGCGGTTCCGAAGGTGGCGGCAAGCTGGACGCGTGTTGAGAATATTCACTTGACGCTGAAGTTCTTTGGGAACGTTGCGATCGAGCGAATCCCGAAGATCTCGGCGGCCGTCGAGCGCGCGATCAAGAAATCACTTCCTTTTACGATTGGCGTTGGAAAAACAGGCGTGTTTCCGAACCCGAGGCGTGCGCAGGTGCTGTGGATCGGTGTAAACGATCCGGCCGGCAAGTTGTCAGAACTGCAAGGGCAGTTGGAAAACGAGTGTGCGAAGGAGGGATTTGAGAGGGAGAATCGCGCCTACCGCCCTCACTTAACGATCGCCCGTCTCAGAAAACCTGAAGGCGCCAGACTCCTCGCCGATGCTCACCTGAACACGGATTTCGAGCCTGTCGAAATAACCTTGAGTGAGTTGATAGTCTTTCGCAGCGAATTGAGCAGCAAAGGGTCAAAGTACACCGCGATCTCGCAGCATATTTTGACAGGATTACAGGGATTTCAGCAGGATTTACAGGATTGAATCCTGTCAATCATGGAAAAATCTTGTCAATCCTGTCGAAAGGTTTTAACGCGGTAACTCGCGCGGACGCGGCGGCGAAGGTGGCTCCTTATCATCTTTCTCGCCGGTCTGCGACAAGACTTCCTTTATAGCTCCAACACTCGAAAGCATTGCCGATGTTTCAACCGGCATGAAGATGACTTTCGAATTGTTCGTGCGCGTCATGTCGCGCAAGCTCTCGATGTAGCGCATCGTGATCAGGTATTGACCGGGATCACCACTCGGAATCGCGTTGGCGATGCGTCCGAGCGCTTCGGACTCGGCTTCAGCATTCCGCAGACGCGCTTGCGCCGCACCTTCAGCCGCGAGTATCGCCGACTGTTTTTCGCCCTCGGCGCGCGTCACCGCCGCCTGCTTCTCGCCTTCCGCACGCGTGATCGCAGCCTGCCGATCGCCTTCCGCCTGCAACACGAGCGCACGTCGATTGCGCTCGGCTGTCATCTGCTTCTCCATCGTGATACGCACGTCTTCGGGAGGATTGATGTTCTTCACGTCCACGCGTGTAACCTTCACGCCCCACTTGTCGGTCGCCTCGTCAAGGATAATACGAAGCTTCGAGTTGATCTGATCGCGCTGTGAGAGTGTGTGGTCCAAGTCCATGTCGCCCATCACGGCGCGCATGCCGGTGATCGTTAACTGCACAATGCCGCCAACGAGGTCGTTCATTTCGTAAACTGCTTTCACAGGATCGGTTATCTGCCAGTAAACAACTGAATCAACGTGAATCGTCACGTTGTCGCGCGTAATCACCGGTTGGGGCGGCAGGTCGATGTACTGCTCCCGCAGGTCGATGGACGTCAGCCCAGGTCGTGTGTTGGTCCAGTAAACGGCGCGTGGCTTATCGAGGAACGGCACCAGAATGTTGAGCCCGCTGGAGGCCACCTTGTCGAACCTCCCCAGACGCTCCACCAGCATCACTGTCGCTTGCGGCACGATTTTGATCGTCTTAACCGCAATCACCAGCAGCACGATGAACAGAAACCCGAAGAACAGAAAACCAAGAGCCGAAGTAACTGGATCCATAATCGTCTCCCGTACGCAGAATTAGCAGATTATATAGCGGAATCGCCGCCAAGTGCGCTTTCGACAATTTCCGCCGCCGCCAGGACCATTTCTTCGGCAAAAGGAGGGCCCACAATCTGCACGCCGATCGGCAGAGGACCGTCCTTTTTGGCCGGGACCGTCACGACAGGTAGATCGAAGACATTGAACGCCTGTGCATAGCTGAAGGCGCGGAATGTTCCGAACGTTGAACCGCGCACCGTGACTTTTAGTGTGTCGTGCTCATAGGCCGGAGTTGCGCCGACAGGTGCGACGATGATGGGCGTTGTCTCCATCCAGCGAAGCAGGTCCTCGCGAAGCCGGTCGCGCTCCATCCAACTCGCAATGTATTCATCCAATGTTGGCGGCGCGGTGTCGTCGGCAGTCGCGAGCCGCCAACTGACAAATGAGCCTCCTTCGTTTTCACGGCCTGCATACGCTTTTCGGAGTTGGACCACCGAAGCACGCGAGAACAACTTGAGCCACATCTGGTTGCCGCGCTCAACGTGCGGCGGTACTTGTTCTTCGCCCACGAGTCCCGCTGCTTTGAGAGCATCGACCGCGTTCTTGACTGCGGACGCAGTGTCGTCGGTGACTGGCACTACTCCATCATACGCGTACCACGCGAAACGCCGGCCTTTCAGATCGAGTTCATGCGGCGACGTGTCTCCAGCCAGCGCGCGAAACAGAACCCGCAAGTCGCCAACACTGCGCGCCATTGGTCCAATAACAGCGCCCAACGCATATGGACCAGTGCTCGGCGGAAACTGTCCTTCGCCGGGAATACGACCCGTCGTCGGTTTCAGTCCACAGATCCCACAGAAATGCGCCGGGATTCGAATTGAACCAGCCAGGTCGCTTCCGATTCCACCAGGCGACATATGCGTCGCAATGGCCACCGCCTCCCCACCACTCGAACCACCCGGCGTCAACGCGGCATTCAACGGATGTACGGTTCGACCAAACACAGGATTGTCGGCGTGGTAGTCCATCGCCATTTCGGCAGCATTGGTCTTACCGAGAACTATCGCGCCGGCAGCTTTCAGCCGCGCCACCGCAGGCGCATCCACTTGCGGGACGTAAACGCTGCGTAGCTTCGAACCACTGGTCGTTCGCAATCCGGCAGTCTCGATCGTGTCTTTGATCGTGACCGGCACTCCGTGCAACACACCTCGCCTCAACGCATTTTCCGCGGCACTCGCACGCTCGATAACATCCGGCGCCAGCGTCACGATCGCATTTAACGACGGGTTCAACTCCTCAATCCGTCGAAGATGCGCCTCGGCGACCTCCACCGGCGAAACCTCTCGCCTCCGAATCATTTCAGCAATCCTCGTCAGCGATTTAGCAGTTAACTCGTTCACTATTTCTTCTCTGGGCCTTTTTGTGCCTTTTTGTGGCTCATGTATAATCCAATTTGTTCTACGAACTCGTTTATAACCTGCCCCATCCGCTTAACGGCAAAGGAGTGCATTCTTGGCTATTCGTTTGAGCAGGACCTTCATCCTGCGCAAGCTGCATCAACTCTCGGGCATTTTCCCACTCGGAATCTTCCTTTTAGAACACTTTTACACTAATTCCAAAGCGCTCACGGGTGCACCTGACTTCAACGCCTCCGTCCACGAGCTTCAGTCGATCCCGTACATCATCTTTGTCGAAATCATCGGCATTTTTATACCACTGATCTACCACGCGGTTTATGGACTCGTGATCACTGTTGAGGCGCGGCCAAACAACCTCGCTTACCCGTATCCGCGTAACTGGTTCTACCTGGTCCAACGAATAACCGGCGTTATTCTATTCTTGTTTATCACTTTCCACGTGCTCAATTTCCGGTTCGGCCTGATTCCGGGGCTCAACAACCTCTCAGTGGCTGATAATCCCGACCAGGCTTTCGAGATCGTCGCTCGCGAGTTTCGCATGGTACCAATCTTTATCCTCTACATGATCGGCATCACAGCAACCGTTTGGCACTTAGCAAACGGCATCTGGCTGTTTCTCGTCGACTGGGGCGTCACGATCGGAGAGCGTGCACAACGTCTGACCGGGTACGCGTGCATCGGATTCGGCGTGGTCCTATTGCTGGTTGGCGTCAACGCCGCCGTCGCTTTTATACGCCAGGGTGGATTGCTAGGAGGAATCATCTATTAATGGCGAGTAACGAAATGAAGATCGCGGTTGTCGGTGGTGGCCTGGCAGGTCTGGCGTCCGTAATGAAGATCGCCGAGGCGGGCCATGCGGTCGATCTGTTTTCGGTGGTTCCGGTGAAGCGTTCGCACTCCGTTTGTGCACAAGGCGGCATTAACGGCGCGGTCAACACCAAAGGCGAAGGCGATTCGACCTGGGAACATTTCGACGACACTGTTTACGGCGGCGACTTCCTTGCGAATCAACCACCGGCGAAAGCCATGTGTGAAATGGCGCCCGCGATCATCTACCTGTTCGATCGCATGGGTGTTCCCTTCTCGCGCACGAAAGAAGGTCTGCTCGATTTCCGTCGCTTCGGCGGGACTAAACATCACCGCACGGCCTTTGCCGGTGCGTCGACGGGCCAGCAACTTTTGTATGCGCTGGACGAACAAGTGCGCCGCTACGAAGTCAGCGGCAAAGTCAGAAAGTTCGAACACTGGGAGATGTTGTCGCTCGTACTCGACGACGCACAGGTTTGTCGCGGATTGATCGCGATGAACCTTCAGACACTCGAACTCAAAGCATTTCCTGCTGACGCGGTGATCATCGCCACGGGTGGTCCAGGTCTGATCTTCGGTAAGTCCACGAATTCGATGGTCTGCACAGGCAGCGCCGTGTCAGCGTGTTACCAGCAGGGTGCAAGGTACGCGAATGGTGAGTTCATACAGGTTCATCCGACGTCGATTCCCGGCGAAGACAAGTTGCGATTGATGTCCGAATCGGCTCGCGGTGAAGGTGGACGTGTGTGGGTGCCGCGGAAAAAGGGCGATGTCCGACCGCCATCTTCGATTCCGGAGAACGAGCGCTGGTATTTCCTCGAAGAGCGATATCCCGCGTACGGCAATCTCGTGCCGCGCGACATCGCGACGCGCGAGATCTTTCAGGTGTGCATCGATGGATTTGGCGTGGGCGGCGACAACCAGGTCTTTCTCGATTTGACGCACATTCCCGCCGCAGAGCTGGACCGAAAGCTGGGGGCGATTCTCGAGATCTACGAGATGTTTGTCGGCGACGATCCACGTCACGTGCCCATGCGCATCTTTCCGGGCGTGCATTATTCAATGGGCGGTCTGTGGGTGGACTTCAATCAGCGTACGAACATTCCCGGGCTGTTGGCCGCAGGTGAATGTGACTATTCAATTCACGGCGCCAATCGACTCGGAGCAAACTCGCTGGTGAGCTGTGTCTTCGGCGGCTTCGTCGCGGCGCCCGCGGCAATGGAGTATGCGAAGAACGTGGAGCGAAAGGGCGCGGATGGCTCGCGTCTTTACGAGCAGGAGTTGAAGCATCAACAGGAGATCAACGATCGGCTGGTCCGGCAGAGCGGCGACGAGAATCAGTATGTTTTGCACCAGGAAATGGGCAAGTGGATGACTGACAACGTGACGGTTGTTCGTTACAACGACAAGCTCAAGGCGACTGACAACAAGTTGCTGGAGTTGATGGACCGTTACAAACGCATTTCGATCAACGACTCGAACCTGTGGGCCACGATGGCGCTGCCGCACGCGCGACATCTCGACAACATGCTCGAGCTGGCACGCGTGATCACGCTCGGCGCGTTGAATCGCAACGAGTCGCGTGGAGCACATTACAAACCGGAGTTTCCGGACCGCGACGACGAGAAGTTTTTGAAGTCGACGATCGCGGAATACTCGGGCGAGGGCCCGGTGTTATCGTACGAGCCGGTTGACGTCTCGTTGATCCAGCCGCGCAAACGCGACTACAGCAAGGGCAAGAAGGAAACCGCGAAAGCTTAATATGTCAGCACAGACTCCTCGAAAAACTGTTGAGATCCACATCCGGCGGCGCGCTAATCCCGACTCGCCACAGTACTGGGAGCAGTTTGAGATTCCGTACCGGCCGAATCTCAACATCATTTCGTGCCTGATGGAGATTCAGAAAAATCCTGTCAATAAATCAGGCGAGCGCACCACGCCACCGGTTTGGAGCATGAACTGTCTGGAACAGGTTTGCGGCATCTGCACGATGGTGGTCAACGGCGTCGCGCGGCAATCATGCTCGGCGCTGATCGACAAGTTGGACCAGCCCATCAAGCTGGAACCGATGTCGAAGTTTCCGAACATTCGCGATCTGGTGGTCGATCGGCAACAAATGTTCGATCATCTGCGTCGGGTTCACGCGTGGATCGAACTTGACGGCACGCACGATCTCGGACCCGGGCCCCGAATGGACCAGGAAGACGTTCAGGAGCGCTATGCTTATTCGCGCTGCATGACGTGTGGTTGTTGTCTGGAAGCGTGTCCGCAATATGAGGGCGACAATTACATCGGTCCGCAGGCGATTGCTCAGGTGCGGCTCTTCAACATGCATCCATCCGGGAAGATGACGCGCTCTGAGCGCCTCGAGGGGATCATGGGCGAGGACGGCATCACAAACTGCGGCAACGCGCAGAATTGTGTCAGAGCTTGTCCGATGAATATTCCTTTAACCCGTGCGATCTATGAAGAGAATCGTGAGACTGTGATCCACGGGTTGTTGGGCTGGCTGAAGGGTTAAGACGGATCTCTCACGCAAAGGCGCAAAGGCGCAAAGGAAGACCTGCGGAAGCCGAAGGTTCTTTACTTTGCGCCTTTGCGCCTTTGCGTGAGAAAGCCGTCTTTAGATCCCAAGCACGTCAATCAACTCCTGCACCGCTGACGCGCTCTTGTGCAAAGCGATCCTCTCCTCCGCCGTTAAGTTGATCTCAATCACCTGCTCCAATCCACGCGCGCCAAGCTTGCACGGCACGCCAACGAACAGTCCGTTGACGCCGTACTCGCCTTCCAGATAAGCCGCGCACGGAAGAATCTTCTTCTTGTTCTTCAAGATCGACTCCGTCATCTCCACTGCTGCCGCCGACGGTGCGTAGTACGCCGATCCGGTTTTCAATAAACTGACGATCTCAGCGCCACCGCCCGCCGTGCGTTTCACGATCGCGTCGACCTGTTCTTTCGGAAGCAGCTCGGTGATCGGAATGCCGGCGCAAGTGGAGTAGCGCGCGAGCGGCACCATCGTGTCGCCGTGTCCGCCTAACACAAACGCCGTCACGTTCTCGACGGAAACGTCGAGAGCTTCGGCCAGGAAGCAACGCATGCGCGCGGAGTCGAGCACGCCCGCCATGCCAATCACGCGGTGCTTGGGAAACCCGGATCGTTTCAACGCCACCTGAGCCATCGCATCGAGCGGATTGGAAACGACGATCAGGATCGAATTCGGCGAGCGCCGGACAACTTCGTCCACGACTTTCGAAACGATGTCGGCATTCGTCTTCAACAGGTCGTCGCGACTCATTCCCGGCTTGCGCGCGAGGCCCGCCGTGATGATCACGACATCGGAATTGGCGGTTTCATCGTAGCCATTGGAACCAATCATCCGCACGTCGAAACCTTCGATGGGCGCGGCTTGTGCCAGGTCCAGTGCTTTGCCCTGCGGCACTCCTTCGACGATGTCCACGAGGACCACGTCGCCGAGTTCTTTTGCCGCCAGCCAATGTGCCGCAGTCGCGCCGACGTTACCGGCACCGACAACCGTAATCTTATTTCGCGCACCCATTTCGTTTGATTCCTTTGATTAAATTGTAGGATTTGAAGAGCGCGAGTTTACAAGCGCGTTCGAGAGGGTGTCAAATCTACGCGTGGACGACGTCGACCCCGACAACCCATTTCCCGAACCCGTCGAGCTCGAGATCACAGACGTCTTCGACCTGCACACGATTCAACCGCGTGACGTAAAACGAGTCGTCGAAGAGTATTTACAGTTGGCGCACGAGAAAGGTTTTAAGGTGGTAAGAATAATTCACGGCAAAGGCATCGGTGTCCAACGCGAGGTGGTCCGCTCCATCCTCGCCCGAACCCCCTTCGTCGCGGGCTGGACCGACGCCCCACCCGACGCCGGCGGCCTCGGCGCCACGATTGTCAGGTTTGGTGATTAAGTATCCGTGACAGGCTATGAAACGGATACGCCGGCTTTACGGTTCACCTTCGGAGCTGCCGGCGCGGCGCTCTCTCCGAATGAAACGGATGAGCACTACTGCCAGAAGTCCGTACACAACTATCATACCTTTGGCATCTTCCCAGGATGGTCCAAACAAAGTAAAAACGATATTCGCAGCGAATAGAAGCCCGGTTACGATTAACGCCGCAACAGAACCCCGGCGAATTAGAATCGATAAGACGGCATAGACAATCGTTTGCACCAGCAGACCGACTGCCATCGCCAAAACGTCTTCTGAATCACTCCTGGCGAATAGAAAAACGCAATATATCGCGCTGAGCCCTGCGAGGAAAAAAAGCAGTAACGAGACTTCTTTTTGAAAGCGGTGTGACCGCAACACCTCGGAAATCGGTTTCAATGTTCGCCGTTCAGTCATGTGATTGCAGGGTCACGGTTGATTGTAACTAACAATCAGCCACAAAAAGCACAAAAGAATTTTGTGTCTTTTCGTGTCTTGTGTGCCTTTTGTGTCTTACGTGTCTGGCGGTCACTTGTCACAAACTTGTTCTAAAACTTTGACATTGATGTCACTCCGCATTACACTGCCGCATCTCGCAACCTGACCTTGGCTCAACAATCACGCCGCGATTTGCGGAACAGAGAGACAATGAGACCTTACATATTATTGCTCACCCTCGCCGTGTTAGCCTGCGTCCTCTGCGCTTCACCTGAGAGAATATACTCAGCGAAGCCGAAGCCCAGCCCGACGCCGACTCCCACTCCGACGCCAACTCCCACTCCGACGCCAACTCCCACTCCGACACCAACTCCCACCCCGACGCCAACTCCGATCCCGAGCCCGACGGCGACGCCTACTCCCACGCCATCACCAACGCCGAGAGGAAAGCCCAAACCATCGCCGACGCCAACACCGACGCCAACCCCTACGCCGACACCGACGCCGACTCCGACTCCGACGCCGACTCCAACGCCAACGCCAACGCCAACACCAACGCCGACTCCGACGCCAACACCAACGCCGACGCCGACGCCAACGCCAACGCCGACACCGACGCCAACGCCCGAACCAACTACGACGCCAACACCCGAACCAACACCAACCCCAACACCCGAACCAACACCGACTCAGATAACAGTCATCACCGCCAACCTGCAGCACGGGCAGAACACGGCCACGGCGTTCGACTACGCTGGTCAGGCAACTGTGCTCGCGTCACTCGCCGACGTCATCAACGCGCAGGAGGTCAGTCCGGGAGACTTGCCAAGTTGGGACGCGGCCTTCTCGAGCCTCGGTTTCAGCCGCACGATCTATGTCGCCAATTCAACTCAGATCAACGACGGCCAGGTGATCTGGTATCGGTCGTCAAAACTCACCGTGAACGCGACACACAGCCGCAAACTAAGCAACGGCTACATCAGTTTTGACGGAAGCACCAGCGTCGACAAGAGCGCTGTTGCCATCGACGTCACCGTCGAAGACAAACGCGCGCTGATCGTCAACACGCACCTCTGCTGGTCGAAGTGTGCCGACTCCCAGGCTGACATCGACACCGGCAAATCGTGGCAGCGCGATGCACAGGCTCGAGTATTGATCGACTGGATCGATGGTCTCGGTGTTAACTCCATCATACTCGCCGGCGACTTCGACCTGACTCCGATATTTCCACAGTACGAACTATTTGCAAGTTACACCGACGCCTGGAAACTCGGACTACAACTCGGCACCGCTACCGCCGCGTGGTCAGATCGCAACGAAGACGGTGTACCAGACATGCCGCTTGGCGATCTAACTACACGCACTCACGACACGCGGAGAATTGATTACGTGTTTCTGAGGGGCGCTGTCGGATTGACTACGATCGACCTTCCTGACTTGAGACAACCTTGCGCGCTCGTCGACGGTCAGTGTCCCGCGGTCCAGCAGCGCTGGGCGATCACCGACGACCTCGGAGTCAGACCAAGCGATCACAACTGGCTGCGGGCCACGATGGTGCTCTACTAAAGATCTCACATTGGGTTATCTTTACAATGTCTACGCTTTGGCTCAAACTCAGGCTGAAGGCCGGGCAATCCTTGCCGCATAAACTGCGAAACTCAGGTCCAAATCCCTAAAGAAAAGGAACCCCAATGATCAGGATCTCTCCATTAAGAGTACTTCGACGAAAAATTGCGTGGACTTTAGTTGTTCTTCTGTCGTGCGGGTTGACGTTGTCAGCACAGCAGAGAGCAGCTTCGGAACAAAAGACGGCCACCTACTTTGAATCGATCCGAAAATCACCGCCGAAGCAACTGGCCTTTCTGCTCAAGATGCCGAAAGGCGCCGATCTACATAATCACCTCTCGGGCTCGATTTACGCCGAGCGCTACATCGAATGGGCCGCACAAAACGGTCTATGCGTTAACAACCGCACTATGGCGCTCTCCGTCCCTGCTTCACCATCCAAGTGCGACGCCGATCAAACGCCGGCAAATACAGCGCCGACAAACTCGGTTCTGTACCGGCAGATGATCGATGCATGGTCCATGCGCAACTGGCAGCTATCCGGACAAAGCGGGCACGATCAATTCTTCGATGCTTTCGGAAAGTTTGGGCCGGCTACATATAACAACAGTGGCAGAATGCTCGCCGAAGCCGTGAAGAGCGCCGCGCGCGGAAAGGTTTCTTATGTCGAGCTGATGTTGACTCCAGACGGTACTCCGACCGGCGTGGTTTCCAATGAAATCGGACAGAAAGTCGGATGGGACGGAAATTTCGAAGGCACGCTGAGCAAGCTGAAAGCGAATGGGATCGAAGGCGCCGCCGTCACGGGAATCAAGAACCTCCAGGCGATGGGGGCTGAAAAGGATCAGCTGCTGAAGTGTGGCACGGCGCAAGCCGATCCGGGATGTGCAGTTACTATTCGCTACGTCGCACAGGTGTCACGAAATAGCCCAATGGGCCAGGTCTTTGCACAGATCGTCACGGGTCTTGCACTGGCGAACGATCCGCAGTCGAATGTCGTGGCTACGAATTTGGTGCAGGGTGAAGATGGTGTTAACTCGATGCAGAATTTCTCGGTTCACATGCAGATGTTGAAGTTTCTGCGACCGCTTTACCCGCGCGCCAGGGTCACGTTACATGCGGGCGAACTTGCTCCGGGGCTCGTGCCGCCCGATGGTTTGAGGTTTCACATTCGCGAGTCAGTGATGGTTGCCGGAGCCAATCGTATCGGGCACGGTGTCGACATCATGCACGAGACCGAACCGTTTGAGCTCTTGAAAGAGATGGCGCGCCGGAATGTGATGGTGGAAATCTGTCTGTCGAGCAACGATCTGATTCTCGGAGTGTCGGGTTCGCGGCATCCGCTGGCTACTTATCTTGAATATGGAGTGCCGGTCGCTCTGGCGACGGATGACGAAGGTGTCGCACGTTCGGAGATTTCGATGGAGTTCCTGAAAGCCGCTGAGGATCAGGGTCTGGGATATCTTGAACTCAAAACGATGGCACGCAACAGTCTTCAGTATGCGTTCATTGCGGGAGAGAGTTTGTGGACCGACAATCGAAAATTCACTCCCGTCGCTCAGTGCGCGCACGACGTTCAGGAAATGAAACTCGCTTCAAGCAGTTGCAAGCAGTTTCTGGAGGGCAACGAGAAGGCGCGGCTTCAGTGGCAGCTCGAGCAAGACTTGAATGCGTTTGAGCGCGAGTGGTGATGGTGGTCGAAGACAATGTTGCTTGATACGTCAGAACAAAACGTCCGAGGCTCATCCAGCATAATCGGTTTTATTGACGAAGGTGGCAGGGGCCCACAAGGATTTGATCGATATCTCACCGTTGCGGGAGAGAAGGCCTTTCACATAGGCAATATCTGCGGAACGTGTTCGTTTTTCTTTGAAAGACTTGGGGGCGCCAATCAAAGCGTAGACGTAGAGGCAGTCGTTGCTCACCTGAACACAGGAATCACTAAGCTCGGGCCACCCGTCATTCCTGCATTAGCGCTGATAGTGCCGGACGGAAAGTACAAGGTATTGCTGCAAGAGATTCATCCACATTTGGTAAAGCCCGGAGGAAGTGCTGATTACTTCATCGACGAACAAGTAGCACTCTGGGGAATCGATGGTTTCTGGGGCCTGCCTCATTCCCCAAAAACCGAGTATTACCGTCTCCGGACTCAAACGATGACAAATGAGCGGGGATTATTTGAGTTCCTGGTTCCGATGTTCCCGCACAACTGGCTGGACCAAAGGCGCTTGGCAGAATACGCGGTCTCATACAGCAGGGACGTAATGCCAACGGCCGTGAGTATCAGTGTATTTGACGTTAAGGAGCCGGCGACTTGTGAGAGAGGCAAAGAAATAACAACCCATTGGTGCCTTGCGCATTACCTCATCGACGGACACATAAAGTCTACGCAGCGGCCCAGGAAAACAAACCGTTAACATTGGTCTCCTTCCTGGCGGTGGACCAGGGCGTGTCGTCGGAAGAAGAGATAAGCGAATTGGTTGCTGCGCTAAAGTGATGGTTAATGAGAGTCCAGAATGATTCCTGGACAGTACAGCGAGGGTTCGCCGAGCGTTTAACCCTTTCAGGGTTGGTCGTGATTGAAATTATGTCTGACGATCACGAAATCCTGACCAACGCCGAAGGCGTTCGCTAATTCCAGCCCAGGGTTGGAGCGCAAGCGACAACCCTGGGTGAACGATTGAAATATGTTTGAACCCTGAAAGCATCCGACGCGCGCAGGTCACGTCATCGGTCTGAGGAACTTAGGCGCGGAGGCCGCGATAGTTGTAAAAAGAAGGGCGCGTTGCGGCAAGCTAAGACCGGCGACCCAATGGT
>Ga0105237_10003123_pt1 | contig 19935 bp, 16 predicted proteins | sample KBSC24metaG_FD_81520 | JGI IMG/M metagenome (GOLD analysis project Ga0105237, IMG submission 81520) | Corn rhizosphere microbial communities from Kellogg Biological Station, Michigan, USA - KBS C2-4 metaG | ecosystem: Host-associated > Plants > Roots > Rhizosphere > Soil | place: Michigan, USA... | reverse complement strand
TCCGACACGACATAACTCGACCCGACTTCGACCCAGGTGTATTTGTCGACCAGACCACGGAAAAAACGGGCGCGATTCGTCCCCTTCTCACGGATGATCTCGGCACGCTCGACGTACTTCGGATCATTGATCACCAACGCGCCGCCTTCCCCGCAGGTGAAATTCTTCGTCTCGTGAAAACTCAGCGTCGCCATCGCGCCAAAAGTGCCGAGCTGGCGGCCCCGGTAGCGGCCATACAGCCCATGCGCGTTGTCCTCGATCAATGGAATTCCGTGCTTCTCGCAGACGGCCATGATCTCGTCCATCGCGCAACCCACACCGCCGTAATGGACAATCACCACCGCCTTCGTCTTCGGCGTAATCAACGCGGGCAGCAACCGCTCGTCGAGATTCAGCGTGTCGGGCCGGATATCGCAAAACACCAGCTTCGCCCCGCGCAACGCGTAGGCGTTGGCCGTCGAGACGAACGTGAACGACGGCAAAATCACCTCGTCGCCGGGCTGGAGATCAAGCAGCAGCGCCGTCATCTCCAGCGCGTGAGTGCACGACGTTGTCAGCAGCGCTCGCTTCGCACCCACCGTTTTCTCCAGCAGCTCTTCGCACCGTTTCGTGTAGCCGCCATTGCCGGAAAGATGGCCATGGGCCAGGACTTCCGCGATATACTCTTTCTCGCGACCAGCCAGGCACACCTTATTGAAGGGAATCGCCGTCATGCCCATGGCTTAACCGAAAATCCCTTTCTTCTTCGGCGCCGCCGGCGGTGGAATCCGGTCCGGATCGCGCGCATGAATTTGCGCCTCTGCGTGGGTAATCTGACCGTTGGTCACCAGTTGGAGAAGACTGTCATCGAGCGTATTCATCCCCTCTTGCGTACCGATTTCGATCAAACCCAGGATCATGTGCGGCTTGCGGTCGCGGATACAGGCCCGGATACCCGAATTGGCGATCATCGTTTCCGTCGCCAATACACGGCCCGCACCATCAGCGCGCGGCAGCAACCGCTGTGAAACGACAGCGACGAGACTGTTGGAAAGCTGGGTGACGATCTGGTTCTGCTGGTCGGAGGGAAAAATATCGACGATCCGGTCGACCGTCTTCGAGGCGTCGACCGTGTGCAGCGTTCCGATCACCAAATGGCCCGTTTCCGCCGCGGTCAACGCCGCCTGCATCGTCTCGCGGTCGCGCATCTCGCCCACGATGATCACGTCTGGGTCCTGCCGCAGCGCCTGCTTCAATCCGCTGGCGAACGACTTCGTGTCGCTGCCCACCTCGCGCTGCTTGATGATGCTCCGCGCCGGGGGAAAACCGTACTCGATTGGATCCTCGATGGTGATGATCACGCCCGATCGCAGCTGGCTGATACGCTGGATCATTGACGCCATCGTCGTGGTGGTGCCTGCCCCGGTGTAACCCGTGATGAGGATGAGCCCCTCCTCGCGCTTGCACAGTTCCACCAGCGAAGGTCGGTGCCCCAGTGTCTCGATCTCCGGAATGCCCTCCGGGATGTGGCGGAAGACCGCCTCAAGGTAACCGCGTGAATAATGGGCATTGGCCCGGAAACGTCCAATGCGCGGCACATCGAGGGCGAAGTCGAGTTCCAGTTCTTCCTCGCAGCGGATGCGTTGCGTCTCTGTCAGCACGCTGTAGATCAGGTCGCGGCAAGTCTCGCCGTCGAGTGTATTTTCCCCGAGTGCCTTCAGCTCCCCGTGCACCCGCAGCAGTGGCGGTGAATGGACATGCAGGTGCAGGTCCGAAGCGTGATGCTGCACAGCCAGGCTCAGCAGACTCACCAAGTCGATCGATTCGTTCATGACGGGTGAAAAGGCCGAGGTTGTCCGAAAATCTGCTGCAGGTCACGCCGAATGAGTTTACATCTTCACCCTTCTTTCCTCTGGGCGAAAAGCCCTCTTTTCCCTAGTCTGATGACATGGGTCGTCAATGGTTAATGGCCAAACGCGAAGTCTCTTCGCTCAGAAAATCGCAGGCCAGCGGTAAACTTCTGAGGGAAATCACGGTCGCCGCCAAGCAGGGCGGACCCGATCCCGCGGGCAACGCCCGTCTCTTCGCCGCGATCGAAAAAGCCCGCCGCGAGAGCGTTTCCCGCGACTCCATCGAACGCGCCGTCAATAAGGGTGCCGGAATCGGGAACGAAAAACTGACCCTGGAGCACATCTCCTTCGAAGGCTACGCCCCGCATAAGGTTCCCATCATCGTCGAGGTCCTCACCGACAACAACAATCGCACCGCACCCGAAATCCGCGTCCTTTTCAAGAAGGGCCAGCTCGGTGCCTCCGGCAGCAACAAATTCCTCTTTGACCACGTCGGCCTCGTCGAGGCCCACCAGGCCGATCCGGCAGCCGACATTGAAGCCGCCGCCATCGAGGCTGGGGCCAACGAAGTTGAACCGCTTACCCATCAGCAGAACGACGACATCCCGGAAGGCGCTGGAGGTGCTCGCTTCATCACCGACCGCACTGCGATCCATCTCGTCTCACAATGGCTCTCCAAGAACGGCTGGACCGTCGTCACCAGCGAAATGGGCTACATCCCCAAGAATTTCCCCACGCTGACCGACGAGCAAAAAGCCGAAGTTGGCGAATTCCTCCAGCACCTCGACGACCACGACGACGTCCACCGCGTCTGGGCCGCCATCCACTAGGGTATCCGCCCCGGAGACGGCTCTGTAATTATTAGGACGTGACCGCCAACCGGGAACGGTGGCTGCCCGAATCGAAAATCTCCGTTCCCTCGTTCCGAGGCGCAGGCCATCCCGCATGGCAATGGGGGCATGTCTCCTCCTCCACCGACCGTTTCTTCCCACATGAGGGACAGGCCACGAGCACCGGCCAGTCGGTCGCCAGCCGGAAGACGATCAATCCCCCCACGTTGAACAGGAGAACAAAAAAGGCCCAGGCCCCAGCGCGACGCCATGAAAACTGCACCCGTCTCGCCCAAATCAAGGTGATCAGGGCAAAGATCAGCGAATAACTCGTGTTGCGAATAGCCATTTCCCGAGTGCCTTCCATATACTTGTGAAAGGAATTGTAGTTCGCATCAGCCAGTCGCTGGTTACCCAGCCAGCTGCCCACTTTTTGATAAGCCAGGTCGCCATACCAAAAAGCCAGGCTCCGGGCGCTTTCAGCTACATACGTCGGCCAGCTCCGAGGCTTTGCCTGCCGCGGAGACGACGGTAGTTCGTAAGTGTGCAGCAAGTTTCCATGCGCATCCATCTCCTCAATGATACCGGGCATCGACAAACGCTCATCCCAGTTGACTCTTCTCCAAAGGTTGAGTCCATATTTCAAAAAATAACGATCCTGTCCCGGTGATATGCACAACATGATGGAGCCCCAGTAATCGACATCCTGATGATAGGGCAGAGTGGCGATGAGATTGCCCTTAAGATCATAAACTTGAATTTCATGCGCGAAGGCCATAGCGAGTAGCTTGGTATAGGTGCCTTCCTTATTCTTGTACTCAACGCACGTGGCACCATAAATCTTGCCTTGATCCGCGGCAGAAAGCGTGATCTGCGTCTCATGGACAAAATCGACAACGTAGAGAACGTTTTCGTCCGCCAGCAGCACCGGCACATCGTATAAAGCCATGCCTCTGGCCTCGAGCGAGAAAGGTTCTAACGGCGCATCCAGAGGTTTGAATCCGCTACGATCGGCCTTCTTCACCGGTTTGTTGTTTAAAAATGATACCCCGAGAAAATACCGGTCCTTCGGAAGATAAAACCAACGAACCGGGCCCGTCCCCACGTTTGTTTCAATCTTGGTGATATAGAAATAGAGATCGCGAAAATGGATATAGTAATCCATCGCGTTGATGGGATGTGCCTCGCCGATGGTATTAGTCACCCCGTTCTCCCTGAGAAAATTATCGTAGGAGCCGGGGCTCCGGTAGCGCTCATCCTTGATGACATTCCCTTGCAAATCCGTAAGCGTGGTCGTCAGGTCTGAATTGGTTGTCATCCGAACCGGCTGCCCTTCCCTTGTGATCTGGTAATAAGAACCGGTATAATCGTCCTGATTTCCAACCGACGTAATCATCTTCGCGATATCGCCCAAGCCGCAAAGGCCGTAAAAAAAGACCGCTAACAGCGCGATCTTCGCGGGCCAGGAGCAGACTCGGAAGGACCCGTTGGGGCTCATCGAACTCCAGGCACCGATCAGAAGTGCCAGGCTCATGAATCCAGCCGCCAGCACGACCGTATAAAAGTATCCCGCGCCATTGACGAAGAACGAAAGATGCACCGCGGCAAAGATGGCCAGTGTCCGCGCGCCAAACCACGAACCAGGCCGAAGCGCCACCAGCAGCGCGGCGAAGTAATAAGCCAGGCCGGTGCACAGATCCGCCAGCGCTGGTAATTCCATTCCGGGTACATAGGGCGTCACAAAATGACCCGGCGTAGCCACAAGCCAGACGCAGGCCAAAAGTGGAATTCCTGTCGCCACCAGATAAAGCGCCACCCCCGCCACGACCTTGCCGAAAAAGATCACATCGCGGGAAACGGGCCGGTGCAGCAACGCCGCCCACTGGTCCCGACGCCGTTCAGGCAGGATCTGGAGAAAGCCCAGTAGCAACCCCACGAGAGCGCAACCAAAGTTGGTCGCCATGTAAAAGGTAGAGCTACATAGCGTCCCCACCCCGGTATTCATATAGTCGTTGCGATCGACACGGTAGAGACCATAAAACTCGGCCATGCTCAGGCCGATCATGGCCAATACCGCCCATTTAAGGTTTTCCCGCCATTCCTTCCAGATCATCGTTCTCATTTCGCCTCCTTGCCGTTCATGAAGAATGTTTTCTCGCCCCGTTCACCCACGTAATTGATAAAGGCATCCTCCAGCGTCATTTCGACTGGCTCGATCGACTCGGGCTGCAAGCCGGCCAGCCGCGTTTCGAAATCGGCGGCCGGATTGGCCACCGTGATCGCCAGTTCATGGTCCGTGCGAAAGCTTTGCAGCAGGCCGGGCCAATTGGGCGCCGATGGCGGCGTCTCCCTGAATTTCAAAACGTAATGCCTCAACCCCTGCCGGAATGCGTCGACCGTGCAATCGGCCCGCAACACGCTGCCATCGAGCACGGCGATCCGGTCGGCCACCCGTTCCACGTCCGACAACAGGTGCGAGGAAAAGAAAATCGTCCGGTCGGCCTGCCGCGTCACGTAAAGCATCGACTGGAGAAGGCTGCGTCGAGCCACCGGATCGAGGCCCAGCGCCGGATCGTCCAGCACAAGCAATTCGGGCTCCGGTGCCAGTGTCAGCGCAAGACATAGACCGGCTCGCTGCCCGCGCGACAACCCGCCCGCCTTCATCCCCGGCGTCAGGCGAAAATGAGTTAGGACCGACTCGAAGATGTCCTGATTCCAGCTGGAAAAATAGCTCGCCTGGAACTGGCCACACTCCTTCACCGTCATCCAGCCATAAACGTGATGGCCCTCGGGTAGGTACCCGATGCGCGCCCGCGTCTCGGGACGCAGCGTCGCCGAATCCTCACCCAGCACACTCGCGCTTCCCCGGGTTGCCTCTTCCATTCCGAGGAAAATCCGGATCGTCGTCGTCTTTCCCATACCGTTACGACCCAGGAAGCCGTAGATGCACCCTCGCGGCACCGACAGGTTCACATCGTGCACAATCTGCCGATGACCGTAATATTTGGTGAGGCCCTTGATATCGATGACTGCTGATTCGCTCATTTTTTTCTCCTGTCTGGGTTTTCTGGATCAACCGCGTCGAGTTGCGATTCCTTCCACCGCTTTTCCAGCGCCGCTCGGATCTCGGGCAGCGAAAAATCGAGCAGGATTGCCTCGTGAATCAGCTGGTCGATTCCCTGCCCCAGTCGGCGTACCTGCTCCTCCCGCGAAAAAACCTGACGGCGCTCGCTGATGAAAACACCGATGCCGGAGCGGCTTTCTGCCAATCCTTCGCGAATCAATTCCTGATAGGCACGCGCCACCGTGTTCGGGTTCACCACCAGATCTTCCGCGAGAGAACGAACGGCGGGCAACTGCTCCCCCGGCTTCACGTGACCGCGGGCCATGGCCCGCTGCACGTGCTGGACGATCTGTCGATAAATGGGTATGTCGCTCGCCGGCGAAACGGAAAAGATCAGCGACATAGGTGTACTAATAAACTAGTACACTTGGTCCAGCAAGGATTATTTTTGATCCATGATAATTAAAGCGGAAGACTTCTCAGGCCGTACGCATCGGCATGATGACGTAGAGGAACGGGCGCTTGTACTTGATGACGCCGGGGCTCAGCTCGTCGATGAAATCAAAAAAGATTTCGTCCGCGTCGATGTTCTTAAGCGGGTCCATCAAAAATTCGGGATTGAAGGCAATGTTGAATTCCTTCCCCTTGTAGGTGATCGGGAGCGATTCCTTGGCCTCACCGACTTCCGGCGTGTTGGCCGTGATGTCGAGATTGTTCTTGCTGAAAACCAGCTTCACCGAATTCGATTTTTCGCTCGAGAGAAGCGCCACGCGACGAATCGCGTTCAGGAAAATTTCCCGTTCGAGAATGATCCGGTCCTTCGCCTCGGCCGGGACCACCTGCTTGTAATTCGGATAATTACCTTCGATCAGTTTCGAATAGAGGAACGTCGTGCCGAGATCGAACGAGACCTGATTCTCCGCGAAGCTGATGCTCAACGGTTCCTCGTCGCGCAGAATCCGCTGCAATTCCTGCACGGCTTTCGTCGGCAGGATCGCTTCGACTTCGCTTCCCTTCGGAAATTCGAGATCCTGTTCCACCAGCGCCAAGCGCCGTCCGTCCGTGGCTACAAGCGAAAGCTTGTTTTCCTTGAAGCTCAACAGGACGCCATTCAGAACATACCGGCTCTCATCGGTAGAAATTGCGTAAGCCGTCCGCTTGAGCATATCGCGGAAAACGCCCTGCGGCAGTTTGAACGTCTTGGCTCCATCGCCTTTCGGGAAGGGCGGAAAATCTTCTTCCGGAAGACCCATGATCCGGAAAAAGGAAGCGCCGGAAGTAATTGTCGCCACCTGCTTCGAATCGACATCGAGTGTCAGTTCCGCTGCGGGCAATTCACGCACGATGCTGAAAAGACGTCGCGCCGGCAGCGTCGTGGAACCAGGCTTGATGATCTCGGCATCCACCGAAACACGAATACCGGTATCGAGATCCGTCGTGGAAATGATCAATTTGCCATCAGCGGCTTGGACCAGGGCATTACCCAGAATGGGCAGCGTGGTACGGGTGCTGACGACGTTTTGGACCGTTTGGAGACCGGCGAGGAGCGCCTCGCGCGCAATGACGCATTTCATAACCAGGGGTTATTAAGAAGGTTTGAGGGAAAAAAACAATGGTTTATTCTCCGTCTTAAGGATGTGAATAAGCAGGCCTATCCTTGAAAGCCGCGTAACAGGAACCAGTTCGGGATAAGAGTGGGTGTGAATAGACCAACGGAAAGCCAAGGGAAACTGAGGCCAAGTCAGACTTACCCAACTTATCGGCTCTCCCTTCAAAGTTATTCACAAATTGGTGCTCATTATTCCGTCAGATTTTTAAAGCCACATTTTTAAGCGCTCAGCGAACCTCGCGTAGATAAAGCCGAGACCCAGCGTAACCAGAGTCAGAACGACCAACGTCAGCACCCGATAGCCGCTGGAAAAGCCCCAGATATCGTAAAGGCCTACTCTTAGAATAGCTGCCACGAGAATAACCAGCCCACACCAACGCTGGCGCCGCTCCGAAACAAGCAGCCCAAAAAAGAAAAGGAAAAGGGCATAAAGTCCCCAGCCCATGGTGATGTAATGCGGATGAATCCGCGCCGAAACCCAGCCTGAAACAAAAATCCAGCCCGTTGCTGCCGATACCAAAATTAAAATCCAGCTCTCCACTGCAGTCACCAGCGTCTTTTCTCCCTGACGACGCAACAGACCCGGTTCCGCCAAGAATACCAATATAGCCAATCCATTAAGCAGGGTGGCCATGGCGCGTTGTTCGTCAAAATGTCCCAGATAGGTGGCCACGCCCAGAAAACTGAGCACAAAACTGCACCGGATTCCCAGCAGACTCTCCCGGGGAACGCTCCGGGCCATCAGCAACGCACCGAGGAAAAGGAAAGTCGGAATCTGATCGACCGGCGGGACCAGCGCCGAAATCCAGCGAATCAGCAGGGCCAGCGCCAGCACTTGGTAGAAGGAAGCCAGCATGCTGAGGTTAAGACGCCATGCTCCGGTAATCTCCGGGAAAGCCCCGAGCCACTTCTGGATCGCCCTCCCAATGGAAAAAGCCACCACGGTCGGCACCGCCATCGCCTGCCAGCTCCACGGAAACGGCGTCACATCCCATCCTCCCGGCGGCAGAAAGAAATGGTAGAGCGAAAAGGCGAAGAAAATCTGTCCCATCACTGCCAGCGGCCAGACCCGGGTGAACGCACCCCACGCCAGGAAAGCCACCGAAAGCAGACTGGCGCAGATCATCCAGTTCTCGAGTCCCACTGCCGGTCGTACCGCATGGTAAGCCAGTCCCACCAGTGCCAGTGCGTAAACAAAATTCAGCACGACGATCCACGCGCCGGACCGCGTCACCTTCTGCCGGGACCACCAGGTCGTCGCGAGCAGCGTTACCGCCGCGACCGCCGCCGTGCTCCCCCGGGAAACCGACATATTCCCCTCGTCCGGGAATAGAACGATCGCCTGTGCGGCGAGAAGAAACATCTGGGCAATGGGAGGCAGTTCATAGAGCGGGAAGAAATAGATCGAGAATGTCAGCGCCAGCCCCACGACTGCCAATGCGACCGGCAGTAGGTCGTCGCTGATCTCCGCGCTCGTCGCCAGCACGGTGAAAATCAACCCCAGCGCCAGCGCGCAATAATAGGACGCGCCGAGGACAATCGTGTCGCGCGCCTGCGGCGTCCCGCGCACGTCGCGCCGCGCGCCCCACGCATTCACGAACATCACCGCCGCGCCGCCCACGCCGAGCACCCAGGGATGATGGGCATTGATCGCAATCTCGTAGATCAGGAAAAGCGCCGCGAAGAAAGCCGCCACGTAAGCCCCGGCGATCAGGATGAGGCTGCGCGAAAAACTTCCCGCCCAGCCGAGAAACAGCGTTTCCACCGCAAGGAGCACCCCGCGCGAAACTCCGGTGTAAACCAGCATGATCCCCAGCGTCACGAGCGCCAGCCCCTGCGCGAGATACGTACCGGCAACCTCCTTCGCCTCCTCCCCGGCCCGGCCCAGCGGGGTCAGGCACGAGGTGGCCAGCAGCAGAAAGCCCGTAGCCAGGACCGTCCACGATGTCGGTCCGTAGCCGTAGCCGGAAATATAGGCCGTCAGAGCCAGGAGCCCCGCCAGCGCCCCGTTGTTCAGACTCAGGAACCCCAGCCGTTTTCCGCCCCGGAAACTGGGCACCGACGAAAACAGGACCGCCGCGGTGAAAATGATCCACGCGCCGAGCAGGTAAACGGCATGCGGTGCGAAAGAGAGCGTGCGGCTCGTATCTAACACCAACTGCCCGTCCTCGTCCACCACCAGGCGGCGCAGGAGCACTCCATAAGTGCCCAGCAGGCTGAAATAAGAAAGGGCCGCCCAGCCGTTGCGGAAAAGGAAGATAACCGCCGTCGCCGCAAGGAACAGGTCGGCCACCATGGTGAATCCGCCCACCGGATTGATCGCGGAACTGAAGTAGGCCAGCGTGATGGCAAAGAGCGAAAGGATCTCCGACTTTTTTTGTTCGGCGAGCGAGAGAACATAAACCGACCAGAGCAGCAGCAGGAACCCGGCGGTGACCGGACTGTGAATGACCGCCAGGCTGTCGATCTCATGCGCCGCGTAGAGCGTGAAGTAGAGCCCACCCAGTCCCGCCGCCGTGAGCGTGCGTCCATAGACCAGCATGCTGGGAGATTTTCCTTCCAGCCGCAGTCCCAGCGCGCTGACCACCACGCTGACCAGTCCCATGAGACCCAACTTTCCCCACGGTCCCAGGAGCTGATGGAGGTGGTAATTGACGTCGGCCCAGATGGCGAACGAAACGATCGATAAGACCAGCAGCACCGCGCCCACCCGCGTCAGCCAGCGTCCCACTTGAAATTCAAACGACGGCTTTGGCACCGGCGGCAGCGATTCCGCCCATGGCGTGGAGGGGGCCGCGTGCTCCGGCACGGGGGGCAGATCGTGCGAAACTGTTTCGGCCCAGGCGGGAACGGGCGGCGGAGTTTCCTGGAACGGCTCGGTTGGCGCAGGAGGAATGAGGAAGTGAGGAATCGGCGGCAGATCCGGGGGATGCTCCGGCAAGGGAGGCGGTTCGGTCGGAAGCGCGGGCATCTCCGCCCGGCCTTCCAGCTCGGTCAATTGCGTGTTGAGCCTTTCCAGCGTCTGCTGGAGTTCCTGCTGCTGGCGGCGCAGGGAAAGAAGAAGCTCGCGGTCGTCGGGAGTCATGCCTTTGGGTACTATGTCTCTTACCGGGGCCGGCACAAGCGCGGAGGGCGCGGGCGTAATTTCTGATTTGGACTCGGCCCGGGCCGCAGGGTAGGGTGAAAGGATGGCCACCCAACCGGAAAAACCGACCCCCGTTTCCCCCGGACGTCTCTGGGCCGAGCAGCTGGCCATGGGCATGGGCCTGTTTGTCGCCCTGCTCATCTTCATGGCCTGCTTCCATCCCCAGCTTCTCTCCAAGGGCGTCACGGTCCTGACCACCGGCTACCTGCCCGCCTACGGCTGGGCCTCCGCCATCGGTGTCTTCCTGCACCTGGTCGTTCACGAAATCGGCGCCTTGCTGGCGGCCCGTAAATTGAAACTCCCCCTGCAAGTGCGCTGGTTTCCCCTCGGCGCCAACGCCACGGCCACCCTCGAGCCGCAGCCAAGGCAGGTCTGGCGCGATGCCGTGGTCGGCTTTGCCGGACCGCTTACCGGGACTTTTTTTTCCGCCCTGCTGGCCCTCATCTATGTCGTCACGAAGGCGCGGGATCCCCTCCACGACGGCAATCCCTTTTTCCTCGGCATGGCCTGCGTCGGTTATTTCTACAATCTCGTCACGCTCATCCCCATCCTTGAGCTGGAAGGCGGCTGGATCGCTCCCGCCATCGCTCCCCAGGCCTGGTTGTTCGGCCTGGTTGCCTGCTGTCTCGAGTTGACTCATGGTTTCAACCTCGCCCTTCTCGGCGTGGTCTCCTTCGCCATCCCCCGCTTCATTCTTATTCTCCGTGCCCACGCGCCCCGGGCCGACTTGGAATGTTCCACCCGGCAGCGATGGATCGTCAGCATCGGCTATTTTGTGATTGTCGCTGCGCTCGCCTGGTTCGGCAGCTCCACCTTCGAGTCGCTGACGGTTCTCGTCCCTGAGGCGATGAGCGATTGAGTCTTGTCCCGATGAACGTCAACCTGCTCGACCTCAAGCCGCAGAACGCCGCGTTGGAGCCTGAACTGCGCGAAGCCTTCATGCGCGTACTCCGCTCGGGCCACTTCATCCTCGGACCCGAGGTCGAGCGTTTCGAGCGCTCTCTGGCCGATTTCACCGGTGCCCGGCATGCCCTCGGCGTGAGTTCCGGCACCGACGCGATCCTCGTCGCCTTGATGGCCCTTGGCATCGGCCCGGGCGACGAGGTGCTCTGTCCCAGCTTCACTTTCTTCGCCACCGCGGGCTGCATCGCGCGCGTTGGCGCCACCCCGGTCTTCGTCGACTCGTGCCCCGTTTGTTTCAATCTCGATTTGTGCGACGCCACCCAGCGCATTACCCCGCGCACCAAGGCGATCATGCCCGTCCACCTCTTCGGCCAGGCAGCGGAAATGGACGGCCTGCTCGATCTCGCCCGCCGCCACAACCTGCGGGTCATCGAGGACGCCGCCCAAGCGATGGGCGCGACCTATCGCGGCAAACAGGTCGGCACGCTCGGCGACTTCGGCACCATCAGCTTTTTCCCCACGAAAAACCTCGGCGCCTTGGGTGATGCCGGGGCCGTTCTCACCAACGACACGGCCCTCTTCGAGCGCGCCCGCATCCTCCGCATGCACGGGATGGAGCCCAAGTATTACCACCAGACCATCGGTGGCAATTTCCGCCTCGACGCCCTCCAGGCCGCAATGCTTTCCGTGAAGCTCCCCCACTTCAACGGCTACACCGAGAGCCGCCGCCGCAACGCCGCGCTCTACACCGAACGGCTGGGAAAACTTCCCGGCGTCCGCGTCGCGAACCCGCAGGATTGCGGCTGTGCGCATGCCGCCGACGTGAAGGAAGCCGCCCGCCTCGTTCTCCCCGTCGCCTATCCCCACAACGGCCACATCTGGAATCAATACACGCTCCGGGTTATCGGCGAGGGACGCCGCGAAGCACTACGCGCCCACTTGACCGCGCGCGGGATCGGTTCGGAAATCTATTATCCCCTCCCCCTTCACGAACAGGCCTGCTTTGCCGGGCTCGGTTGCAAGCCGGGCGATTTTCCGTGGGCGCACCGTCTCTCGGGGGAAGTTCTCAGCCTCCCGATCTATCCCGAATTGCCCGCCGACCAGATCGAACAGGTCTGCGCTGCCATCGCCGATTTCCCGGGCTGATTCCTACGGCTCCACCGCAGGATCGAGGCTGCTCCAATTGACCGGGGGAAGAAGTCCCATCCGGACGAAAAGGATGTAGCGCAGCTTCCCGATCGGATCGAGCGCGTCGTACTGACCCGTCCGCAGCTTGGAAAGGCCCTTCATGTAACTTACGATCGAATCGGCCGTCTGCGCCGCTTGCGCCGGGCCGGTGAAATAATCCTGGTAGGCGCCGTTCCGTCGGTCGAGCGTCCGTTGCTCGGAAGGGGAAATGATCTCGGAAGCAACCAGTGCCTGGGCTTTTTGTGCGCCTCCGTAATGGCTCAGGTAAAGATAGGCGCGGATCGCATCGCCCTTGTGGTAGGCGTAGAGAAACGGATCCATGAAGTAGAGCCAAAGCAGCGCCCCGATGGCGATCGAGGAAACGAGCCGCGCCATCATCATGCTTTCGCCCTTACGGTTTCGCACCGAGCCCTTCTTGCGCAAATGATCGATTTCCTTCTCGATCCGCTCGAACGAGTAGGGCGGCAGCGGCGGGCGCAGCGAGGGATTCTTGCTGAAGAGGGACGCCATGGCAGGGAGAAAGATACCCCCGCCGCAGTCCAGATTCAAGGGAGTATCGTTAAATCCCCTGGATAAAACTTCTCTTAAAAAGCGACCTTCGGCACCTCGCGGTCGCCCGGATCGGTGATCTCGAACAGCGTGGCCGCGGCGAAATTGAACATTCCGGCGATGAGCGAATTGGGAAAAATCTCCCGCTGCGTGTTGAAATTCCGCACCGATTCGTTGTAAGCCTGCCGTGCAAAGGAAATCTTGTTCTCCGTCTCCGTCAGCTCGCCCTGGACCTGCAGCATGTTCTGATTTGCCTTCAAATCGGGATAAGCCTCGGCCACGGCAAAGAGTCGTCCCAGCGACTGCGTCAGCACCCCTTCCGCCGCCACGACCTGTTGCACCGCGTTCGGATCGGCTGGGTTCGTCGCCGCCTTTTGCCGTGCCGCCACCGCGCCATTGCGCGCCGCAACCACTTCATCCAGCGTCCCGCGCTCGTGCGCCATGTAACCCTTCGCCGTCTCGACCAGGTTGGGAATCAGGTCGTGCCGCCGCTTAAGCTGCACGTCGATCTGCGAGAACTGGTTCTTGTACTCGTTGCGCAGCGCGACGAGGCGATTGTAAATGCCGATCCCCATCCCCGCCACCACCAGGACGACCAGGAGGAGGATTCCAAGAATGACGACAACGACGATAAGACCAGCCCAGGCGGTTCCCATAAAATTAAGATTGGAGGTTTACTCGCGGATACGGGAAGCTTCGCCGCCGGGGGCCCAAAAGCAAGTCGATAGCACCCCACTCCTTCGCTCATGAAAATCCTTCTCATCCGCGGCGGCGCCCTCGGCGACTTCATCGTCACGCTCCCCACCGTCCGACTCCTGCGCGAAAAATGGCCCGACGCACACATCGAGCTGCTCGGCCATCCTCGTCTCGCCGAAATGGCCATCGACCGTTTCTACTTCAACGCCGCCCGCTCGGTGAACCATGGCCCGCTCAGCGCCTTCTTCATGCCCCGCGCCGTGCTCGATCCTGCGTGGATGGACTACATCGGCAGCTTCGATCTCGTCCTCTCTTACTTCTACGATCCCGACCAACTTTTCGGCGCCAACCTCCAACGCTGCGAACCGGGGCAGATCATCGCCCACTCCCCGCGCGTCCCGGAGGGCTTCGGCCAACCCGCGGCCCATCATTTCGCCGGCATCCTCAAGCCACTTGGACTCGAACTCGGCAAAGAGGCCGACAGCACGCTCTTTTCGCTCCCCGGTGATGACGACGCGGCGCAAGCTTTCCTCAGTGGCTGGAAACCGGAAACGAAATTCGTCGCGATTCATCCCGGCAGCGGCGGAGAAAGCAAAAACTGGCCGGTCGAATCCTGGGCCCGGCTCGGCCCGCAGCTGACTGCCTTGTCGCCCGACATCGCCCTTCTTCTCATCGAGGGCGAAGCTGACGCCGAGCGTGCCCAATTCCTGATGGAAGCCTGGAAAAACCTCCCCCTCCTGCGCGCGCGCTGGCTCCCCCTGCCGATCCTTACCGCCCTTCTTAAGAGAACCTCCCTCTATCTCGGCCACGATTCAGGCATTACCCACCTCGCCGCCGCTGCCCGCCGCGACCTCCCTGTCATCGCCCTTTTCGGTCCCACCGATCCCACCGTCTGGGCCCCGCCCCGCACGAACGTTCATATTCTGAAAGGTCATCCGACACTGGACAATCTCCCGATCGACACCGTTCTACAAACGGCCGCCTCCCTTTTGTAAGAGGAAGCCCCCGGATTTTGATTGCCGCGCCGTTTCCGAGCGATAGATCACCCAATACATGAGCCTTCATCTGGCCGGTCATCACCAGCGCGCCCTCGACAAATCGGTAGAACGATTGAGAAAGGACCCGGATGTCGTGGCCGTCCTTCTCGCCGGTTCCCTCGCCCGCCAGGTGGCAAGACCTGATTCCGATGTCGACCTGATCGCCGTCGTTACCGACGAAGGCTGGCAACAGCGCTTGAATAGTGGAGCTGTGACTTTCTTCTGGCGCGACGTTGCCGATTGGGAAGGCGGCTACGCGGAAGGAAGATTCCTCTCGGAATCATTCATCCTGGAAGCAGCTCAACGGGGCAGTGAACCCACCCGCCATTCCTTCATCGACGTCTCACCCGTCTATTGTTCCAAGCCCGCGATTGTCGCGGCCCTTCCCGCCATTCCGGTTTATCAGGAGCACGAACGCCAGGGAAAGATCGACGCCTTCATGGCGCAACTCCATCTGAATGTCTGGTATTTTTTCAACGAGGGCAAAAGGCTGAAAGATGCGTATCTGCTGAGCCGCGCCGCTTCCGAAATGGTCCAGTTCGGCGGACGACTCATTCTCGCCCATAACCGGATTCTATTCCCCTGCCACAAGCGGCTCATGGAATACGTTGAGGCCGCTCCGGAACATCCCCCGCAATTCAAGGAACTCGCCGAGCGGCTTCTCCGTGAATTATCGGATGAAGCGAAGGAGGATTTCTTCAAAATGATCGAGTCGTTCACGGACTGGAACGTCAAGACCGACTCCCTGACTCGCTTTACACTCGACGTCGAAATGTCCTGGTTCACCCGGAGCTATTCCATCTCCGAGTGGTAACGCCGGAAGTAAATCACGCTCCGATAGAAAGGGTACTGCGCAATTCGCGCAGGCCCAGCGTGGAACGAGTCAGGTTTTCCACCCGCTGGCGCAACGCCTCTGTGCGGACTTTCCCCTGCACCGTCACCACTCCGCGCGCGGCCTTCACCCGCAGCGGCAAATGTTCCGTCTCGCGCACCAGCCGCAGGCGCAGCAGCACCAGCGCCTGGAGCGACTCGTCATCCAGCTCCGGCGACTTCAGTTCTGTCGTCGCAGTGAGCGCCGTGGCGACTTTGAGCTTCGAATGAATCTCGCTCCCGATCGCGGCGGCGAGCTGCTCCGCCCAATTCTTCTGGGCCGCGGAGCTGACATGGCCGTCCAACGAAAGCACCCCGTCGACCACGGCCACCTGCACCCCGGTGCGTAGCGTTTGATCCGTGGCGAACAAAAGCTGAATCACTTCGCGCAAGGCGTCCGTCTCGCGGAGCTTGGCCGTCTTCATCGTGGCCGAGGAGCCCTTCTCAAGCGTGGTCTCGTTCTTGACGTGGCTGATGCCTTCAATCTGTTCGGCTAGAACCTCTGCCAGCATAACCAGCGGACGGTTCTTCACTGTGCCGGAGAGAAGCGCCGTCTGCCGTTGCACGGTGATCTGAATCCCGCCCGGCTGGAGAAAATGGCGGTTGGCGAAGGAAAGCTTGAAGAGAGCCTGCCGTGAAAGCGCCCCATCCTGCGGTGCGAGTGAAAAGCTGCCAAAATAGATTGCCGCCATTCCGATGGGAGCCACCCGTTGAATAAAGTCGTCCTTGGTATCGAACAAAGAGGGGCGGACCTGGCTCGAATCGTCGATCGATGAACCGCCGCTTTCCAGGGAGGGATGATAGTGATGGGAGGAGTTAGACATAGATGGAGAAGTGGAGGGTTTGGCTCTTCGTTTAGACTTTGTACCGTTTAATTTCCTGTAGAATATAGGCTCTGAAGATTCGTCCGTATGCGCGTGTCGTCGATTCAGCCAACGAATCGCGCTCCTGCACGAATATCGATCATTAATGTCATAAACCTGTCGCTTGGAAGTTTCGGTATCGTCGATTTAGGGATTTGGCAATTTCTGTGCCGGACCTCTCCATTCGATTCGGAAGGATTGGCCGTTATGTTCGAGAAGTTCTTTCAATCGCTGTAAAATTTGTTTCTCCGCATCCTCTTTCAGGGAGGAATTTTCGGCTGCCTGATGAGCTGCGTCGTTAAGGCTGTTCAAAATCGTGGTTCGTTCGTCATCGCTGATCCGGTTCAAAAGGGCATCGTCGCCGCGATAGGTCAGGCTGCCGATGGGATCGACGGAAAGAATTTTGGCGTGGGGCATCGTCGCACGAATGGTGTGAGTCGCCGGATCGATCTCGACCGAAAACGGTTCACGCAGATCGAAACCGGCTTTGAGCCGGTAAGTTGCCTCGGCGGTCAGATTTTTTTCCGTCAGCGGCACCTGTACCGAGAGGACTTCAAGATGGGAGGTGAGATGAATCGCCACGAGTTCCTCCTTCGTCACCACGGCCAGTTCGGCGATGGGAGCTGTTTGCGTCAGCACCACACGCTGCTCGACCGTGACTTTTGGCTGCACATTCAGCACCTTGGAAAAGGCGTTGCGCACACTGGCGATCGTGTGATCGGTCACGGCGACGCAACTGCGCAGGGCAAGAAAAGCAATGCCCGCAAGCGTGACCAGAACCAGACAAATGCCGAGATAGTGTTTCATGAAATGGACGCGGGCGGAATCAACGCGACGGACAGGAAACCTTCCTGGAATGGCACCGTATTCCGGCTTCTTAAGCAAGCCTGGGCTCGTCTAAAAAAACGGGATGAAGGTTGGGAAAGAACTTAGGTCCGGCTGCGCGCCTTTCCGGATCTGTGTTCCAGATTCAACCGGCTTAAATTTATAAGGTTGCGTTTTTTTATCGAACCCGGCCGCCGTCCTTTCGGCGGCGGATCATTTAAAAAAGGAATTCCCGGCGAAGGCGGACGATGAGCAAAGCAGGGAGCTTTCATAAAAAGCCATCGATCCACGGATTATTTTCCGTGATCCCTTTCTTTTTCTTTCGGACGAATATTCCAAGCACCTGTTGTCCAAAGAATTGCAAGCATCAGCAAAGGCTGTAAAGGCAGCCGCCCCCACGCCATCCACGGAGCCGGCGGAAAATTATGGACCCGGACATGAGCGACGGCCATGTAGATGTTCGCCGGAAAAACCGCTGCCAGAAGCAGCACCAATCCCCAGCCGGCGGTGATTTGAATCGTGCGCTGCGGAATCAAAAGACCGACACCGCCCAGCAGCTCGAAAATGCCGCTGAGTAAAATGCAGAAACGCGGAAAGGGAATCGCAGGCGGCATGACGGGAAGAAAAAGTTCCGGATCGGCCAAATGGATTATGCCCGCGCAAAGAAAGATCGCGGCCAGCAATATGCGAAGCATAAGAATCATCCGGAGAGAAACGATAGCACAGGTTGGCTTAACATGAGAAAAGACTTCTGCAAAAACACGCTCCCCTGCCCTCTTGTCGCTGGTGGCGCCTTGAGATAAACTCACTTGGTTCATGTTCGATTACCCCAAGCCATACGACGTTATAGTTATCGGCGCCGGCCATGCCGGAGTTGAGGCCGCATTGGCTTCGGCACGCATGGGTTGCGAAACACTGCTGCTGACCATGAACCTCGATACCATTGGCCAGATGTCGTGCAACCCCGCTATCGGCGGCCTTGCCAAGGGACAGATCGTTCGCGAGATCGATGCACTCGGAGGTGAAATGGGTCTCAACACCGACGCGACCGGCATCCAGTTTCGGATGCTCAACGCTTCGAAGGGACCCAGTGTTCGCGGCCCGCGCGCGCAGTGTGACAAGAAGGCGTATCAGTTCCGGCTCAAGGCCACATGCGAACGCCAGGAGCGACTCGACGTCAAACAGGGAAATATCTCAGAAATTTTTACAAAAGATGACCAAGTCACCGGAGTGAGCACGCAACTAGGCATAAATTACCTAGCGAAATGCGTAATAATCACCACCGGTACCTTTCTTCAGGGCCTGATGCATGTGGGATTGCGGAATACGCCAGGAGGCCGAATGGGCGATACCGCCAGCAGCTTATCGGCTTCGTTGCGGGCGTTGGGTTTTGAACTTCAGCGGCTCAAGACCGGGACTCCCCCTCGCCTGCTCAAGAAAAGCATCGATTTTAGCCGGATGGAACTCCAGCATGGCGACCAGCCCCCGCGGCCTTTCAGCTATCTGGCTTCGACTTTGCGTAAGGAACGTGATGATATTTTCACCCTGAACGAATGGCGAAACGGGATGTTCCACGTGGAACAATTGGCCTGTGCGATCACCTATACCACGGCCCAAACCCATGAGATCGTTCGATCCAATCTCGATAAATCGCCTCTTTATTGCGGCCGGATCGAAGGCATTGGGCCGCGGTATTGTCCCTCCCTGGAGGACAAGGTGGTTCGTTTTGCGGATAAGGAGCGACACCAGCTTTTCCTCGAACCCGAAGGCCGCCACACCGACGAATACTACATCAACGGGTGCTCCACTAGTCTCCCCTTTGAAGTTCAGTTCGCCTTCATCCGCTCCATCCCGGGTTTGGAAAAAGCCGAGATCATGCGGGCCGGATATGCGGTCGAATATGATTTCAGTCCCCCCACCCAGCTTCAGTCTTCGCTCGAAACGAAGCGAGTTGGCGGACTTTTCTTCGCCGGTCAACTCAACGGCACTTCCGGTTATGAGGAAGCTGCGGGGCAGGGACTCATTGCTGGAATCAATGCTGCACGCAAGGTTCAAGATAAGCCTCCGCTCATCCTCCGCCGTGACCAAGCTTACATTGGCGTCCTGATCGACGATCTCGTGACCAAGGGAACCGAGGAGCCTTACCGGATGTTCACTTCCCGGGCCGAGCATCGGCTTTCGTTGCGTCACGACAACGCCGACCTGCGCTTGACGGAGATCGGCGCCGAGACCGGTCTCGCATCCCCGGAGCGGATTGCCCGCCTCCGTGCCAAGCAGGAGGCGCTTGCCGCCACCCGGCGGCTTCTCGCCACCCTCAAGCAGGATGCTCAGCCCTGGGCTCACCTCCTCAAGCGTACTGATGTTTCATGGGCCTCCCTACCCGCGCCTTTCCAGACGGTTGATCCCGAGATCGCCTCGCAGCTCGAAACCGAAATCAAGTACGAGGGCTACCTCCGCCGCGAGCAGGCTCATATCGACCGCAACCGAGCCGACGAGGACCGAAATATTCCCGATTGGATCGACTTCG
>Ga0105237_10003118_pt1 | contig 19952 bp, 17 predicted proteins | sample KBSC24metaG_FD_81520 | JGI IMG/M metagenome (GOLD analysis project Ga0105237, IMG submission 81520) | Corn rhizosphere microbial communities from Kellogg Biological Station, Michigan, USA - KBS C2-4 metaG | ecosystem: Host-associated > Plants > Roots > Rhizosphere > Soil | place: Michigan, USA... | reverse complement strand
TACTTGCGATCGTAGAAGGCGGACATCTTGTCCTCCACCTCGGTCGCGCCCATCTGGCCGTGCGCCGTGACGAAGGTGATCTCGGGCACTTCGTCGCGCAGGAACTTCTCGATGTCGGGCAGGTCCTTGACGCGGGGGGCCACGAAATAGGCCTGGCCGCCGCGATAATGTTCGCGCAGCAGGGCCTCGCGGACCACCACCGGGTCCCACGGCATCACATAGGTGCGCACCGCGAGGCGATCGACCGGCGGGGTCTGGATCACCGACAGCTCGCGCAGGCCGGACATCGCCATCTGCAGCGTGCGCGGGATCGGCGTGGCCGTCAGCGTGAGGACGTGGACGTCCGCCTTCATCGCCTTCAGCCGCTCCTTGTGGGTGACGCCGAAGCGCTGTTCCTCGTCGACGATGACGAGGCCGAGCCGCTTGAACTCCACCTGCTTGGCGATGATCGCGTGGGTGCCCACCACGATGTCGATCGTGCCGTCGGCGACGCCGTCGCGAGTCGCCTTGGCCTCGGCGGCGCCGACGAGGCGCGAGAGGCGGCCGATCTTGAGGGGAAAACCTTCGAAGCGGGCCACGAAATTCTGGTAATGCTGGCGGGCGAGCAATGTGGTCGGGCAGACCACCGCCACCTGCTGCCCGGCCATCGCCGCGACGAAGGCGGCGCGCAGCGCCACCTCGGTCTTGCCGAAGCCGACGTCGCCGACGATCAGCCTGTCCATCGGCTTGCCGGCGGTCAGGTCCTCCAGCGTGTCGACGATGGCGCGGTCCTGGTCCTCGGTTTCCTCATAGGGGAAACGGTTGACGAACTCGGGATAGGCGGCGTCCGGGTCCAGCACCTCGGCGGGACGGAGCGCGCGGGCGGCGGCGGTGGCCATCAGCTCGCCGGCGATCTCGCGGATGCGCTCCTTCATCCTGGCCTTGCGGGCCTGCCAGGCGACGCCGCCCAGCTTGTCGAGGCCGACACCCTCGCTGTCCGCGCCGTAGCGGCTCAGCACTTCCAGATTTTCCACCGGCACGTAGAGCTTGTCGCCGCCGGCATATTCGAGCTGGACGCAATCGTGCGGCGCCTTGCTCACCGGGATCGATGTCAGCCCCTCATAGCGGCCGATGCCGTGATCGACATGGACCACGAGGTCGCCCGGCGACAGCGTCGCCAGCTCCTGCATGAAAGCGTCGGCGGATTTCTTGCGGCGCTGGCGACGGACGAGGCGGTCGCCCAGCATGTCCTGCTCGGTGAGCAGCGCCACGTCGGGCGTGGTGAAGCCGTGGTCGAGCGGCAGGACGGTGAGGGCGACCGCACCTTTCGCCGTCGCCCTGGCGGCGCCCAGCGCCTCCTGCCAGCTGTCGGCCAGCTCGATATGATCCAGCCCGTGATCCGCCAGCAAGCCGGCGAGCCGCTCGCGCGAGCCGATCGAATAGCTGGCGAGGATCAGCTTCTTCTTGTCGCGGTGCAGCGTGCGGGCGTGCGCCGCCACCGCCTCGTAGACATTCTCCTGCGCGGTCCGCTCGGGCGTGAAGTCGCGCGGGCCGTCCACGTCGAAGTCGAGCACCGTGGCGCTCTCCGGCTCGCGGAAGGGCGTGGTGATGTGCAGCGGGCGGTCGGCGATCTCCTGCTCCCACTCGGTATCGGACAGATACAGCGTCGCGGCCGGCAGCGGGCGATAGCTGCCCGGATCGCTCGACTGGGCGCGGACGCGGTTGGCGTGATAGTCGGCGATCGCCTCGAAGCGATTCTGCGCGGCGGCGGGCGCGCCGGAATCGCGGACGATCACGTCCTCGTCCGACAGATGATCGAACAGGGTGGCCAGCCGCTCCTCGAACAAGGGCAGCCAATGCTCCATGCCGGCGAGGCGTCGGCCGTCGCTCACCGCCTGGTAGAGCGGATCGCCGGTCGCGGTGGCGCCGAAGCGCTCGCGATAGCCGGTGCGGAAGCGCTTGATGCTCTCCTCGTCGAGCAAGGCCTCGGAGGCCGGCAGCAGGGTGAAGCCGTCGACCCGGTCGACGGTGCGCTGGTCGGACGGATCGAAGCGGCGGACGCTCTCGATCTCGTCGCCGAAGAAATCGAGGCGCAGCGCCAGCTCCTCGCCCGAGGGCCAGAGATCGACGAGGCCGCCGCGCACCGCATATTCGCCGGGATCGGCGACCGTGTCGGTGCGGACATAGCCATTGGCCTGGAGCAGGTGGGCGAGCTTGTCGCGATCGATCCGCTCGCCCGGCGCCAGCCTGGCGACCAGCTGGCGGATGCGGAAGGGGGTCAGCGTGCGCTGGGTGGCGGCATTGACCGTCGTCACCAGCAGGGTCGGGCCCTTCGCCGGCTTCTGCAGCGCCTGCAGCGTCGCCAGCCGCTCGGCCGAGGCGCGCAGCGAGGGCGAGGCGCGATCGAAGGGCAGGCAATCCCAGGCCGGGAAGGCGAGGGTGGTCAGCTCCGGCGCGAAGAAGTTCGCGGCATCGGTGATGGCGCGCATCTGCACGTCATCGGCGGCGACGAAGACGGCGCGGTTCTTCGATGCCCGCGCGAGATCGGCGAGCAGCCAGGGCAGGAAGCCCGGCGGCACGGCGGAGAGAGTGAGAGGCCGCGCGGCCTTGAGGATCGTCTGGAGGGGGTCAGTCACGTCTTGCACCGTTCACATCGCATGCCCCTGACGCCGTTCGTCCTGAGCGAAGTCGAAGGACGGGCTGCAAGCGCAGCGCGCATGGCCCGCACTTCGACTTCGCTCAGTGCGAACGGGGTGGGTTGGAAGAATGAAAATCAATGCGCCCGCGAGGCCGGCGTGCCCGGCAGCGGCACGTAGTCCAGCGTCTGCATCGCGCGCATCAGCGGGCCGTCATAGGCCTCCGGCACCGGCCGCGTGCCCATCGCCCAGGCCATCACGTCGACATCGTCCTCCACCAGCAGCGCCTCGAACCAGGCGAGCTCCGCCTCGCCCCAATCGGGCGAATGGCGATCGAAGAAGCCGCCGATCAGATAGTCCGCCTCGCGCGTGCCGCGGTGCCAGGCGCGGAAGCCGAGGCGCTTGAGGAGATGCTCGCGGGTCCCGACAGTCACAATATTGCCGCTCCAACAGCCATTTGGCCGGCGGGCGCTTTCGGCGCGCGTCGGCTGTGGTAGAGCGCATGTAGGCATGAGACCGGACATCCTCAATCCATTGTTCGCCGAAGTGGAGGCGCTGAAGGGCATTGGCCCGACGCTGGCCAAGCCGCTGGCGAAACTCGGCATCGCGCGCGTGGTGGACCTGCTGTTCCACCTGCCGACCGGCATGGTCGAGCGGCGCCGGATCGAGCGACTCGACATGGGCGACGCCGGGCGCGGCGTGATCGTCACGCTGACGCCGCAGAGCTACAAGGGCAGCTCCTCGCCGCGCGGCCCCTTCCGGGTGCAGGCCACCGACGCCGAAGGCAACTATGTCAGCCTCGTCTTCTTCGGCGGCAATTCGGGCTGGGCGCGCAAGCAATTCCCGCTGGACGAGCCGCGCGTGGTGGCGGGCCGGCTCGATCTCTACGGGCAGGAATTGCAGATCGTGCACCCGGAATCGGTGCCGCTGGCGGAAGCGGGCGAGATCGTCGAGCGCGAGCCGGTCTATCCGCTGTCTGCCGGCATCACCTCCAAGCGGCTGGCGCAACTGGTGGCGCAGGCGCTGGAGCGGGTGCCGAGCCTGCCAGAATGGATCGAGCCCAGCCTGATCCAGCAGAAGGGCTGGCCGGGCTTCGCGCAGGCGCTGGAGCGCGCGCATGGCGATCCCGCCGATACGCTCTCCCGGGAAAGGCTGGCCTATGACGAGGTGTTCGCCAACCAGCTGGCCCTGATGCTGGTCCGCGCCTCGACCCGCCGCCGCAAGGGCCGCGCGCTCGCCGGCGACGGGCGGCTGCGCGCCAGGCTCGATCTGCCCTACGCCCCCACCGGCGCACAGGCCCGCGCGATCGCCGAGATCGAGGGCGACATCGCGCAGGAGACGCCGATGCTCCGCCTGCTGCAGGGCGACGTCGGCGCGGGCAAGACGCTGGTCGCCACCATGGCGCTGCTCGCGGCGGTGGAGGCGGGGGCGCAGGGCGCGCTGCTGGCGCCGACCGAGATCCTCGCCCGCCAGCATTTCGCGACGTTGCAGCGGCAATTGGCGCCGCTCGGCCTGACGGTGGCGATCCTCACCGGCCGCGAGAAAGGGCGTGCGCGCGAATCGACGCTGATGGGCCTCGCCGACGGATCGATCGACATCCTGATCGGCACCCACGCCATCTTCCAGGAAGCGGTGACCTACAAGGCGCTCGGCCTCGTCGTGGTGGACGAGCAGCACCGCTTCGGCGTCGCCCAGCGCCTGATGCTGGCGGCCAAGGGGAGCCATCCGCCGCACATGCTGGTGATGACCGCCACGCCGATCCCGCGCACCCTGCTGCTCGCCAGCCATGGCGAGATGGATGTCAGCCGGCTGGACGAGATGCCGCCCGGCCGCCAGCCGATCGAGACGCGGGTGATCGCGGTCGAGCGGATGGACGAGGTGGTCGCCGGGCTCGGCCGTCACGCCGCGGGGGGCGGGCAGGCTTATTGGGTGTGCCCGCTGGTCGAGGAGACCGAGGCCGGCGACGATGCGGCGGCCGAGAGCCGGGCGGCGGCGCTCCGGCTGGTTCTGGGCGAGGACAAGGTCGGGTTGGTCCATGGCCGCATGAAGGGGCCGGACAAGGATGCGGTGATGGCCGCCTTCCAGCGGGGCGAGATATCCGTGCTGGTCGCGACGACGGTGATCGAGGTCGGCGTCGACGTGCCCAATGCCACGCTGATCGTGATCGAGGGCGCGGAGCGCTTCGGCCTCGCCCAGCTTCACCAGCTGCGTGGCCGGGTCGGGCGGGGCAGCGGCAAGTCGACCTGCCTGCTGCTGCGCGGCGGCATGCTGAGCGAGACGACGCGCGCCCGGCTCGCCCTGATGCGCGACACCAATGACGGCTTCCTCATCGCCGAGAAGGATCTGGAGCTGCGCGGCGGCGGCGAGATCCTCGGCACCCGCCAGTCCGGCGAGCAGGGCGCGCGGCTCGCCGATGCCGCGCAGACGGCGGCGCTGATCCCCACCGCCCATGCCGATGCCCGGCTGCTGACCGATCGCGATGGCGGACTGGAAGCACCGCGCGGGCAGGCGGCGCGGACCCTCCTCTATCTGTTCGAGCGCGACGCGGCGGTCGGCCTGCTGCGGGCGGGATAGAAGCCCCTCCCTGAAAGGGAGGGGTTGGGGTGGGTCTTGGGTCGCGATACGGAAGCCCCGCCGGACGAGGTCAAAGTCACGCGCGCCTCCACCCACCCCCGACCCCTCCCTTTCAGGGAGGGGAGAAGAAGGGAGGGAAGGGTCTTACACCGTCCCCCAGCGCGTGCGGTGCGCGTCCACGCCCTGCTCGCGCAGCGCCACGGCCTGCTCGCGCCATTCCTCATAGGCGATGGTGCCGGATTTCAGGCCCAGCCGGGTCTCCAGCGCGGCGGCGTCGCCGTCCGACAGCGCCTCGATCTGGCGATAGCTGTAGAGACCGGCATCGTTCAGGCTGATCTCCCGATCGCGGCCGATGCCGCGGATCAGCGCGAGATCGTCGCGATGGCCGGCCGCCGCGGCGCCGATCGCGCCCGCCGTGCCGGGGCCGACGGGATGGCCCGCGACCTGCCGCTCCAGCTCGGCGATCCGCTCGCGGGCGGCGGCCAGCTGCGTCTCGGCATTCTTCCGGACGGCGACTTCGTCATTATAGGCGCGACGCCATTTGGCGCCGCCCGAGCGCGAGAGCAGGCCGATCAGCCAGCCCAGGACGAGCACGAGGGCAAGGATCGCCCACTGGTTCGGGGTGAAGCCCATGGCAGCCTCCTCTTGTTACGGAGGCAGAACCGCCGAGGAGGAAAGGGTGTTCCCATCCGGGTGCGGAGATGCCGGGCGGCGCGCTGTTCGGCCGATGGGCCTGTCGATCTGGAAGCCGTCATCGAGATATGGCATCGGCCGGCCATGATCGATCCATCGCTGCCGAAAGCCGTGACCGCCGCCGCCCTGCTGGAAGGCGAATTCCGCCTGCGCTCGGGCCAGATGTCGTCGACCTATTTCGACAAATATCGCTTCGAGGCCGATCCGGCGCTTCTGAAGCGCGTCGCGGCCGAGATGATCCCGCTGCTGCCCGAAGGCAGCGAGATTCTGGCCGGGCTCGAACTGGGCGGGGTGCCGATCGCGACGGCGATATCGCTCGCGACGGGGATGCCCGCCGCCTTCGTCAGGAAGACGGCGAAGGAATATGGCACCTGCCTGGCCGTCGAAGGCGGCGACGTCACGGGCAAGCGCGTGGTGCTGATCGAGGATGTGATCACGACCGGGGGCGCGGTCGCCGATGCCGTCCGGCTGGTCGAGGCGGCCGGCGCGCGGGTGACGGCGGTGGTCTGCGCCATCTGGCGGGGGGAGGGGGCGCCCCGGATCGCCGCCTTGCCGGATCTCCCGGTGTTCGCGGCGATGACCAGGGACGACCTGCTCGGCTGAGCGCCTCAGGGGGCGGCGTTCCCGCCGCCCCTCGCGGCTTACCCCATCTTGCCCGAGCCCATCGCGTCGCTGATCGAGCAGGCCGCCGGCCCCAGGATCACGATGAACAGCACGGGCAGGATGAACAGGATCAGCGGCACCGTCATGATCGCGGGCAGGCGGGCGGCCTTTTCCTCGGCGCGCATCATGCGCTCGTTGCGGAATTCGGCCGACAGCACGCGCAACGCCGAGGCGAGCGGGGTGCCGTATTTCTCCGTCTGGATCATGGTGGTGACGACGCCGCGCACCGAATCCAGCGCCACGCGGGTCGAAAGGTTCTCGAAGGCCTGGCGGCGCTCGGTGAGGAAGCCCAGCTCGATCGCGGTCAGCATGAACTCGTCGCCGAGCTCGGGATAGGCCTTGCCCAGTTCCTTCGCCACGCGGCTGAACGCGGCATCGACGGTGAGGCCGGCCTCGGCGCAGATGACGAGCAGGTCGAGCGCATCCGGCAGGCCCTTGCGGATCTCGCCCGAGCGCTTGGTGATGGTGTTCTTGAGCCAGATGTCCGGCCCCTTGTAGCTGAGCACCAGCGCGCCCGCGACGAAGGCATAATGTTTGAACGGGCCCCAGCTCGGGAACCAGCCCAGCAGATAGACGCCGATGATCGCCACGCCGCCGATCACGATCGGCAGCACCATGCGCGCGAAGATCACCGCGACGGCGGCGTCCTTCGAGCGGATGCCGGCCTGGAGCAGCTTGATCTGCGCATCCTTCAGCTGGCTTTCCTGCAGCACCTTCAGCGACGACAGCGCGGAGCGCATCTTGTCGGTCGCCTCGTTGCGCGCGCTCAGCTTGGCGCGCCGCCGCGAGGTGGAGGCGGTGATGCCGAGCTTGAGCTGCTCGCGGCGCTCGTTCAGCGCCTTGACGCGCTTCGCCATGGGATCGCGCACCGTGGTCGCCAGATAGAGGGCGAACAGCACCGCCATGGCGGCGAGCGCGGCCATGAAGGTGCCGAGCACCATGGCGTCGATACCGAAGATGGAGGGGTGGCTTGCCATGTCTCTTGCTCCCGCCTCAGATCTCGAAGCTGACCATCTTGGCCATGATGAAGGCGCCGATGCCCATCCAGACCAGCCCCACGCCGCCGGCGACCATCAGCCGCGTCTGGGTGAAGAAGCCCATCATGTAATCCGGGTTCATGAAATAGACGGTGAAGAACACGAAGAAGGGCAGCGAGCCGACGATGTAGGCCGAGGCCTTCGATTCCGAGGACATCGCCTTGATCTTGAGCTTCATCTGCGCGCGCTTGCGCAGCACGTCGGCGAGGTTGGCGAGCGTCTCGGCGAGGTTGCCGCCGGTCTCGCGCTGGATCTGCAGCGTGATGCAGAAGAACTGGAATTCCGGCGTGCCGAGGCGGTCCGCCGTCTCCTGCATCGCCGCCTCCATCGTGCGGCCGATCTTGATGCGATCGCCGATCAGGCGGAATTCGACGCCGACGGGGCCGGGCACTTCCTGGCCCACCACGCCCAGCGTCTCCGTGATCGGCAGGCCCGAGCGCAGGCCGCGCACCAGCAGCTCGATCGCATCGGGGAACTTGCCGTTGAACTGGGCGACACGGCGCGTGATCAGCATGCCGACCACCTTGTGCGGTATGCCGAGCCCGGCCGCGAGGCCGATGAACAGGCTGATCAGGATCGGAACGTGCTTGATCGCCAGGAGCAGCGCGACGACCAGCGCGACGCCCAGGCAGACCATGAAATACTGGCCCAGCGTCCAGCTCTTGCCGGTCTGCTGGAGGCGCAGGCGGAGCATGTCGGGCTTGGGCAGAAAGCGATTGGCGTAACCGTCCAGCTTCGTGTCGCGCTGGGTGAGCGCGCGGCGCATCTGCGCCTGCATCGCGGCCTCGCTGGCGGCGCCCGAATGGCGGGTCTTCAGGCCCTCCATGCGGCGCGTTTTCGACTTGGCCGCCGACGGCCCCGAAAAGGCCATCAGGATCAGCCCGAGCGACACGCATCCGCTGAACGCCATGAGCAATGCCGGAAACATCAGCCGATCGCCTTCCCGTACCTGGAACCCGCGGGCCGCCGCCCCATGACGGGGGCGCCGGCCCGGTTGATCACTTCGCCTTGCGCTTGGGCAGCAGCGACCGGAAGTCGCCCAGCTTGTCCATCAGCGACCTGGCATCCCCGCCATTCTTCGCGTCGCCATTCTCAGCCGCGCGGCTGATGCCGCGCGCGAGCTCGACCAGCGGCGCGCCCGTCTTGCTAGACTTGGCGACCTCGGCCAGCGGCTTCCCCAGCTTGGCGGCCTGGGTGAACAGCTTCACGTCAAAGGGGATCGCCAGATCGATCTTGCGCTCGATCGAATCCTCGAACTCCTTGCGGCTGATCTCGCCCACGCCGGAGACGACGCGGTTGGCCACCACCGTCACGCCGGCACCCGGCGTGTTGGCCTTGAGCCAGGAGAGCATCCGGATCGTGTCGCGCGCGGCGGCCAGCGTCAGCTCGGTCACCAGCACCACCGACTGGGTGTCGTGCAGCAGGTGCGGATGCTGGATCAGCATGTGCCGCGGCAGATCGAGCACGGTCGCCTCGAACGCCGTCTTCAGCTCCTCCTGCAGCTGGTAGAAGGCCGAGCCGTCGGTGAGCAGCGGCTGGTTCAGCGGCGCTTCGGCGGAGAGCACCGAGAGCTTCTCGGTGGCCTTCACCATCGCGCGCTCGATGAACAGGCCGTCGATGCGGCTCGGATTCTCGATCGCGTCGGTCAGGCCCCGGCCGGGCTCCACGTCGAACGCCAGCGCGCCGGTGCCGAAGTGGATGTCGAGATCGAGCAGGGCGGTCGAGCGGCCCTCATTCTCGCCGAACAGCCAGCCGAGCGAGGTGGCGACGGTCGAGGCGCCGACGCCGCCGCGGACCCCGATCACCGCCGTCATCAGATGCGGGCGATCGGCGACATGCTCGGGCGTGCGCGGCCCCGACAGAGTGAGCTGCGCGTGCGCGAAAGCCTCGCGCGCCTGATCGGGGCTGAACGGCTTCAGGATGTAATCCTGGATGCCGCTCGCGACGAGGTCGCGATAGAGGCGCACGTCGTTGACCTGGCCGGAGGCGATCACCACCGTGCCGGGCTCGCAGACCTCGGCCAGCGCGTTGATGTCGTTGAGCGGGTCCCCGCTTTCGGACATGTCGACGAACAGGATGTGCGGGCTGGCGGAGACGGCGAGCGTCTGCACCGCATTGCGCAGGCCGCCCTTGTGCACCTTCTCCGGCGGCCAGCCCATCTCGATGGCGACGGGGCGCAGCGCGTCGGCGGTCTGGTCGTCGCAGACGAACGCGGCGAACGGATCGCGCAGCGTGGCCGAGCGGGTGTGGAACGGAGCATTCATGTCAGTTGCCCCCCTTGCTGCTTTCTTGCTTCAGGCCGCCCGAGCCGGTGTTCGTGGCGTCGCGATAGGTCTTGATCGCCTTCACGCTCAGCTGCGCATCGGCCGTGCGGTCATAGGCATGGCCTTCGACCAGATCCTGCGGATTGGCGATCATCGCCGCCATGTTGAGGGCGGTGGCGCAGCCATAGTTGGACTGCGTCGATCCCGAATATTCGGGGCCGTTGCCATGCGTGTAATTGGGGCAGTCATCGACGCGCGCGACGGCGCGGCTGACGACGATGCGCAGCGCGCCCGCACCCGGATGGCCGGCCGTGACCGGCGCCGCCTCGTGGCTGACCAGCATGCCGTAGCGGGCGACGACGCCGCCCACCGCATCCTGCGCGGCGCCGCCGCGCCAGCCCAGCGGATCGTCGAGCGTGATGGTGTCGCCATAGCCGAGCCCGAGGCCGTCGAACCAGCCGGACAGCCGCTCCGCCTCGCCCGGCGCGAGGCCGGTCGGGGTGGTGCCGACGTCGAGCACATAATCGGTGCGGCTGACGATCGGCTGGTGGACCGAGTCGACGCCGCGATTGATGCCGTTGCCTTCGGGGCGGGCCTGGGCAGCGCCGGCGCCGAGCAGGAGAGCGGCGACCGCCGTCGCGGCGCGGAGCTTGGAGATGCTGTGTGCCATGGGCGTTGTCCTCAGTTGCCGGAGAAGCCGGGGCCGACGGCCGGGGCGGTGACGGGCGGCGTGGCGACCGGCTTCGGCCGCTTCTTGTCGGCCTTGTTGTCGGTATGCTGGTCGAGCAGGATTTCCTGCGCGTCGGTGCCCATGCGGTAGCCGTCGGTGGGAAGCGCGATCTTGTTGTCGCTGACCGGCTTCACCAGATACGGCGTCACCACGATGATCAGCTCGCTCTCGGAGCGCTTCCAGCCGTTCGAGCGGAAGAGCTGGCCGATGACGGGCAGGTCGCCCAGGAAGGGCGCCTTGTTCACCGAGTTCGACGTGTTGTTGTTCAGCAGGCCGCCGATCACGAAGCTCTGGCCGGAGCCGAGTTCCACCGTCGTCTCCGCGCGCCGCGTGGTGAGCCCGGGGATCTGGTAGCCGTTGATGCTGACCGTGGACGAGGTCAGCTGCGACACTTCCGGGCGCACGCGCAGCGAGATGCGGCCGTCGCCCAGCACCGTCGGGGTGAAGGCGAGGCTGACACCGTACTGCTTGTACTCGATCGTGGTGACGCCCTGAAACTGCGGCACCGGGATCGGGATCTCGCCGCCGGCCAGGAAGCTCGCCGTCTCGCCTGAAAGCGCGGTCAGCGTCGGCTGGGCGAGCGTGGTCGCATAGCCGTCGGTCTCGGCGAGATCGAGCGCGGTCAGGATATCCATGCCGAGCATGTGGCCCATGAAGCCGAAGCGGGTGGTGCCCGAAGCAGCGGCCGCCAGATTGTAGAGCGTATCGCCGATATGCGCGCCGTTCGCGTCCACGGCGTTGGACGTGCCCGGCGTGCCGGGGGACGTCGTGATCGTGCCGGGATTGCCCTGCGAGGTGCCGAACAGGAAGCCGCCCGAATTGTCCCGGGTCAGGATGTTGAAGCCGATATTCTTCGACAGGTCGCGGTTCACCTCGGAGAAGCGGACGCGCAGCATCACCTGCAGCGGGGTCGCCGTCTTCAGGCGGCTGACCACCTGCGCGTCCTTGCCGACGAAGGCCTGGACGAGACGGTTGGCCTCCTCGATGTCGTTGGGAGCGGCGACGGTGCCGGTCAGCACCACCACGCCGTTCATCGGCGTCGCGGTGATCTGCGCGTCCGGCATCGCGATCTTCAGCATCTGGCCGACGCTGCCCATGTTGGTGCCGACCCGGACGGTCGCCGAGAACACCACCGCGCCGTCCTTGGACGTGGCCGAGAGCGTCGTCTCGCCGCCGCCCTTGCCGAAGACGTAGAGGCGGGTGGGCGAGCGGACCTGGACATCGGCGATGCCCGGATCAGCGACGAACAGGTCGCTCATCGGGCGCGGCAGCATGATCAGCTGCCCGCGGCCGGTGGAGAGCGTGATCACCTGGCCGGTCAGCGGGGCCGGGGCCGGGGCCGAGGCCTTGGCGGCGGCGCGCTTCGGCGCCGGATGCCACTTGGCGGAGGCCGGGGCCGCGGGGATCGCGGCGAGGCCGAGGGCCAGGACAGCGGCCAGCGCGGTGCCGGCAGCGCCATGGCGCGTCATCTTCAGGATCGACATGTTCACTTACCCCCCACGGGCGTGTCGGTGACGTTGATGCCGCGAGCGACATGGATGACCGGGCCCATCGGCACGGCCGCACCGGCCGGAGGCGCCCCCGCGCCGGCGCCGGCACCCAGCGGCTGCGGCGGCATCCCGCCGGCGAACCCGCCGCGCGGCGCCGAGTTGCGGGCGAAGCGCGAGACCTCGCCGCCGGTGGTGAAGGTGGTGCCGGTGTCCTGCGGACGGCTGGCGACATCGAGCATCATCTTCTGCTCGACCTTGGGATCGGTGCCAGCCGGAACCTTGAGGTCGCCGGACGCGATCGCCTGCTCGAGCTGCTGGTTGTTGTCGGCCAGCGGCCGCAGCGAGAGCGAGAGCGAGCCGAGCTTCTGCGCGACGGCGATCTTCTCGGCGAGCTTGGGCGTCGCCTCCACCGTCACCATCGAGAAGTTGGACAGCTGGGTCTTGCCGTCCTGGTTCGGCTGGTTGTCGTAGCGCTGGTCGGTGGCGAGTACGCGGATGTTGCGCACGATCGTCTCGGTGGCCTGCAGCGGCTGGCTGCTCTGCTCGCCGCCGCCCTGCACGGTCTGCGTCAGCATCAGGTCGACGCGGTCGCCCGGGAAGACGAAGCCGGCGACCGAGGAGGCGCCGCCGACCGAGACGGTGACGGCGCGCATGCCCGGCGTCAGCGCCGCGGCGAGGAAGCCGCGATCCTGCGGCGAGACGAGCGACCCCTGGGTGACCGGCTGGCCGGCGGTGACCTCGGCGCGGACGACCATGCCGATCATCTTCTGCGGATCGACGTTGGCATTGCCCTTCACGTAATAGGCGCCGTCGACGAGGTCCTTCGGCCAGGGCTGGAAGCGCACCGAATCCGGCCCCAGGATGGTGCCGACCGGCAGCGGCTTGGTCGCGACGAGGACCTGCGGCCCGGTGGGCTGCGGCGCCACGGCGGCGACCGCCTGCGGGGCGGCGGCGGAGCCGAACATGTTCTTCGCCATGATGGCTGTCACTGCGGCGACGAACAAAGCGCCCACCAGCAATGCAATCTTCTTTCCGTCCATGACGTTTCCGCCCCCTACAGGCCTAGATTCAGTTACGATTGAGCTTCATCGCGCGAATTGGTAAAAATATCGTTCGGCGAGAACTGGAATGGTCGCGATCGCTATTGCGACCCCGTAAGGAATTTCGAGCGGTGTCTCGATCTTGCGGAGCTTGTGCCGCACGAGCATTGCGACGGTGAGGATCCCGCCGCCGATCGACATCCATACGATCATCCGCATGAAATCGAGCGGGGCGAGCCACAGGCCCAGCGCCACGATCAGCTTGACGTCACCGCCGCCCATCGCTCCGATCGCGAAGGCGCCGGCGAAGATCAGCAGCGCGACGCCCGCCACCGCGAGCTGGATCGCGATTCCGGGCCACGGCGCCACGCCGCAGGCCCACCACCAGAGCGGCGCGGCCAGCGCGATGCCGGCGTTCAGCGGATTCGGGATGATGCGCGCACGGATATCCGTCCACATCGCGTAGACGAGGGCGGCGACGAGGCCGCCGGTGAGGAGTCCGGTGAGAGCGGTCTGCATGACCGCCCCTACTAGACGGCACCGCTTGCCAAACCGTAACCAGCGGAAAAATGGCTACGACCGCTTTTTCGCCCGAATCGGACTTCGATCGCCGAAAGCATCCGGAAGGGATGCGATTTCCCGTCTGGACGGCGGCGGACGGCTGGCCGCACCGCGCCTATCGCTGGCCGGCGGCCCGCGACGCCGGCGGGGCGCGGCGCGGCAGCCTGCTCTTCCAGTCCGGCCGGGCCGATTATATCGAGAAATATCTCGAAGCCTGCGATCACTGGCATCGCCGGGGCTGGGATATCGAGGGGTTCGACTGGCGCGGGCAGGGCGGATCGCGCACCTTCACCGGGACGCTGGATCCCGACGACCGGCTGAGCTTCGATCCGCTGATCGACGATCTGATGGATTTCGTGGAGGGCTGGAGGGCGCGCACGCCGGGGCCGCACGTGCTGGTGGCCCATTCGATGGGCGGCCATGTCGCGCTGCGCGCCTGCGCGGAGAAGGGGCTGGCGCTCGATGCGCTGGTGCTGGTCGCGCCGATGCTGGCGCTCAACACGGGCCATATTCCCCGTATCCTGGCGAGCGCGGTGGTCGGCGGCGCGCGGCTGGCGGGCCTCGGGCGTCGCGCGATCTTCCGCGACAATTACGCCAATCCGCGCCGCTACCTGCGCCTCACCGCCAGCCGGCCGCGCTACGACGACGCGCAATATTGGAAGCAGGCCATGCCCGGCATCGCGATGGGGCCGCCGACCTGGAACTGGATCGGCGCGGCGCTCGCCGGCGATCGCCGCATCGCCAGCAAGGGCGAGCTGGAGAGCGTGCGGACGCCGGTGCTGCTGCTCGCCGCCGGGCTCGACAAGCTGGTCCGCGACGAAGCGATCGCGGCGGCGGCGCGGCGCCTGCCCGATGCGGAGATGGCGCTGTTCCCCACCGGCCGCCACGAGCTGCTGCGCGAGGCCGACGAGAACCGCCTGCCGGTGATCGCCGCCATCGACGACTTTCTCGATCGCCGGGCGCCGGCCCGGTGACCCGCCACGATATCGTGATCGTCGGTGCCGGCATGGCCGGCGCCAGCCTCGCCGCGGCGCTGGCGCCTTACGCCTCGGTGCTGATGATCGAGGCCGAATCGCTTCCCGGCTACCATGCGACGGGCCGCTCCGCCGCTTTCTGGTCCGAAACCTATGGCGGGCCGGGCGTGCAGCCGCTGACCAGCGCTTCCGGGGCGTTCCTGCGGGACGGGGGCTTCTTGCGGGCGCGGGGCGCGCTGCATCTGGCGGGCGAGGCGGATTTCGCGCGCCTCGACCGGTTTTCCGAGAGCTTCGCGGGCACGGGCATCGCCTTGACGCCGCTCGACGCGGCCGCCGTCGCGGATCGCCTGCCGGGGCTGCGCCCGGGCCGGTGGCGCGGGCTGCTGGAGGCGAGCACCACCGATATCGACGTGGGGGCGCTCCACGCGCATTACCTGCGGGACGCGAAAGCGGCGGGCGCCGGCCTCGTCTGCTCCGCGCCGTTGCGCTTCGCGGCGCGCGAGAGCGGGCGCTGGCGGATCGACGCCGGGGAAGCACTGACCGTCGAAGCGGACATCCTGGTGAATGCCGCCGGGGCCTGGGCCGATCCGGTCGCACGGATCGCGGAGGCGTCGCCGCTCGGCATCCAGCCCTATCGCCGCACCATCGCGCAGCTCCGCGTCATGCCGGAGGTGCCCGATGATCTGCCACTGGTGATCGACGTGGCCGAGCGCTTCTACTTCAAGCCCGAGGCGGGCGGCCGCCTGTGGCTGAGCCCGCACGACGAGACGCCGGCCGTCGCGGGGGATGCGGCGCCCGAGGAGATCGACGTCGCGACCGCGATCGACCGGATGGAGAAAGTGGTGGACTGGCGGGTCGAGCGGGTCGAGCGGAGCTGGGCCGGCCTGCGCAGCTTCGCGCCGGATCGCCTGCCGGTCTACGGCTTCGATGCGGCGGTGCCGGGCTTCTTCTGGTTCGCGGGGCAAGGGGGCTTCGGCATCCAGACGGCGCCGGCGGCGGCGCGGCTGGGCGCGGCGTTGCTCCTGGGGAGGACGGTGGAAGCGGGGCTGGACGCGGAGCGGTATCAGCCCGCGCGCTTCTCCCCTCCCTGAAAGGGAGGGGCTGGGGGTGGGTTCCTCTCCGGATCAAGGCAGCGCCCGCCCCACACGAACCCACCCCCGACCCCTCCCTTTCAGGGAGGGGGGAAGCCCCTACCTCCGCCCGAACTTCAGCGCCTCGGCGCTCGCCAGCTGGTCGACCCGCTCATTCTCGTCGTGCCCGGCATGGCCCTTCACCCATTTCCATTCCACCCGGTGCGGGGCGGCGGCGGCGAGCAGTTCCTGCCAGAGATCGGCATTCTTGACGGGCTTCCTGTCCGCCGTCTTCCAGCCATTCTTGCGCCAGCCGTGGATCCATTTGGTGAGGCCGTCCATCACGTAGCGGCTGTCGGTGGTGAGCAGCACCCGGCAGGGGCGCGTCAGCGCCTGCAGCCCACGGATCGCGGCGGTCAGCTCCATGCGGTTGTTGGTGGTGAGTGGTTCGCCGCCGGACAATTCCTTCTCGGTCGCGCCCATGCGCAGCAACGCGCCCCAGCCGCCGGGGCCGGGATTGCCCTTGCAGGCGCCGTCGGTGAAGATGTGGACGAGCGACAGTTCGTCGGTCACGCGGTGAAGCACTCCGGGTTGTTGGCGTAGAAATCGAGCCGGCGGAGGAAGGCCAGCGGGTCCTTGCGGGTGACCAGCGCGTCGGCAGGCGTGTTCAGCCAGTCCCAGGCGCGGGTGAGCGTGAAGCGCAGCGCCGATCCGCGCGCCAGCACCGGCAAGGCGGCGCGCTCCGCATCGGACAGCGGATGGGCCGCGCCATAGCCCTCCAGCAGCGCCGCGCCGACCGCCGCGTCGAAATCCCGCCCGTCGGCCGAGAAGGCCCATGCGCTGTGCGTCACCGCCACGTCCCAGGCGCGGACTTCCGAGCAGGCGAAGTAGAAGTCGATCATGCCCGTCACCCGATCGCCCAGCATCAGGACGTTGTCCGGGAAGAGATCAGCATGGATGACGGAGCGCGCCAGCCCGGACGGCCAGTGCGCGTCAAGATAGGCCAGCTCGTCTGCGATGCGGGTCGAGAAGCCCGGCGCGATCTCGTCCACGGCGGTCCCGCAGCGGCCGGCCAGCTCGCGCCATCCGGCGAGGCCCAGCGTGTTCGTCCGCTCCGGCGTGAAATCCGCCAGCGCGGCATGCATCCGCCCCAGCGCTTCGCCGGTCGCGCGGGCCTGCGCGGGCGTGGGGTGGGACAGGGAGACGCCGTCCAGGAACTCGATCAGGCAGGCGGGCCGTCCGGCCACCGTCTGCACCTGCACGCCGCCCTCGTCCTTGAGCGCGCGGGGCACCGGCAGGCCGCGATCCGCGAGATGATCGAGCAGGGCGAGGAAGAAGGGCAGGTCGCCCGCATCGACGCGCTTCTCGTAGAGAGTCAGGATGAAGCGCCCGCCCTCGGCCTCGACCAGGTAATTGCTGTTCTCGACGCCCTCGGCGATGCCCTTGAACGAACGCAGCGCACCGACGCCGTAGCGCGCCAGCAGCGCGGCCATCTCCTCGGCCGGCACATGGGTGTAGACTGCCACTGAACTCCCCCGCGAATGCCGCCGCTCAGGCGGCGAGCCCGCGCGGCAGCTTGAAGATCATGCGCTCGACGGTGGTCTCCACCTCGCGCCGGGTGATCGCATAGCGGGTGGCGAGCCGATCGACCACCTCGCGCACCAGCACCTCGGGGGCCGAGGCGCCGGCGGTGATGCCGAGGATGCGGACGCCCTGCAGCCAGTCGAAATCGATGCAGGCGCCGCGCTGGACCAGCATCGCGCGCGCGCCCTCGCGCTCGGCGACCTCGACGAGGCGCAGCGAGTTGGAGGAGTTGGGCGCCCCGATCACCAGCATCGCGTCGCACTGGTGGGCGATCGTCTTCACCGCCGCCTGGCGGTTGGAAGTGGCGTAGCAGATGTCCTCGCCGTGCGGCCCCTGGATGCTCGGGAAACGCTTGCGCAGGGCATCGACGATGCCGGCGGTGTCGTCCACCGACAGGGTCGTCTGGGTGAGGAAGGCGAGATTGTCGGGATCGGCCACGTCCAGCGCGGCGACGTCCGCCTCGGTCTCGACCAGCGTCATCGCCCCCTCGGGCAGCTGGCCCAGCGTGCCGATCACCTCGGGATGGCCCTCATGGCCGATGAACAGGATGTGGCGCCCCTGCTCGGACAGGCGCTCGGCCTGGCGATGGACCTTGGAGACCAAAGGGCAGGTCGCGTCCAGCCAGGTCAGCCCGCGCTCCGAGGCCTTGAACGGCACCGCCTTGGGTACGCCGTGCGCCGAGAAGACGACCGGCGCATCGTCCGGCACCTCGTCCAGCTCCTCGACGAAGATCGCACCCTTGGCGCGCAGCTCGTCGACGACATATTTGTTGTGGACGATCTCGTGCCGCACATAGACGGGCGCGCCATATTTCTCGATCGCCAGCTCGACGATGCGGATCGCGCGGTCCACCCCGGCGCAGAAGCCGCGCGGGGCGGCGATCAGCAGGTCGAGCGGGGGGAGCCCGCTCGCGGCGGGTTCGGAGGCGGCGGTGTCGACCTGGATCATGTCGTACCCGGCCTTACGCGATTGCTTGCCTGCACGGAAGGCGCTTCCTATGATCCGCGCCCGATCGATCTCCATTCAGGACATACCCTCTTGCCGATGACCAAGCGCCTGCCGCTCGCCCTCCTGCTCGCCCCGCTGGTCCTCGCAGGCTGCGCCAAGGACAATGACATCACCGCGATCGGCGGCTCGATCGGCCAGGAGGTGAAGCGCACCAGCTGCCCGGCGGTCGGCGTGCCGGCTTATGCCGGCGACGTGACGCTGTTCAACCCGGCCGAGAGCCGCGACGCGCGCGCCATCGATGTGGTGGCGGTGCTCACCGACGTCCACGGCCAGTGCGACGATGCCGAGGACAATGGCAAGAAGCCGAACAAGAACGAGGCGTCCGAATCGCCCAATCTCACCAGCGTGGTGACCTTCAAGGTCCAGGCGCGGCGCAACGATCCGCATGGCGCCCGCGATGTGGTGCTGCCGTATTTCGCGGTGGTGATGCATGGCGGCACCGCCGTCGCCTCCAAGTCGATCAGCCGCATCTCGGTGCATTTCGACGATGGCAAGCTGCTCGCCACGGCCGACGGCCAGGCGACCGCCACGGTCAGCCGCGCCGCCGCGACGTTGCCGGAGAACATCCGCAACCGCCTGATCCGCAAGCGCAACGCCGACGATGCCGATGCCACGGTCGATCCGATGACCGACCCCTCCGTGCGCGCGGCGCTGGCCAAGGCGAGCTTCGAATTCCTCGTCGGCTTCCAGCTGACCCAGGAGCAGCTGGCCTACAACGCGACGAAGTGATCCGGACATGATCCAGTTGCACCGTTCGCACTGAGCGAAGTCGAAGTGCGGGCCCCAAGCGCAGCGCTTGCAGCCCGTCCTTCGACTTCGCTCAGGACGAACGGAGTGATTTTTCCGGGTTTCCCGGGACTCACATTGACTCCGCCTCCCGCATCGCCCACTCGGGAGCCGTCTCCGGCGGGCAACCGCTGGCTGCACGCGCGGGAGAGCGTGGCGGTTCGCAAGGGCCGCCGCCGCCGAAGGAGCAACCGCCCCGGAATCTCTCAGGCCACGGGACCGCGCGGGCAGGATCAGGCACTCTGGAAAGCGGGCGGACGGCCAGAAGCGGCCGGTCGCCCCACCGAAGGGGTAAGCGGTCTCGAAAGAGTCCGCGAAAGCTCTCAGGTTCCGTGACAGAGGGGGCGAGGATGGTGAGGGCGAATCCGCCCGCATCGCCTCGTCACACCGGCACGGAGGCCCTGATGACCGATACTGCCACCGAAGACCTGATCGAGACCGTGCCGGAGGCGCTGCCGCTCGACGCCTGGCACCGCAATCGCGGCGCCCGGATGGTCGAATTCGCCGGCTATTACATGCCGATCCAATATGATGGCATCATGGCCGAGCATCTCTGGACCCGCGAGCATGCCGGCCTGTTCGACGTCTCCCACATGGGCCAGCTGGTCTTCACCGGCGCCAATGATTCTGCCAATGATTCTGGGGGCGTCGCCGACGCGCTCGAGAGCCTGCTCCCGGCCGACATCAAGGGGCTGGGCGAGGGGCGCCAGCGTTACTCGCTGCTGCTGGCCGAGAATGGCGGCATCCTCGACGACCTGATGGTGACGCGGCTGCCGGCCGCCTCGCCGTTCGAAGCCGAGGGCGGCTTCTACATGGTCGTCAACGGCGCGACCAAGTGGGACGATATCGCCCATCTGCGCGAG
>Ga0105237_10003117_pt1 | contig 19957 bp, 15 predicted proteins | sample KBSC24metaG_FD_81520 | JGI IMG/M metagenome (GOLD analysis project Ga0105237, IMG submission 81520) | Corn rhizosphere microbial communities from Kellogg Biological Station, Michigan, USA - KBS C2-4 metaG | ecosystem: Host-associated > Plants > Roots > Rhizosphere > Soil | place: Michigan, USA... | reverse complement strand
GGCATCATCCAATCACTCACGACGACGCGAAATGGGTCTCGATCAAACATCTCCCAAGCTTCGGCGCCGTCGGTGGCCACGACGATCTCGTGACCGAGATTCTGCAGCGTCAGGTGCAGGACTTTCGCGGCGACGGCATCGTCTTCTGCAATGAGGATTTTCATCGAGTTCGGTGAACAAGCGTGGGCTGGAGGGTATCGATCACGCGGCACAGTTCGCCCTCAATGCGCGCGACCAGTTCACCCATGCAACCGAGACTGCCCGTCCCGCCACTCTTTTCGAGCTGCGTGCAAAGCGCTTGCAAGCGGCGGGCGCCGAACTGGGCGCAACTGCCCTTGAGCTGATGCGCGGCCAGGCCGACCCCGCGCGCATCCGCGGCATTGAATGCCGCGCGCATGTCCGCGATCGCATGTGGCGCACCGCGCACAAAGAGCTGGATCAGGTTCGCAAGAAAATGCTCGCTGCCCTCGCCAGGCAGGCTCTGAAGCTCGGCGATGGCCTTCGAATCCACGGCGCATTCCCCGTCCCCCTTTTGCAAATGATTCTGCGCCCGCTCCAGCGCCTCCGCCAGCTCGCCAAGGCTCACCGGTTTGCTGACATAGTCGTCCATGCCGGCGGCCAGACACTGTTCCCGGTCTCCTTTGATCGCGTTCGCCGTCATGGCAATGATCCACGTGCGGTGCGACCCGTTCTCACGTTGGCGAATCGCGGTCGATGCTTCGTAACCGTCCATCTCCGGCATATGGCAGTCCATCAACACGATGTCGTAGGGGATGTGGGCAAGAGCTTGCAGGGCCTCGAAGCCATTTCCGACCGCCTCCGCCCGATAGCCAAGCTTGCGCATCTGGCCCAGGGCGACCCTTTGATTGACCGCATTGTCCTCGGCAATGAGGACGCGCTCCTTGCGCAACGGAAAGACTGCCTTCGCGGCCAACGTCACGGCTCCGGCGGGCGGCTGTGGAAGATCCGGCCGGTCGAGCGATTCATCGAGGATGAGCACGCGCTGGCCGGCCGGCCCATGATTGCGATTGGCTGCGCCCGGCCGCGCTTCCTGCTTTTGCAACCGCAAGGTAAACCAAAAGGTCGAGCCCTTTCCCGGCACGCTTTCCACGCCGATGTCTCCATGCATCCTTTCGACAAGCTGCTTGCAAATAGCCAGGCCCAGGCCCGTACCTCCGAACCTCCGCGTCGTGGAAACATCGGCCTGGTTGAAGGCCTCAAACAGTCCCTTCTGGCTCTCGGGCGCAATACCGATTCCCGTGTCGCTCACCTCCAGACGCAACGCGCAGCACCGTTCCTCTTCCGCGAAACAGGAGACGCGCACCATGACTTCACCTTTCGTCGTGAATTTGATCGCGTTACCGACCAGGTTGGTGAGAACTTGCCGGATGCGGCCCGCATCGCCGCGAAGCCGCGTTGGGACGCTGGGTTCGACCAGGCCGGCGAGCCCGATCCTCTTTTCGTGAGCCTGATTGGCCAGCAGTTCCAATGTGCCCTCAACGACTTCGTGCAGATTGAAGTCAAGTTCCTCGAACATCAACTTGCCCTCCTCGATCTTCGAAAAATCGAGAATGTCGTTAATCACGGTGAGCAACCCTTCTCCGCTGGCGCGAATCGTTTCTGCGAATTCGCGCTGTTCGCCGGTAAGCGGTGTGTCCAGCAGCAGGTTGGTCATGCCAATGACACCGTTCATGGGCGTCCGGATTTCATGACTCATATTGGCGAGGAAGCGCGATTTGAGCCGTGTGGATTCCAGCGCGGCATCATGAGCTCGCGAGAATTCAGCCTCCACCTGCTTGCGCTCGGTGATATCTTCGACCGTGCCCACATGGCCGATCACCTCGCCGGCTTCCGAGCGAACGACCACGCTGCGGGCGTGGATCCAGCGAACCTCGCCATCCGGCCGCCGATAGCGATGTTCGCTGCTGAATTCCTGTCCCTGTTCGACCGCGTTCTCCCATTCGCCACGGACCCGGTGATCATCCTCCGGGTGCATGACCCGGTGCCAACCCGTTCCAATGGCCTCGGCCAGCGAAAGACCGGCGATCTTTTCCCAATGCGGATTCACGTAGAGACAGAGACCGCCTGCATCGCTTTCGAAAATGCCGATCGGCGCGGAGGAGCTTAGTTGGCGGTAACGCTGTTCGCTCGCCTGTAGCTCGTGATGCGCCACTTGCAGTTCCTGCGTGCGCACGCTGACCGTGCGTTCCAGTTGCTCCATGTTGCTGCGAGAGGATTGGAGCAACGACCATTTCTCCGTCAGCGCATGCGCCAATTGCAGGACCTCAATCGTGTCGAAAGGTTTCTTCAGAATGAGCACGCGTTCCGGATGGCCGACCTTGTCCATCATTTCATCCCACGATTTGTCGGAATAGGCGGTGCAGATCACAATCTGAAGGTCGGGATCGACTTCCCACAGCCGAACGGCCGTCTCCAATCCATCCCAACCGGGGGGCATGCGCACATCGGTGAACACCACCGAATAGCGCTGGCCGGTCCGCACCGCCGCTTTCACAAGTTCGAACGCCTGCGCTCCCTGAAGAGCAAAGCTCATTTCAAACCCATTGCGTCTGGAGGGAGTGGGATTGTCTCCGAATATCGCTGCCTCCTCCACATCGAAATCCGCTTCCGCCGCGTCGGCTCCCAGGATTTTGCGGAAGTCGTCGTGAATCGCTTCGTTGTCGTCCACCACGAGGATGCGATGGTTCCGTTCGACGGCCGGATTTGTCTTTCGGGAGCTTGCACAGGTATCGGTCAGGAGCATAAAATCAAAAAGCGGTTGCCAGGGAAGCGGTTGCGTCGGTGGGGGTATTCGTGTCATCCACCGGTTCGGCCAGCGCTTCCTTCAATGCGAGCAGGAGGGTTTGGGATGCGCAGGGTTTGGGAATGATCTGTCCGACGCCGAGCCGTTTGATCACGTCCATGCTGGCGGGATGTGCCACCCCCGTCGTGACAATGATCTTTACTGCCGGGTCGAGCTTTTTCAGCACACCGATCAGTGCCGCCCCGTCCATGAACGGCATGCTCATATCGGTGATCACGGCGCGGATTTCGTTGAAATGTTGCACGTACAGCCTGACTCCCTCCGCGCCGTCATTGCCGCACAATACACGGTAGCCAGAATGTTCGAGGGCGGTGCGCGTGACGGTAAGGATCGGCGCCTCGTCATCCACGACGAGGACGAGTTCTCCGTTCCCTCGCAGATGAGCGTCTTCCATTCCGCCCAAGTGTCCGTTGTCACTGGCCAGGGAATCGGCGGCTGGCATGAAAACACGGAAAGTGGTACCCTTGCCTTCCTCCGAAGACAGGGAAATGAAACCACCGTGGTTCCGAACAATGCGAAGCGTGGTGGCCAAACCCAGGCCGGTGCCCTTGCCTTGAACTTTCGTCGTAAAGAACGGATCGAATATCCTTTCGCGCAGGCCTTCCGCGATACCCGTGCCGGTGTCGGTCACCGTCAGGATGACATATCGACCAGGAACGGCACCGGGCTCTGCGGCAGCTTGCAGCGCGTCGATCTCGGCATTGTCCACGGCGACGGTAAGCGCGCCGCCGGAGGGCATGGCATCGCGCGCATTGACGCACAAATTGAGGAGCACTTGATGAGCCTGTGTCGCGTCGCCAAGGAAAGGCCACGCATCCGTTGCCAGACGGGACTGGAAAGTGATCGTCTTGGGAAAGGTGGAGCGGACGATGCTGCCGATCTCTTCCACCAATGTGTTCGGTGGAATGACCACGCGCTCACCCTCCACACCGCGGGCGAAGTAAAGCACCTGTTTGACGAGAGATGTCGCCCGCTCGGTGTTGGCCATGACCAAATCCAGCATGCTGCTGTCCACTGAGGTTTCGAGTTCCGACCGGAAGATCTCCATCGCCAGGCTAATGGGATGCAGAATGTTGTTCAGATCGTGCGCGATTCCCCCTGCGAGCGTGCCAATGCTCTCCATTCGTTGGGCGCGGAGGTAATTTGCTTCGAGCTGCTTCTTTTCCGTGATGTCCGTATTGATGACAAGGAACGCCACGGGCTCGCCCTGTTCATCACGGACAAGAGTCCATCGACTTTCGACCGCCAGCTCACGCCCGCTGTGTGTCTGTTGGGTAAGTTCTCCCATCCAATCCCCTGTCGAGAGTGTTTTTCTTCTGGCTTCCTCCCAATGCATCGAGTCCCCGCCCATGGACAGCCGAATCTCTTCGTTGGCAGTTTGTTCCGGCGGCCATTCGTAGAACCGCGCCGCACTCTGATTCCAATAGGTGACCTGCCCTGAAAGGTCGTGAACAAAAATCGCATCCTGCGCCTTCTCCAGGAGCGCCGCTTTTTCGGCGAGGGCTTGTTTGCTCGTCTGCAAATCCGCTTCCGTGGCCTTATGCCTGGCGATTTCCCATTGGAGCCGGGCGTTTGCGGATTGCAGTTCTCGTGTGCGCACGCAGACGGCCTCTTCCATGTCCTGAAAGTTGCGTCTTGACGATTGCACCAGCGACCATTTTTCCGTGAGAGCGTGCGCCAATTGCAGCACCTCCATCGTGTCAAAGGGCTTCTTGAGTATGAGCACACGTTCCGGATGGTCGAGGACCTCCATCATTTCCTCCCACGATTTGTCCGAGTAGGCGGTGCAGATCACAATCTGCAGGTCCGAATCCACTTCCCAGAGTTTCATGGCGGTCTCCAATCCATCCCAGCCCGGAGGCATTCTCACATCGACGAACACGACTGAGTAGCGCTTTCCGGCCTGGACTGCAGCTTTGACAATTTCCAAAGCCTCACACCCCTGCAACGCAAAGCTCATCTCAAATTTTGCCTTTGGTTTACGTCGGAGCCCGTCGCCAAAAACCGCCGCCTCCTCAACATCGAATTCCTCCCCTTGATCGGCGCAGAGAATCTTGCGAAAGTCGTCGTGGATGGCCGCATTATCATCCACCACAAGGATGCGGTGATTTGCTTCCGGGTTCCTGTCCGAAGACGATATCGGCAATGAATGGATGAAGGGTCTGGTCATAATAAAGTGCTCCGGCCGGCTCCGAGCGGCAGTTCGAGATCGAAAGTCGCCCCGGCCCCAAGACCGTCACTCCTGGCGGTGAGCCGTCCTCCCATGTCCTGTGCGGCGAGCACGCCACTGTGCAATCCGAAACCGTGCCCATCCTTCTTGGTGGTGAACCCGTGGGCGAAAATGCGTGTCAGATTCTCCGGAGAGATGCCAATGCCGTTGTCGTTGACACTGACCTTGATCTGCCTCGCGTCGCTCGCAACCCGGACGGTCAAGCGTTTGTGTCTTGACCCGCCATCAGCCAGCGCGTGTTTCGCATTGCGAATCAGGTTGACGAGGATTTGGAGCACCTTGTGTTTGTCCACGGATACCGGAGGCACCGTTTCGTACTCGCGGACCACCTCGACGCCATGCCGGGTCAAGGCGGCTCCACTCATTTGGAGAGCGTCTTCCACCAGTTCCTTGATGGGCACGGTCTCTTGAATCCCGCCGACATTCCCATAGCTCTGCTGCATCGCAACGATGTCCCGAATGTGTCCGACATTTCTGTTCAGCGATTGCAGCTCGTCGAGGACGGATGCTTGCTCCTCGCCAAGCCGGTCCGAGAGTTTGGCCAGAAAGCCTGGCAATTTTTGGCCCGTGGGATCGTGCAATAAGAACCCGGCCATGTCGCTCGCGTGCTCATGGAAGAGCGCCGCGACCTTGCCCACATTGCGGATTCGCGATTTGCGCACGGTCTCCCCGATGACAGAGCAGGAAACGTTGACGCTATTGAGGACGTTGCCCACGTTGTGGAGCACGCTCGTTGCCACTTCCGCCATACCTGCGCGGCGCGATACATCCATGAGCTTTTTGTTGATGCGTTCCATCTCGACCTCGATCCGCAAGCGTTCGGCGATTTCCATCTCCAGTTCGTTGTTCTTGCGCACAAGGTCGCCCGTCCGCTCGGCCACCCGGTGCTCGAGACGGATATTCGCGGTATCGAGCGCATATATGGTATAACCGATGCTGAGAATGAGCATCCCGCAGAGAAGATACAAACCCGCCCGATAGCTGTCCGCAGCCTGCAACGCCTTCGAAAACTCACTGTCGTACAAGCCATGGATCGTCTCGATTCGAGCCCCCGTCGGCACCGTGATCAGTTGCCGGGTCAGTTCTTCCACTCGTGGCTTGTGGTTGACGATCGAATTTGAATGTGCGGCGAGGCTCGCCAAAGCCGCGTCCTGCGGGACGTCATCATGCCGCTCCCTCCATTCGCTCAGTTTTCTCAGGGATAGCTGAATTTCCGTCGTTTGGTCCTCGCTCGGATTCAGACTGTAAGCCAATACCTGCCTCATCAATTCATTGAGCAGCGCCTCCAAATTACGACCCTCTTCATCCGTGGGCATTTGCTTGATCAGTTCCGTACCGGCTAGTGGAAGATACTGCAGGGAATTCTTGAGCAGGGCGTTTTGCGACTTGAAGCGCTCCAGCAATTCTTCTTTTTGATCGAGCGTTTCAGAGAAGCCCTTCAAGTCCTTTTGAATCTCCCGTCTTCCGTTTTGGGAGACGAACGATGGGACGGAGGCGCCGCCGCCGACGATGCGCCGCATCTCATTGATTTGATCCGGGAAACTGTCGTAGTCCTCGAGGAGTTGGGCGCGCGCCTTCAACACGTCCTGATTGATCGAAGCATCCAGTTCGCGCAGGCGATCCAGGCAGCCGTCAAAACGTTGATGTTCGGAAAAAACGATGTGATTCGTTTTGACGTAAAACAAGATGAGCACGCTGAGCAGGATGCCACCAATGAGAAAATGTCGGGTCGACAGTCTCATAATGGATGTCCCTCGTACTCGCCGGTAAGCGTGTGCAAAAACTTGACGATCTGCTCGATGTCCTTGGGTGGGAGTTCCTCGCCCAGTTGGTAACGTCCCATGATCGCCACCGCTTTCTGGAGCGTCTCGGCGGTGCCATCGTGAAGGTAGGGCGCCGTCAGCGCGACATTGCGCAGGCTGGGGACCTTGAAAACGTAGCGGTCCTCGCTCTTTCCAGTCACATTGAAACGGCCGTAGTCGGCTTTGGTCACTCCGCCGCGGGCCGCAAAATAATCGGCCATCGCCCCCAGCGTCTCAAACATATTGCCTCCCACGTTCACGCCCTGGTGGCAGCTCGTGCAGCCGTATGACTTGAACTTGCAATAGCCTTCCTTTTCGTCCGCCGACAGCGCGCTGTCATCGCCACGCAGAAATTTGTCGAACCGCGAGTTTGGCGTCGTGAGAGAACGCTCAAATTCGGAAATCGCATTCCGGATGTTTCTCGGCTGCACTCCATCGGAATAGATGTTCTTGAAGAGTGCCGCGTATTCCGGAACCGCGCGCAGTTTCCCGGCGACTTCCGGCCAGGTGGAGCCCATTTCTGCCGCAGCCTGCAAGGGACCATCGATTTGCTCCTCCAGGGTCGCAGCGCGGCCGTCCCAGAACTGTTTAACATTTCCCGCGCAGTTGAAGACGCTGGGCGTGTTGATCTGGCCTTCGGATTTGCCAATGCCGACGGGGTGCTTTTTGCCATCGGCTCCGCCTTTGCGAAGATCGTGACAACTGGCGCAGGACACCGTGTTGTCCCGCGACAGCCTCGGCTCATTGAACAACATCCGGCCCAATGCCACTTTGCGCGCGTCGAGGTCCATCGCCAGGGGAATTGGCTTGATGGGCTCATGCCGCTTCTGTGCCGGCATCTCCGCTTCCAACGCCGGCACGACAGGGGCTGACCTCACCCCTGGCGAGAGTCCGATCGCGATCGCGGCGTACATGGCAAGCCTTCGTGTCATATCAGCTTGCCAGGCAGGGTTCCTGCACGCGCCCCTTTGCCCCTTCTTTCAGCGGGGTGAACGGCAGTTCGAGCGTAAATGTGGCGCCGGCCCCGGCGCCGCCGCTTTGCGCCGTGAGGCGCCCTCCCATTTCCTGGGCGGCCAGGACGGCGCTGTGCAGGCCAAAACCGTGTCCATCCTTGCGCGTCGTGAACCCATGGCTGAAGATGCGGGTCAGATTCTCGGGAGGAATGCCTACCCCATTGTCGATGATTGCGATCCTCACGCCATCCTCGCCGCCGGCGACCCGCACCGTCATTTGCTTGTCCTCACGCCCCGATTCGTCACAGGCATATTTTGCATTGCGAATCAAGTTCACCAGGATTTGCAGGACCTTGTGCTTCTCGACGACGATCGGCGGCACTTCGCTGAATTCACGCACCGGCTCCACCTCGTGCCGGGTCAATGCACCGGCGTTCATTCGCAAACTGTCTTCCACCAGGTCTATGACATCAATGATTTCCGCGACGCCCGAGACCCTCGCGTAACTCTGTTGCATCGCCACGATGTCCTTGATGTGCTCTATATTCTGGCCGAGCAGTTGAAGTTCGTGGAGGATGGACGCTTGCTCCTCGGCAAGCTTTGCCGCGAGCTTGGTGAGAAAGTCGGGGAGTTGCTGTCCGGCGGGGTCGTGGGAAAAGTAGCTTCCAAGGTCGCTGGCGTTTTCTTGCAGCAAGGCCGCCACTTTCGCGACATTGCCCAGGCGGGACTTCCGGACCGCGGTGGAAATCACCGAGCACGAGACGTTGACGCTGTTCAGGACGTTGCCCACGTTGTGCAGGACACTGGTTGCCACCTCCGCCATGCCGGCCTGGCGGGAAACGTCGACGAGTTGCTTGTTTAAGCGTTCCATCTCCGCCTCGGTATGCACGCGTTCCGTGACATCCACGGTGAAACCCCGCACGCCGATGACCTCCCCTGCTTCGTCGTGGATATGGACGAGATGCGTTTCTCCTGGGACGATGCGACCGTCTTTGGCCATCCACCGAAAGACGATCGCTGCCGGGCGGCGTCCGGCGAAGACTTCGACAGAATCGGCTGCGACGCGGTCCTGATCGTCAGGATGGATGCGGCTGAACCAGAAATTCGGCGTCGCGTTCCACTCCTCGGGGGTGTAGCCGAGCACCGTTTCGACATGATTACTGACGAAGTTGGTTCGGGCGCCGGTTTTCGCTGGGTTGAAAACCTCGAAGATGATCGCGGGAACGCTGTTTAGGATCGCGTCCAGCCGTTGGCGCCCGCGCGACAATTCCGCCGCGAACTGTGCTTCAGATGCCGCGGCTCGCTTGCGTGCACTCGTATCGCTGAAGACCACCACCGCGGCTATCACCTCCCCATTTTCGCCGCGCACCGGCGTAGCCGTATATTCGACCGGGAAACTGGTTCCATCCTTGCGCCAGAACACCTCGTCCTCCGCCCGCCGCGCCGCGCCGCTGGTGAGACAGGCGTAAATCTGGCATTCACATTGTGGATAGGGCGTGCCATTTGCGCGGGTGTGATGCATCGTCGCGTGGGCGGGTCGGCCGATTAAATCCGAGATCTCCCAACCCAGCATGCGGGCGGCCGCGGCGTTCTCAAACAGGATCGCGCCGTTGCGGTCAATCCAGTGGATGCCTTCACCGATGGAATTGAAGATCAGGTCGTGCTGACGTTTCAGTTGCCGCAGTTGCTCTTCTGCCGCTTGCCGCTCGAGGATTTCATCCCCCAAGGCTCGATTCGCCTCCCTGAGCACATTCGGGCTCGGGATTGCCAGTATTTTTGGAATGAGCCGGATCAGCAGCATCGCGGTCGCCAGAGACGCCGCCGCCGCCACTCCTTTGAGGCTGCCCGATAACCAGTACGTCGGGTGCCAGATGCTCCAGATTTCCATCGCGTGGGTCGCGCCGCACGCCACGATAAAGATGCCAAAGCAGGCGAATATCCAATCGAAAGGAATATCCCGGCGCTTGCGAACGATGTAGACGAGCGTGAGAGGGATCGTGAGGTAGGCGAGCGTGATGAGCGCATCCGAAATAATGTGCAGACGCAGCACAGCCGGATTCCAAAAATAGCAGTGTCCGTGGGGCATGAACCCATCGGAGGAAAAGAGTCGCCTAATGAGTTCCATGATTCTGCCGCTCCTCGACTTTTGGCAATTTTGACATGCTCCAGTATTCAGCACGCCCCCTTCCATCTCCTTGGGTGAAATTACGCATTTCAAAGCAGGGGAAACCCTGAGCCCGCATTCATTCCGTTGGTATTGTTCCCCAACCATTCAACTCACCGCGATCCGTCTGTCGCCACGGGCGCGCGGGCAGCAAAGTAGGCGGCCTCTTCCCAGAGCCGCTCGGGAGATGTAGCCACGCGTCACGCAGCGGCTCTGGGAAGAGGCCGCCTACTTTGCCTGCCATCCCGCCGGTCCGCCGTGAACGGTGTGAACGTGACTGCGGCCATCGTCGAGCCACTTTCTGACCCCCATCAACGATCGAGTCGCACGCCTCATCCCTCATCCCGTCTGAAACCGTGTTCGGGGAAAAAGGGGTCAGGCTTTGGGTCAGGCTTCATATCTTGACAGAATGCAGCCACCGTTGGAACTCGGGGCAGAGGGGTGCGCACCGTGAGGCCGCTTTGGAGCGGAGGATCTGTTGGCTGACATTGGCAGCGCTTTGCATGGCGAGTCGTTGCGCCAGCCATCCCTGGCCGACCGTGGTCGTTTCCCAGATCGCACGCGCCAGGGCCACCTTCCGCGCATCGGAGCCAGACAAATCCGCCAAGGCCTCGGCATCGAGACCCGCGGCCCGCAGGCCCTCCGCCAGCAGTGCTTCGGCGCGCTGCTGGTCAACAAACTCCCGCACACGCCGCCCCACTTTGTCAGTCCGCGTATCAAGATCCTTTCATTCTTGACCCGTCCAATCGGTGGACCGCACGGAAACCGGCATGAAATCGGCCTCCCACGTCGCGAGTCTGCGATCCTCCAATTCAAAATCCAAAATTCATCATTCAAAATTGGCCTCCCAATTGGCCTCCCCGGCGCCCACAAACCGCGGCACCCAATGCGTCCGGATGTAATCTTCCACCGCCTCCTCCCAGGTGCGCGGCGTGAGTCCGGTCAGCCGTGTCAGTTTCGCCGTGCTCAGCGGCGTGTAGGGCGGCCGTCGGGCCACAAATGCTTTCATGTCCGCGAGCGCGAGCGGCTCCACCTTCCGGGCCCGCAAAGGCAACCCGGCCTCGGCCGCACAGTCGAGTGCATGCTGGCCATATTCCTGCCAGCTACAAGCCCCGGCATTGCAAAGATGCACCACGCCATCGATCGATGCGTCCTCAACCAGCGGGCGCAACAGGCGGGCGACGTCGAGCGTGTAGGTCGGCACGGAGAATTTGTCGGCAATGGCGTCCACCCGATCCTGCTCCAGCGCGCGCTGGAGAATCTGGTCCACAAAGCTCGGCCGGTCCGGTCCAAAAATCCACGAGACGCGCACGGCGAGATGCTTGTCGGCGACCGCGTGGAGGCAGCGCTCGCCGCTCAACTTCGATTCGCCATACTTGCTGATCGGGCGCGGCTCATCTTCTTCCGTATAGGGCTCGCCCTTGGTCCCGTCGAAAACGTAGTCCGTGCTGATATGCACGCAGCGGGCCTTTTTGCGCGCACAGATATCCGCCAGGGTCGCCACCGCGTCGGAATTGATGCGAAACGCCTCTTCAACTTCGGTTTCGCAGCGATCGACATTTGTCTGGGCCGCGCAATTGACGAGCGCGTCGAACTCCAATGCATCAAGACGCTCGCGAATTTCCCGGAAGTCCGCCAGGTCGAGCAGCGCGCGATTGAAACCAATGACCTCGTCTCCTCCGGCCCGCCATTCGCGAACCAGCGCCGCTCCCAAACGCCCGCCGCTCCCGATGACAACGATTTTCCCCGGCATACTTCAGGAATGCGGCAGCGATTCCCACCATTCGCGATTGCGCACGTACCAATCAATCGTCTCGCGCAATCCCTGGTCGAAGGCGTGGCGTGGCTTCCACTGGAGTGCATCCGGCGATTGAACGACGGCGGCGCTCCGGTTTCCATCTCCACGGTCCCGCGCCGCGGGTGGGGCTTCACGATCGGGCCGCAATTCCACCAAATCGCGCCCTTTGCCCAGTTGTTCCAGGATTCGATGGACCAGATCAATATCGCGCAACTCGTAACCCGAACCCACGTGGTGAATCGTGCCCGGTTCGCCGTCGAGGAGAGTCGTGAAGGCGGCCGCGCAATAGTCTTCCACGTGCAACCAATCGCGGAGCCGCGACCCGTCACCGGCCAGCGGCACCCGTTGATCCCTCAATGCGCGAATGACTGTCCCGGGAATGAAGGCTGGGGGCGGCTGGAACGGGCCATAGCAATCGGTGGTGCGCGTGATCACGACCTCGTGGCCATAATCGCGATGCACGGCCAGGACTGCGGCTTCCACCGCTTGCATCTCCCCGGCGCCCTCCCGCGAAGCGAGGAGAAAGCGGCGGACTCCATGCCGGCGTGCCTGTTCGAGCAGGGCGGCCGTGCCCGCCACACCGGAAGCGGAGGCGGCAAAATGAATGACCGCGAAATACTGGTGCTTCTCGAAGAGCGCCTCGATCCTGTCCCGATCGGCCACGTTCGCATGGAGGAATTCGTAACGCTCCCCGAAGTCTTCGGCGATGCCTTCGAGATTCGCGAGGCGCCCGGTGGAGAGAACGTCCACATTGGTGACCCATTCCGGGCCGTAGTGCTGGAGGATGTAACGAATGAAATTGCTGCCCACGAAACCGGAGCCGCCTGTGACGAGGAGACGCATGATGTTCCAGTCTATTCCAAAGTTGGAGAATTGCGATGCGCGGCTGCCAGGGGTCGCTCGGTTTCCCGGATATTCCGGTCCACCAAACGCCGGATGCGCCAGGCGTCGCGCAACATCTGGACGCTGTCGGCGAGGATGTTGACCCGGCTGTCCGGCGAATTGATCCATTCCACCGGCCGGTCTTCGATCTTGAACCCCAGTCGCTCGGCGAGCAGGAGCACCTCCACATCGAAGGCAAAGCCATCGATGGTCTGCCGCTGGAAAATCTCCTGGCAGGCGGCGCGGCGAAAGGCCTTGAAGCCGCATTGCGTATCGCACAGGGAAACCAGGGTGAGCGATTGCAGGATACGGTTGAAAATCTTCCCCATGCTTTCGCGCAGGGGTGACTGCCGGCGCGTGATGCGGCTGCTGGAGTGCTGGCGATTGCCGACGAGCACGTCCACCTCCGGCGCCTCCTCGAAATACCGGAGAAAAGCCGGCACCTCCGCCAGCGGCACACTGAGGTCGGCATCCATGTAAAAGACGATTTCGCCCTGCGCGCGCAGCATGCCGGAGCGCACCGCGTGGCCTTTGCCGCGTTGCGGCCCATTGTCGATCACCTGAAAATGAGCTTGTTGCGCCGCCAGCCCGGCGGCTATTTCCAGCGTCCCGTCCGTACTCCCCTCGACGACGATCACCACTTCATAACCCCGCGTGAAACCCCGGAAAAACTCCGCCAGCGCCGCCATCGTCGGCGGCAACCGCCGCGCCTCGTTGTAGGCGGGGACGACGATGGAAAGATATGGCAGATCCGACATTGGGGAACGTCACACTTAGCAGCACCGCCGCGCCGGGGTCAAAGGCCATGAGCGCGCGAAGTGTCTGCATTTCCGCCGCCATCCTCCTCCTGGCCTTCGCGGTGCGCATCCAGTCGCTCGATCTCAAGCCCGCCCACTTCGATGAGGGCGTGAACGGGTGGTTCGTCGACAAGATGACGCGGGAGGGCTTTTATCACTACGACCCGACCAACTTCCACGGGCCGTTCCATTTCTACGTGCTCTTCGTTGCCCAGACCCTGCTGGGGCGCAGCACCTGGGCCCTGCGCCTGCCGATCGTGCTCGTGAGCACGGTTTGCGTGGGCATGTTGCTGGCCTTCCGCCGTTATTTCGATGAACGCGCCTGCCAGGTGGCGGCCCTGATGATGGCCGTGTCGCCGGCCATGGTCTTCTATGGCCGCTATGCCATCCACGAGACGTGGCTCATGTTCTTCCTGCTGCTCATCGCGTGGGGCCTGCTGGGTCTGTGGCGCTCCGGCCAGCGGCGCTACCTGTGGGCCGCGGCGATGGGGGTGACCGGGATGATCGTTACCAAGGAAACCTACGTCGTCCACCTCGTCGCGTTCGCCCTCGCGGTGCCCTGCCTCCTCGCCTACGAGTGGCTTTACGGGTGGTTCACCCCATCCACCGAACCGGCGCCGGCGGAATGGCAGGGATCGACCCGCGACTGGGTCGCTGTGGTGGGCGTATCGCTCGGGCTCATCGTCTTCTTCTACAGCGGCGGTTTTCTCGACTGGCCCGGCCCGCAAACGTTTGACGACGCCGGAAACCCGATCGCCCGCGGCTCGCTCTGCGGGCTCTGGGAAACTTTCGGGACCTGGCTGCACACAGGCATGGGCAAGGAATCGGGCCACGAGAAGGTCTGGTATTACTGGCTCGACCTGATGAGGCAATACGAGTGGCCCGCGCTCGGAGGGCTGGCGGCGGGTATCTGGTTGCTCTTCCCGCGTGTGCCACGCGAGGCCCGCTACATTGCAATCTACGGACTGGGCGCCCTGATCGGCTACAGCATCATTCGCTACAAGACCCCCTGGTGCCTGATCTCACTCATCTGGCCGTTCTATCTCATCCTGGGTCTCGCCGTCGTGCGCCTGGCCGATTGGCTCGACCGGTGGACCGTTTACGGCCTCGCGGCCCTGGCCGCCCTGGGTTCGCTCGGCCTCACCATCCCGCTCAACCTCTACAATTACGACGACGACCACGAGCCCTACGTCTACGTCCAGACCTTCCGGGACGTGAATCTCCTGCTCAAGCCTTTGCAGACGCTCGCCCGGCGCGATGCCCGCAATCACCAACTGCGCGGACACCTGCTCCTGCCGGAACAATATCCATGGCTCTGGACTCTGGGTGACTTTCCCAATGTGGACATCTCCGATCCCGCGGAATTGCCCGATCCGCTCGACGCGGACTTTCTCGTCGTCGACTCCAAACGCGTCGAGGATGCCGAACCCATGCTGCGCCTGGAGTACTACAAGCTGCCCATGAGGATCCGAGGGAATTCGGAGGACACGCCCGCTTCCCTGTATCTTTATACTGGCACCTTCGCCGGGCTCGTGCCGGCGGATACTCCCATTTTCGTCCCCGGCACGACTGGAGCTCCCCCGGCAAAGCCGGCCGCCCAATGAACTTTGCCATCGCCATCCTCTATGCGGTGAGCAGTTCCACGCTGCTGGCCGTCGTGCTGTCATTTCTTCGCGGCGGCCTGTCTCCGCTCTCCGCCGCCATCTCCATCAGCTTCGGACTGTTTGTCGCCTCGGCCACCGCCTGGAGCGAGCGGCGCTCATCGTCCGCCACGGCGCAACCGCCCTCGCCGTGGGAATGGGCCGCGATCGTCACTTTCGCACTCGTATGCCTGCGGATTTTTCTGTGGGTGGTCATCGTCCAGGGGGATGACATCAAAGTGCTGTCGCCGAACAATCTCGGGGACCTGTCGCTGCACCTCACCTACGTCCGCTATCTCGCGAGCGGCGTCTCCTTCTGGCCGGATAATCCCATCTTCACCGGAGCGCCGCTCACCTATCCCATCGGGGTCGATTTCTTCCACAGCCTGCTCACTCTGCTGGGGCTCGACGTATTCCGCGGCTTCGTGTGGATCGGTCTCGCCGGCAGCTTCCTGACCGGCGCCGCGCTCTGGCGCTGGGGACGCGGGTTCGCGGTCTTCGGCTTTCTCGCCAATGGGGGTTTGTTTGCCTTCGCGATTTTCTCGAGCTGGAAACTCGCGGATTTCCAGGCGGAATTCGCGTGGAAGAGCTTCGCCCTCGCGCTCCTCGCCACCCAACGCGGCCTGCTCTTTGCCCTGCCCGCGGGCCTGTTTCTGCTCAGCAGTTGGCGGGCGCGCTTTTTTGGCGGCGCCGGCCCGATGCTGCCTCGATGGGGCGAAGTCCTCCTTTACGCCTCGCTCCCGCTCTTCCATTTCCACACGTTCCTCTTCCTCTCCATGCTCCTCGGTGCGTGGTTCCTGATGCAGCTCATTCCGCCCGTGGTTGGATCCTCACTCCCCTCTCCCCTTCCTCGATTCTACACCCCGGGGGCACGGCGTGATCTGATGGTGCTGGTCGCCGCCGCATTTGTGCCGGCCACGGTCCTGGTATGGTTCATCACGGGCGGATTGCACGGCGGGCACATCCTCGGCTGGAAACCCGGCTGGATGTGGGACGATCCCCCCTTCCTGGAATGGTGCCGGGCCAATTTCGGCGCATCGGTTGAGACCCACGCCAAAGCGCTCTTCTGGCCCATGAATTTTGGGGCGCTGCCCGTTTTCGTGGCGGCCCTCATCGTGGTGCTCGTGCGCGAGCGGGATACCTGGGCGCGGGCGATCGTTTTCCCATCTCTGCTCATGTTCCTGGTCTGTTGCTTCGTCAAATTCGCCCCGTGGGAATGGGACAACACGAAGCTGATGATCTGGTCGTATCTCGCCATCCTCCCGTTCCTGTGGAGCAAGCTGCTCGTCGAATGGCCGGCCTGGGGACGCGTCCTGGCCGGGGTGGTGCTTTTCGGCTCCGGTTTTCTCTCCACCCTGGGCGGCATCGATGGCTCCCACAAAGGATATTCCATCGCGCGGCGCTCCGAATTGGACGGAGTCATGCACGCCGTCCGCGGTCTGCCGGTCAATGAGCGCTTCGCCGGAGCGCCGACCTACAATCACCCCTTGCTTCTCTGCGGACGCAAGATGGCCATGGGTTATCTCGGCCACGTTTCCAGCCACGGGCTCGACTACGCTCAGGTCGCGGCGAAGCTCAATGCCCTGATGAACGGCGAGCCTGGATGGCGTGCCCTCGCGGATGAATTGCAAGTGCGCTATATTTTCTGGGGCGCCAACGAAGACGAGGTCTACCCGAACTCCGAGCAACCGTGGAAAGAAGAGTCCCTGCGCGTCGCCCTGGGCGATTGGGGCGCGATCTACGACCTGCAATCGCCCGCCGTGCCACCGGCGGCTCCGGAGATTTCGGAGTAAGACTTTGGAGATCGCCGATCGCCGGCGGGACTCATCAGTCTCATTCGTCGCATGCGTCCCATGAGTCCCATGGGACGTATGCGACTGATGCGACCTATGGGACGTATGCCTCAGTTCTCGGACAACACCACCACGCCCTCCGCCACCACCGCCGCACCCACCCGCGCCGCCACTTCAAACTGCCAAAGTCCTCCCACCGTCGCCACCTTGCGCGCGGTCAGGTCGATTGCATCCAGCGGCCGCACGGCGCGCAGGAACTTCATCCCCTTGATCGCGGAGAGCCGAAACGATTTTCCAGGCTGTCCCGCCGCCAGGCCCGCGGTTTGGGCGAGCGCTTCCGCGAGAATCACTCCCGGCACCAAAGGGTCGCCGGGGAAGTGGCCGCGAAAAAATGGTTCGGCGGCGGAAAAGGTTTTCCGGCAAACCGCCCGTTCGCCCGGCTGAAGCTCGACCACTTCATCGACAAATATGAAGGGCTCCCGGTGCGGCAGACCGAGATCGATCGGCCCGCCCGGCATCACAGCGCGGGCGTGGGCGGCACTTGCAGGGTGGACGGGGCGGCCTCCGTGGGAGCGGCGGATTCACCCGTCCCGGGTGGCGGCGCCGGCACGAAGTAGGCGAAGCGCCAGCTCCCGCCGACGATGCGCATTCCGGCCCGGTATCCCGTGTAGTTCGCCGTAGCGACCACTTCCGGCGGGGCGACCAGGTAGTTTTCATTGGGCGCAAATCCTTTGCGCAGGACACTGGCCAGTTCACCCCAGAGCTTGTGCTTGTCCCAGTAGTCGAAAATCACTTCTCCGGGCGGCGGGTTGTCCCAGCGATAACCGAAATCGGGCGCCATCATCTGGGCCAGCATCGGGCGGTCCTTCTTGGATACCGCTGTCCGCAAGCGGCCGATGAAAGCCTGGAAGGTGGGATCCTTGGCCGCCTCCCGAAGCGGTTTTCTTTCTTCGGCATCAGACTTCTTATAGGGGCTCTCGCAGCCGGCAAAAGCGCCGGCGCACAAGAGGCAAAGGAGAAAGCGAGAAAACATGGGCTTGGGATAGAGGCGCCCGCCCGACAACGCGAGCGGTTTTTTTCTCCGGATTTTCTGCGAGGCGGCGTGACTCGGGCACGTCTTGCACTTTGTCGGTCAACTCCACACAGTTTACGCGCGTAACCACTTTCAGCCCCTTGACCAGGGAGCAGGCGGCGTCCGAAAAGTGCGCATGCGACTTCCTGGTCGAGGCAAAAGCGGTGGAGCGCGTGTGATTTACCTTCACCTCGAAACTCATGCCATCCTCTACCTTCTCACGATCTACACCAAAAAAGAGCAAGCGGACCTCTCGTCCGATCAAAAGAAAGCCATCTCGGCCGTCGTCGAGCAAATCAAACGGGCCCACCGAAATCGCATTTAGTTTCGACGATTTAATGGGGGGATTACAAGATGCTCTGGCGCATGCCGAGGGAAAAATCACCCTCAGATCGACCGTCTTGCCGGCGCCGGCGCCGGCCATGAAGCCAAGCGAAATTCGCTCCCTGCGCGAAAAACTCAACCTCAGCCAGGCGGTTTTTGGCCGGCTTCTGAACGTGCCTCCGGTGACGATCCTGAAATGGGAGCATGGCGAACGGAAGCCTTCCGGCGCCGCCTTGCGCCTTCTGGAGATCGCAAAACGCTCACCCCGGGCTCTCGTTGCCGCACAGTAAACTGCCGATACGCCTACCCCCGCATCGCCTTGGCGATGCTCTCGTACCAGGCGTGATGCAGTTCCTGCAGCGACCAGGCAAAGGCATCGCCGTTCGCGGTGATCTTCAGCATATTGCCGCCCACGGTGCCCAGCTTTTGGGCAGGAATGCCGCGGAGTTCGAGGAGCATGAGGACCGCGCCCAGGTGCGTCGGGTTGATGCTGATAACGATGCGACCCTGCGTTTCGTTGAAGAAGATTTGATCCAAGGGTGATCCGCTCGCACTGATGTCGATCGTCGCGCCGATCTGATGCTCGGGATTCGAGAGACAGGACTCGGCCAGCGCCACGGCGAGACCCCCTTCGCTGCAATCGTGGGCGCTCTTCACCAGGCGCGACTTGATCAACGCGCGCAAGGCATCGTGAGTGGCGCGCTCTTTCGCGAAGTCGAGAGCGGGAACCGGACCGGCCTTCTGTCCGTGCACGACTTTGAGATAGTGCGAGGCGCCCAGTTCATCGCCAAGGCCGCCGATGAGCAGAATGGCGTCGCCCGCCGTTTTGAAATGGGAATTCGTGACGTGCCGCTCGTCATCGATGATGCCCACCATGCCCACGGTCGGCGTGGGGTCGATGGCGGCAGCGGGGCTTTCGTTGTAGAGGCTCACGTTTCCGCCGGTCACCGGCACGTCGAAGGCGCGGCAACCTTCCGCGAGACCTTCCACGCATTCGCGAAGCTGCCAGAAATTCTCCGGTTTGTAAGGATTGCCGAAATTCAGATTGTCGGTGACCGCGAGCGGCACCGCTCCGCTGCACGCGAGATTGCGGGCGGCTTCGGCTATGGCGATCCGCGCGCCCTGGCGCGGGTCGATGGCGCAATAGAGCGCGTTGCAATCGCTGGTCGCGGCCAGAATCTTGCCAGCCTCGCGCACGAGGAAGACCGCGGCGTCGGAACCGGGCAGGACCATCGTCCCGGCACGAACGGTGTGGTCATATTGCCGATAGACCCAGTTTTTTGAAGCGATACTCGGGTGCGCAAGCAGCACGAGCAACGAGGCGTGGGGATCGGTCTCGCCCAGGCTGGCGGGATCGAACGCGGCCACAGCAGGCTTTGCCCTGGCCTCGCGCTCGTAGAGCGGGGCTTCGTCGGCGAGCTGGCGGGCGGGAATCTCCGCCACGACCACGCCATGATTCAGGACGCGCATCATGCCATCGTCTTTCACCGAACCGACTTCCGCGTAGGGCAGATCCCATTTCTCGAAGATATCCACCACGGTCTGCTCCTGGCCCTTCTTGACGATGATGAGCATGCGCTCCTGCGACTCGCTGAGCATGATCTCGTACGGGGTCATGCCCGTCTCGCGCTTCGGCACCTTGGCAAGATCGATCTCGACTCCCGTCCCACCGCGACTG
>Ga0105237_10003110_pt1 | contig 19993 bp, 14 predicted proteins | sample KBSC24metaG_FD_81520 | JGI IMG/M metagenome (GOLD analysis project Ga0105237, IMG submission 81520) | Corn rhizosphere microbial communities from Kellogg Biological Station, Michigan, USA - KBS C2-4 metaG | ecosystem: Host-associated > Plants > Roots > Rhizosphere > Soil | place: Michigan, USA... | reverse complement strand
GCCGCCAATGCCCCAAAGTACGCCAAATACATAGGTAAGGGTTAATACCGTGTGGTTTGCTGTTGCTATAATATCCCAAAAACCGGGGATGGTTAACCATGCCGCCAGTGGTGGTACTATTAACCACGAAAATATGCCGCCAACTATCCAGAAGCTTTCCCATGCCCAGCCTTTTACCTTGGTGTAAGGAATATAAAAACTGCCCGAGGCAAAGCCACCGATAAAGTGGAAGATAACACCGAAAATAATTTCCATAAAATTTGAAAAATGGGTTTCCCGAAAGAATTTGACAAGTATAAAACGAAGAATTTATTTAACCATCCCTGTCTATCACCTACAATACAACCTTCGTTATATTTAAAGTGAATTGCGTTGTGTAACCTTAAATGGAATAGCCAGGTGTTCTTTTGTATTGCTAAGTATAATTTCAGCTGCTTTTTTACCCATCAGTTTAAAATCTGTTGAAATAGTTGTTATCCCGTTCAATATGATATTTTTTATGGGTGTTTCGTTATAGGATATTACCCCTATATCCTGCCCTACATTTAGTTTCTCACTAATAGTCCTCTCAATTAATTCTACCAGGTCGGCTTCCATTAAATTAATGTACACTGTGCCGCTTATCAGTTTTTCTTCCTTAAGAACACTGATCACCTCGTAATCAAAAGCATATTTTGTACAAAAATTAACAAACCCGGCTAAAATTTCAACCGAATAATAACTATGCTCAGGAAAGATGATCTTTAATGTATGGTATTTACTTAATTTATCCAGCAATTGCTCCAGGGCATGATATATGTCATTTTCAAAGTCTTCATACACAGCGCTAAAATCCCCAGTCACCCCTTTCACTAATTTATCCATCAGGATCAGTTTATCTTTTGGTAATTCGTTAATTACCTTATCCGCGGTTTCATCCTTTTCAATAAAATGGGGTATGATAACCAGTTTTGTGTATGTGTCTGATTTATCAGCTAAAATCTTTTTAAAGAAATTGAAATTGTTATCGTAAATATAAAAATCAATTGCAGCGCTATTTGCCAATGTTTCTGCAAACGCATCGTAAATTATTTTTTTGTGGCTGCTTAATTTATTGAATAGCAAAAGCACTTTGTTCGGCTGGTCAAAGTTGGTATTGGCAATAAAGTAGCCTTTGCCGGCAATAGCACTTACAACACCGATCTTTTTTAACTCCTTGTATGACTTTTCAATGGTATTTCGGGAAACCTCCAAACCTGTACTTAGATCATTTACAGATGGAAGGATATCATCTTTATTTATCAGGTGTTCTTCGATACCCCTCAGGATAGAGTTATATATCTGTACATATTTAGGCGTAATAGAATATTCATCAATTTTTATGATTTTCAGGTAATTTTTCATAGAATGCTTTGTAAGCCTGTATGCTGATAAACAAATATCATAGTAAATAATTAAATAGACGGCCAATTAAAAAGTAAAATTGATGAGATAGGGCGATAAAGCAATATTTTAATAAATTGCCATAGATATGAAACTAAAAATCGCCACAGCTGCAATATTACTATTACTGATTGTACAATTTGTTAAAGGGCAAACCAAAACTACCTGGAACAACAAACAATGCGCCGTAGTATTAACTTATGACGATGCTATTGATATTGACCTGGATAACGTAGTACCTGTGCTTGATTCATTGCATTTAAAAGGTACATTCTATATCATCGGTTCATCGGAAGTAGTAACTAAACGCCTGAACGAATGGCGCACGGCTGCTAAGGAAGGCCATGAATTAGGCAATCACTCGCTATACCATCCCTGCGACGGCACCCTGCCGGGCCGAAGCTTTGTTACACCTGACCACGACCTCAGCAAATACACCGTTGACCGCGCGGTGAGCGAGATAAAAGTTAATAATACCCTGCTTAAGGCAATTGATGGTAAAACCGACCGTACATTTGCCTATCCCTGCGGCGACCTGAAAATTGGCGATGTCTATTTCTACGATCAATTAAAAAACGAATTTGCAGGCGCGCGCGGCGTAACCCCCGGCCTGCAAACTATTAACCAGGTTGACCTTACAAATATTGATTGCTATGCTATTAACGGCCAATCAGCCGAATATATGATAGGCTTGGTAAAGCAGGCTATGCAAACACATACACTGCTGGTTTTCCTATTCCATGGAGTAGGGGGAGGGCATAGCTTAAACGTTGATAAAGGTGAGCATAATAAGCTACTGCATTTTCTTAAACAGAATGAAAAACAGGTATGGATAGCCCCGATGGTTGATGTAGCCCGGTATATAAAAAGCCACGGAAAATAGCATTTAAAATAGATATAAAACAACAATGGCCCTATTAAGGGCCATTGTTGTTTATGGGATGTATCAGATCAAACCAAATCAAACCTGTCAAGGTTCATCACCTTGTTCCAGGCTGCCACAAAATCCTGTACAAATTTTTCTTTGGCGTCTTCACAGGCATACACTTCGGCAATGGCCCTAAGTTCCGAATTCGAACCAAATACCAGGTCGGCACGGGTACCTGTCCACTTTATTTCGCCAGTCACACGGTCCGAACCTGTGAACACTTTTTGCGCGTCCGAAGTAGCCTTCCATGTGGTCGACAAGTCAAGCAAATTCACAAAGAAATCGTTGCTAAGTGTTTCCGGGCGTTTGGTTAACACGCCATGCTGCGAATGGTCGAAGTTGGTATCAAGTACACGTAAACCGCCTATCAGCACTGTTAGTTCAGGGGCGGTAAGCGTTAACAACTGTGCCTTATCTATCAGCATGTCTTCAGCCGGGCTGGTATGGTGTGCATTCAAATAGTTGCGGAAACCATCGGCAGTAGGTTCAAGGACCCCGAACGACTCCACATCGGTTTGCTCCTGCGAAGCATCGGTACGGCCCGGCGTAAACGGAACGGTAATATCATGTCCGGCATTTCTGGCCGCTTTCTCAATGCCCGCGCATCCGCCCAAAACAATAAGGTCGGCAATGGAAACAAGTTTGCCCCCGGACTGACTGTTATTAAATTCATTTTGAATATCCCCAAGCTTTGCTAATACCTTAGCCAGTTGGGCAGGGTTGTTCGCTTGCCAATCCTTTTGAGGGGCAAGGCGGATACGGGCACCGTTTGCGCCCCCGCGCTTATCCGAACCACGGAATGTGGATGCAGATACCCATGCCGTTGATACCAGTTCAGAAACCGTAAGCCCTGAATCAAGTATTTTACCCTTAAGCGCAGCAATTTCATAATCATCAATTAACGGGTGCGTAACAGCCGGGATAGGGTCTTGCCATATCAAATCTTCGGCAGGTACATCTGGCCCCAGGTAACGTGCTTTCGGCCCCATATCGCGGTGTGTTAGTTTGAACCAGGTACGGGCAAATGCATCAGCAAATTCAGCAGGGTTTTCATAGAAATGCCTTGAAATTTTTTCGTAAACAGGGTCAACTCTCAGTGCAATGTCCGATGTTAGCATAAAAGGCGCGTGGCGTCTTGCCGGGTCGTGCGCGTCGGGTATAGTGCCTGCGCCCGCGTCATTTTTCGGTTTCCATTGGTTAGCCCCGCCCGGGCCTTTTGTCAGTTCCCATTCATAACCAAAAAGGTTTTCGAAGTAGTTGTTGCCCCATTTGGTTGGCGTGGTTGTCCATGCACCTTCAAGCCCGCTGGTAATGGTATCACCAGCATTGCCACTGCCAAAGCTGTTTTTCCAGCCCAGGCCCTGCTCTTCAATGCCAGCACCTGCCGGTTCTTTTCCAACATATTGGCCGGGGTCGGCAGCCCCGTGTGTTTTGCCAAAGGTATGGCCGCCTGCAATAAGTGCAACGGTTTCATAATCATCCATAGCCATACGGCCAAAGGTTTCGCGTATATCGCGGGCTGAGCCAAGCGGATCGGGGTTGCCGTTGGGGCCCTCTGGGTTCACATATATCAAGCCCATTTGTACGGCGCCAAGCGGTGTTTCCAGCTCGCGGTCGCCGGTATAGCGCGTATCGGTTAGCCATTCTTTCTCCGAGCCCCAATACACATCCTCCGCCGGCTCCCAAACATCGGCACGGCCACCGCCAAAACCGAATGGCTTTAACCCCATTGACTCAAGGGCGCAGTTGCCGGTCAGGATCAGCAGGTCGGCCCATGAAAGTTTCCTGCCATATTTCTGTTTTATTGGCCACAGCAGCAAACGTGCCTTATCAAGGTTAGCGTTATCGGGCCAGCTATTCAGCGGTGCAAAACGCTGGGTACCGAAACCCGCGCCGCCACGCCCGTCTGATACACGATAGGTACCTGCGCTGTGCCAGGCCATACGGATAAAGAACGGCCCGTAATGCCCGTAATCTGCAGGCCACCATTCCTGCGAATCGGTCATCAGGTCAAATATATCTTTCTTCACCGCGGCCAGGTCAAGGCTCTTGAATTCTTCAGCATAATTAAATCCGTCGTCCATCGGGTTCGATAACGATGAGTTTTGACGCAATATATTCAATTTCAACTGGTTCGGCCACCAGTCTCGGTTGCGTGTGCCACCGCCTGCGCTTTGTTTTAACGACCCGTTTAAAAAAGGGCATTTGGCCGCATCGCCGGGGCCATTAACGTCAGATAAGCTGCTATGATCTGTGTAATTTTCCATAATTTAAAGGTTTCATAAGTTTAATGCTTAAAATTAGGAAAATCTATTCCGACAAACCAAGTCATCTTTCATATATAAGTAATCTTTTCAAATTAGTATCCTTTAAATGTATAAGTGATCCGTTGAAACGTATAAGCCGGCCGCCATTCATTGCCGCACCTTTGCTTTAGAAATTTAAAAATAAAGCAATGAAAAATACAGTATTAATAACCGGCGCTTCGTCGGGTTTTGGAAGGGAAACCGCCAAACTATTTCATAACAATGGCTGGAACGTGATCGCCACCATGCGTTCACCCGAAAAGGAAACTGAGCTATCATCACTCAATGGTATTTTGATCAGCAAGCTTGATGTAACCGACAAAGCAACCATACAAAGCGCAGTTAAAGAAGGCATTGAAAAATTCGGTAAAATTGATGTATTGGTAAATAATGCCGGCTACGGTGCATTAGGCGCGCTGGAACCGGCCCCCGAAGAAGAAATTAAAAAACAGTTCGACGTTAATTTATTTGGGTTGATAGCGGTAACACAGGCCGTATTGCCTATTATGAGGGAACAAAGATCAGGTACTATCATTAACCTGTCTTCTGTTGGCGGCAGGATTACTTTTCCCTTCTGCTCGCTTTATCATGCTACCAAATTCGCGGTGGAAGGCTTAACAGAATCTATGCAATATGAATTAAACCCGCTTGGCATCAAACTTAAAATAGTTGAACCGGGCGGTTATAAAACCGAATTTGCCGGTCGGTCAATGGCATTTTTAGGCGGCGGTGGTTTAGCCGATTACCAATCGTCATTCGATAAATTTGTCACCTCGATCGAAAACTGGCCTATGTCGGAGAATATTGGCGAAGTGGCCAATGCTATTTATGAAGCGGCTACAGATGGTACAGAAAAATTGCGCTATCCTGTAGGCCACGATGCCGTGCTACTGATCCAAACCCGCCGGGAAATGGACGATGTTGATTTCAAAAAAATGATGGCGACTCAAACCGGTTTTTAAAACAATGGCATGCCCGGGATAAAAGTATATTACGGGCATGCTTTATTTATCATAATTTTGTAACAGACAGAAGATATGCCCGATAAGTACATCGACCTCCAATCCGTTAGCGACCTGCATAAACTGGTGCATTATGCGCCACCCAGGCACCCTTTGGTGAGTTTGATAGACCATACCGATTTTTATGCTAAGCGGCCAAGGACCGATGCATTTTACCGGTTTGGATTTTATACTGTTTCATGCAAAAAGTTCGAGGGCCTGATGAAGTACGGCAAGGGATATTATGATTTTAACGAAGGGTCGCTCATGTTCACTGCCCCTGGCCAGGTGATAGCGCCGGGCCCTGATGTTGTGGTTGATGAAGGCTGGGCGCTGTTCTTTCACCCCGACCTGATACATGGTACCGACCTGGGCAGAAAGATACACCAATATTCATTTTTTAATTATGAAACAAACGAAGCCTTGCATATTTCGGAGGAAGAGAAACTGATAATTAAGGATTGTGTGGCGAATATACAAAGGGAATATTCGCAAAACATTGATAAACACTCGCAAGGTTTGATAGTAAGCAATATTGAGTTATTATTGAATTATTGCGCCCGTTTTTATGACCGCCAGTTTTATACCCGTGCCAAAGTTAACTCGGACGTTGTGCAGCAGTTTGAAAAGTTATTAAAAGATTATTTTTCGCAGGATACCCTTATTGAAATGGGTTTGCCCAACGTTAAATATTTTGCTTCGAAACTAAATTTGTCGCCAAATTATTTATCTGACCTGTTGAACAAGTTTACCGGCAAAACCACACAGGAACATATCCACCTTGAACTGATAGATAAAGCAAAAACGCTGTTATGGGGAACCAATAATTCTATTAGTGAAATTGCCTATGGGCTTGGCTTTGAGCATCCCTCGCATTTCACAAAAATATTCAAGACAAAAACAGGCAAATCGCCAAGCGAGTACAGGCACCTGAACTAAAAAGCAAGCGTTTTTCTTAATATTGAACAACTAATCATTAATTCAACTATTTTAGCCGGGAGCATATTTGCTTAGAGAAACTATTATTTTTATATGTCACAGGCTAAAATTGGTTTATTCGGCATCGGGTTAGATGTTTATTGGGAACAATTCGACGGGCTACAGGCAAGGCTCGAAGACTATTTGTCATATTTCGCACAACGGTTAAGCGCTATTCATCCTCAAATAATTAATCTCGGGTTGGTAGATAATACTGAAAAAGCATTTGCAGCGGGCGACAAGTTCAGGCAGGAAGATGTATCGCTTATATTTTTATATGTAACTACTTATGCGCTCTCATCAACGGTATTGCCCGTAGTAATGCGGGCCAAGGTACCTGTAATAATCCTCAACCTTTCACCTGAAGCTGCGATAGATTACCAGTCATTTAACCAACTGCAAGACCGCAAAAAGATGACCGGCGAATGGCTGGCCTATTGTTCGGCCTGCCCAGTTCCTGAAATTGCGAATGTGTTTAAACGTACCGGGATAAACTTTCACCAGGTTACCGGTATGTTGTATAATGACGATGAAAGCTGGCGCGAAATTGCTGAATGGGTTGAAGCTGCGCAGGTTGCGCACACTATGGCGTATAACCGCTTAGGCTGCATGGGGCATTATTACAGCGGCATGCTTGATATCTACTCCGACCTTACCCAGCAATATGCAAGTTTTGGCGGCCATATTGAATTATTGGAGGTTGATGAATTAGCCGCTTTGCGTAAGGAAGTAACGCAGGAAGAAATTAACCGGCGGGTTGAATTATTTTACGATACATTTGATGTACAAAACGATTGCAGCTTACCCGAGTTGGAACGCGCCGCAAAAACATCAGTAGCCCTTGATAAGCTGGTTGATATTTATAAACTTGGGTCGATAGCCTATTATTATAAGGGTACAGGGAATGTTGATAATGAAGATACGATCAGTTCCATTATACTGGGCAATTCCTTACTTACTGCACGCGGTATTCCCGTGGCAGGCGAATACGAAATAAAAAATGCCCAGGCGATGAAGATAATGGATGGCTTTGGCGCAGGGGGCTCTTTTACCGAATATTACGCACTTGATTTTAATGATGATGTGGTATTAATGGGGCACGACGGCCCAGGGCATATTGCTATTGCCGAAGGGAAAACCAAGGTTAAGCCGCTTACGGTGTATCATGGTAAAGTTGGGCGGGGGTTATCAGTTGAAATGTCGGTAAAAAACGGCCCGGTAACGTTGCTGTCTGTTGTTGAAAAGGCTGATGGCAAACTGATGTTTTTAGTGGCAGAGGGAGAATCTGTACCCGGCCCTATACTTGAAATAGGCAACACGAACAGCCGTTATAAGTTCGCGATAGGCGCGCGCAAGTTTGTTAACGACTGGAATAGTTATGGCCCCGCGCACCATTGTGCGGTAGGCGTTGGTTTTATCAGTTCAAAAATTCAGAAGTTGGGGCATTTGCTCAACATGGATGTAGTGAGGGTGTGTTAAAACAGTAATGTTTAATTTTCAATAAAAGATACAACAGTCTGGGTGGCTAAAATAAAGCAGCAATGATCAAAATACCCCATCAGATAATATTTGGTATGGAAATATTTACTGCCCCGTAATTTCTTAGCACATCAGCAACCTCCAAAGCGTCCCTGGCCGATGAAGCGAATACGGTTAACTGTGTGCCGGGCTTACTGATCAGTTCCGGCTCCTCGAAACCATTAGCAAGTAAATATGAACGGGCATCCTCAATCTGTTCTGCATTTTGAAAAGTACCGGTTATGGTTTGTACATATATTTTTGTCATTATTAGCTAACGCCGCCTGCTTTTATTTGTTTAAAATAAAAGCAGGCAGCAGGTAATTAAGTTTGCTATAAAAAGAAATCCAACAGTGCCTTTTGTACCTGCGCGGTTTGTTCCTGTACTACCCAATGCCCCGCGTCTTTAATAATAACTTCCTTTACGTTTGTGGCAACCAGCCTGGAGTGTGCTGCCAAGTATGATCCGGCAGAATGATCGGCGCCTAAGGCGAGTAAAGGCATCGGGAGTTTCTTCTTCATCAGTTCTATATTATCCTTAGCATCCTGCGGAAATGCCGCGAACCAATTGAACGCGCCTGTAGTAGCGCCCGGCACAGAATATGCCCTGATAAATTCATTTGTTTCGGCCGGCGTAAATGAGTTGTTCTTATACCCAACCAGCGGCCAAAAGCTTTTCAGGAACAGGCCCGCTTTACCTGAAACTATTTCACCCGAATTTGGCATTGCGAAAAACCCGAACCACCATGCCTGGGCGCGCACCTGGCTCCAAACCGGTTCAACGCCGGGTAACAAGGCATCCATTAAAGCTAACTTCTTTACATTAGCTGGAAACTGGGCGGCATAAGCATAGGCAACCATAAGGCCAATATCGTGCCCTGCAAGGTTAATATGTTTATAACCTAATTTCTTCATCAGCTCATGCATATCGGTAGCCATATTTTTTTTATCGTATCCTCCTTTAGGCTTGCCCGATTCACCCACACCCCTCATATCAGGGGCTATTACCGTAAAATGTTTGGAAAGTTCGGGCATTATTCTTGCCCACATGTACCAATTTTGCCCAAAGCCATGTATCAGTAATAAGGGCTGCCCTTTTCCACCAATAACATAGTGTAATTTAACACCATTTACCTGCGCATACTCATTTTTAAAGCCTGGTGGAGGTGCGGCGGGTTTGCTAACTACGGCAGCATTTGCAATTATGCCCATTGTGGTAAATAAAATTGCCAGTGCAAGGAATTTTGATCTGATCATTTTCATTTTTTTAGTGATTAACAGTGTGTGATTTAGAAGGTTGCGGGTATATTCCATAAATATATATAATAAATAATTATATAAGTGAATATGATACCATGATTAGGAATGCATGTCCCCAATAAATTGGTTTGAATAATATAAAACAGTAAGTTTTTTGTTACGCAAACGTTTGTAGGTTTGTATTTACAAATAAAAATGTTTGAATAATTTAATAGTGCTTGAAATTTTAATTATTTGACGTTATATTAGATTAATTATAAACCGATCTGTTCAGCGATCAAATTTTTTAGAGCCAGTTATTCATGATAAAAAGAGCATACTTTTTATTAATTATTTGTGCAGGATGTATCCTATATAGTGTTACCGGGTGCCACCACGCAATAAGCAGCCAGGATGCCGATAGCGCAATGCCCGATACGGTTAGCTATAATTTCAATATCCGCCCCATATTTTCCGATAAATGCTTTAAATGCCACGGCCCCGATGCCAACAAACGACAGGCCGGTTTACGCCTTGATATGGCAGAAAGCGCTTACAAGGCGCTCGAAGATAACCCCAAATCGCACGCGCTTGTGCCGGGCGACCTATCCGCCTCTGAACTGTTTACCCGTGTTACTTCTGATGATTCAGCAGTTATGATGCCGCCCCCTGCATCAAACTTAAAAAGATTAACACCACACGAAATTGATCTCGTAAAAAAATGGATAAAACAAGGCGCTAAATACGAAAAACACTGGGCCTTCGTCCCACCCAAAAAAGCGCCGGTCCCCGAAGTTGATGACAAAAGCTGGCCAAAGAACCCGATAGACAATTTCGTGCTGAATAAAATGGAACAGCGCGGCATAACCCCCAACCCCGAAGCCGATAAAGAACGCCTCTTAAAACGTGTCTGCCTCGACCTTACCGGCCTGCCGCCAAGCTTGCAACTAATGGACAGCTTTATGGCCGATAACAGCTCCAACGCCTATGAAAAGGTAGTAGACAAGCTGTTGCAAAGCCCCACCTACGGTGAAAAGATGACATTGCATTGGCTGGATGTTGCCCGCTACGCTGATTCACATGGCTACCAGGATGATAACTACCGCAGCCAATGGCCCTGGCGCGATTGGGTAATACATGCTTTTAACGAAAACCTGCCCTACGATAAGTTCGTCACCTGGCAACTGGCTGGTGACCTGCTGCCCAACTCAACTAAAGAACAGCTACTGGCTACCGGCTTCAACCGCAACCATAAAATAACCGAAGAAGGCGGCGTAATTGACGAAGAATACCGCGTAGCCTACGTTACCGACCGTACCAATACCTTCGGCAAGGCGCTATTAGGCGTTACCGTTGAATGTGCCCATTGCCACGACCATAAATACGACCCCATATCGCAAAAGGAATATTACCAGTTGTTCGCGTTTTTTAACACCGTGCAGGAAAAAGGCATCGAATCAACCGTTGGCGGCCCCGAAACCTATGCTAAAAAGCCTTTGATGCAGGTTACTAACGAAGATGTAAAAGGCATACTGAAATTTGTAAACAAGCAGGATACCAACAAGCTCATCGTATCGGTAATGGGCGATACCATCAGGAAAACCTATGTACTAAGGCGAGGTAATTATGATATGCATGGCGATTCGGTTGAAGCCGGTACGCCAAAAGCCATTATGCCATTCCCGGCTAACTACCCTAAAAACAGGCTGGGCTTAGCCGAATGGCTGTTTAACAAACAAAACCCGCTTACCGCCCGTGCTTTTGTGAACCAGGAATGGCAGGAATTTTTTGGAAAAGGCATAGTAAAAAGCTCAGGCGACTTTGGCATGCAGGGCGACCTGCCCACCAACCAGGCATTACTTGATTGGCTCTCGGCTGATTTTCGCGATAATGGCTGGAACATAAAACGGCTTGTAAAACAAATGGTAATGTCGGCAACTTACAGGCAATCTGCAGTGGTCACCCCTGAAAAATTAAAGCTCGACCCGGATAATAGTTTGCTATCGCGAAGCAGCCGTTCGCGTTTGCCCGCTGAATCTGTCCGTGATGTGGTATTAGCCAGCAGCGGCTTGCTAACACGTACAATTGGCGGCCCAAGCGTAAACCCGTACCAGCCACCCGGTTTATGGGAAATGGCCACATCGGGCAGGGGGCAGTTGGCAACTTACCGGCAGGTGCATGGGCCTAATCTTTACCGCCGTGGCATGTACACGCTCATCAAACGTACTGTACCGCCCGCGTCACTGGCTATCTTCGATGCCAGTAACCGCGACCAGTGCGAAGTGCGCCGCCTGCGCACAAATACGCCTTTACAGGCGCTGGTAATGATGAACGACCCAACCGTACTCGAGGCGTCGCGTGTGCTGGCAGCCAATTTATTGAAGGAAAACAGCCAGGCGAGGTGGAAGATATACAAAGCATTTAGGCTCATCGTTTGCCGCAGGCCGAACGAGAAGGAACTATCGATATTAAATGGCTATTACAATGAGCAATTAAAAATCATTAATAAGCAGGACGCGGTAAAACTGCTGGATGTTGGCGAGTATCCCATCCCCCAAAATTTGAATAAAGTAACCCTTGCAGCCATGATGGAGGTGATTGATACGATGTACAACATGGAAGAAACGATAACAAAAACTTAAGCGATGGAAAAAGATATTATCGAGCATCACCTGAATTTAAACAGGCGTAAGTTTTTATCGAGGCTGAGTTTGGGCCTGGGCAGCGTGGCGCTGGGCTCGTTGCTGATACCTAACCTGTTCAGCGGCAGCGATTCTGACGCGGATGCTTTTACCCCCGGCATACCGAATTTCGCGCCAAAGGCCAAGCGTGTTATATACCTTTTTCAAAACGGCGCGCCATCGCAACTGGAATCATTCGACTACAAACCAAAATTACGGCAAATGATGGGGCAGGAATTGCCGCCATCGGTACGCGGCACCCAAATATTAACCGGGATGACGGCCAAACAGGCTTCGTTCCCGTTGGTGGGTTCCTATTATGATTTTAAACAATACGGCCAGGCAGGGGCATGGATAAGCGACCTGTTCCCCTACACCGCCAAAATAGCCGATGACCTGTGCATTATCAGGTCTATGTTCACCGAAGCCATTAATCACGACCCCGCGCTAACCTTTTTCCAAACCGGCGCGCAGCAGGGCAACCGGCCGAGCATGGGCTCATGGATAAGCTATGGTTTGGGTAGCGAGAATAAAAACCTGCCTGCGTTTACGGTGCTATTGTCGAAGGGCAAAGGCAACGGGCAGGGCGTTTACTCAAAACTATGGAATAACGGCTTTTTGGATTCCATTTACCAGGGGGTGCAATTCAGCAGCAGCGAAGACCCGGTATTGTATTTGAAAGACCCCGATGGCATGAACCGGCACGAGCGCCGCAAAATGTTAGACCATTTAGCCGCGCTTAACGATATATCGTACAAAGAATTTGGCGACCCCGAAATAAACACCAAGATACAGCAGTATGAAATGGCTTACCGTATGCAAACCGCTGTGCCCGAGATAATGGATGTTTCGAAAGAGTCGGACGATACCATAAAAATGTACGGCCCCGATTGTTTAGTGCCCGGTACCTATGCCGCCAATTGTTTGCTGGCGCGAAAATTATCAGAGAACGGGGTGCGCTTTGTGCAGCTATATCACCAGGGCTGGGACCAGCATGGTAATCTCCCTACCGAAATGGCCGGGCAGGCAAAGGATGTTGACCAGGCATCGGCAGCATTGGTTACCGATTTAAAACAACGCGGCCTGCTTGATGAAACGCTGGTAATTTGGGGTGGTGAATTTGGGCGTACAAGCTATAGCCAGGGTAAATTGCTGGCCAATAACTATGGGCGCGACCATCACCCGAATGGTTTTAGTATATGGATGGCCGGCGGCGGCATAAAACCGGGGGTAGTGTATGGTGAAACTGACGATTTTGGCTACAACATTGTTAAAAACCAGGTGCATGTGCACGATTTCCATGCCACGGTGCTTAACCAGTTAGGCATCGACCATACCAAATTAACCTTTAAAAGCCAGGGCCGCCGTTACAGGCTTACCGATGTTGCGGGCAATGTGGTAAGGGATATTATAACTTAATTATCAGTACGATGGAACGAAGAAAATTTATAAAACAAGGCACGGTTTTTACCGCCAGCTTTTTCATAGCAAAGGGCCTTATGGCCAAGAATGATAGCCCGATATATGGCCACAACGGTATGCGCTACCGCATGGATAACACCTGGGGCAAGCTCGACCCGCAGAACCACCCGGTTAACGATTGCCACGAAATGGTGCAGGATTCAAAGGGCCGCATCATACTGCTGACGAACGAAACCAAAAACAACATACTGATATACGATACCAGCGGCAAACTGCTTGATTTCTGGGGGCATGAATTCCCCGGCGGGCATGGGCTTACGCTGAATAATGAGAACGGCACCGAGTTTTTATACATCACCGATACGGTAAAGCACCAGGTTTACAAAACTACGATGGATGGCCGCATCATCATGACCATTAACGTGCCGCTGGAAACAGGCGTTTATGAAAAAGCCGAACAATTTATCCCTACTGAAACTACCATTGATACCAACGGAGATATTTTTATTGCCGATGGTTATGGCGCGCAATACATCACCCATTACGATAAAGACGGTAAGCTGCTCAATTTTTGGGGTGGAAAAGGCACCGGCGATGAGCATTTTGATAACGCCCACGGCATAGTTATCGACCGCCGCCAAAGCGAGCCATCGTTGCTGATCACCGACCGTACCCGCAATTGCTTTAAACGCTTTAGTTTGGATGGCAAATTAAAAGAATTAATAAAACTGCCCGGTGCTTGCGTTTGCAGGCCGGTAATAAAGGATAAGCACCTGTACGCGGCGGTATTAATGTCGCCCGATCTGCAGCACCCCGGTACGGGTTTTACTACTATATTGGATAAGCACAACAAGGTAGTATCAAATATCGGCGGAAGCGAGCCTACTTATAAAGACGGCGTTCTGCAACCCATGAGCCAGGCCGAGAAAATATTTGTACACCCGCATGATGTTTGTGTCGACAGGGACGAGAATCTGTATGTGGCGCAATGGGCATCGGGCAAAGTTTACCCTTATAAATTTACACGCGTTTAATTTTTCTATCAACTGCCAATGATAAAAAGCAGCTATAAAAGCTATGCCGACGGTTTATTATTTGTATTAAACATATTCCTGCTTTTTTTACTGGTATTTGGTAGCGACCTGGTTGTGCCCCGCTGGCTGCAACCTGTGGGGCGCATGCACCCGCTGATACTGCATTTCCCTATCGTGATACTGATGATGGGGGTGATATTCGAGTACTTCCGTTTCAGGCCCGCCTTTAAGGATGAGGCGCTTTATCAAAACTTTGCCACCTCTTTATTGCTGATAGGTTGTTTGCTCGCGGCCCTAACCGCCATAATGGGCCTGTTCCTCTCGCGCGAACCGGGTTATACAGGCAACATACTGCAATGGCATAAATGGACAGGGGCAAGCGTGGTGTTCGTAAGTTCAATTATTTACTGGTGCCGGAACGCCGATTGGTATAGGCAGGTAATAGCAAGGAGCGGGGCGGTTTTAACTATGCTGTGTTTGATCCTCGCCGGTCATTATGGTGCTGATATTACTCACGGCGAGGATTTTCTGTTGGCCCCGGTGATGCAAAATAATACCAAAGTCCCCATTGACCAGGCACTGGTTTATAAGGATGTTATCCAGCCAATTTTTAATGCTAAATGTATCAGCTGCCATAACGATGATAAGGTAAAGGGTGGCCTGATGCTTACTGATGAAGCTTCGATATTAAAAGGCGGTAAAACAGGCAAGCTGTTTGTGCCCGGCAACCCGCAGGTAAGTTTAATATTGCAGCGCATCCACTTGCCCGAAGATGATAAAGACCATATGCCGCCAACCGGCAAACCGCAGCTCACCGCCACCGAAATGGCGCTGGTTTACCTTTGGATAAAAGAGAACGCCGACTTTAAGAAAAAGGTAATAACACTGCCTAAAACCGATTCCTTGCGTGTGCTGGCAGCAACACTATTACAGCCTGCCGCAACTGCTGAAGATAATTTTGATTTCGCTGCAGCAGACGATAAAACCATCAAAAAGCTGAACAACAATTACCGGGTAGTGTATGCCATAGCAAAGGGCTCACCAGCATTGGCGGTTAATATTTACAATAAGGCTTCCTATACACCATCAGTTTTAACCGACCTGAGCGATATAAAAAAACAAGTGGTATCGCTCAATTTAAGTAAGATGCCTGTTAAGGATGCCGAACTGAAAATTATTGCTCAATTTGAGAACCTCCGCGAGCTCAACCTTAATTTTACCGATATAACAGGCAGCGGATTAAATTATCTTATCCCGCTTAAGCATTTAAGCTCATTATCGCTGGCGGGCACTAATTTAAACGCGCAGGACTTTAAAAAGATCATCGCCATAAAAAGCTTAACCAAACTGGCTGTTTGGGATACCGGTTTAAAGGATGAGGAGATACAACAATTAAAAAAAGCGAACAAAAATATAGCGTTCGAAGAAGGCTTTAAAGATAATGGCAAACCCATAAAACTGAACGTGCCGCAGTTTAAAAACACACAATCGGTATTCTCAAAACCCTTTGTGCTGAATATTGCCCACCCTATAAAGGGGGTTGATATACGTTATACTACCGATGGTACCGACCCGGATAGTGTAAAGTCGTTGCTATACAAACCGGGCATAATGATAAGCGATAATACCACCATAAAAGCGCGCGCCTACAAAAAAGGCTGGTACGGCAGCGATGTGGTAAGCGCGGCTTATAACAAAAGCTTGTACACGCCTGATAGTGTTAGTTTTTTATCATCCGTTGGCGCTATCGACCCCAAATTGCTTACCGATAATGACTTAGGGACCTTTAATTTTTTAGATGGAAAATGGGTAGGTACTCAAAAGGACGAGGATGTATATATGCAGTTTAAAAAGCCCGTGAACCTTACATCGGTAGGGGTAAACTGTATGCGCAATACGGGCGCGCAGATATTTTTCCCGATGGAAATTGAAGTTTGGGGCGGTGCTGATAAAAATAAAATGAAAAGGATGGGAGGTATGAAAATAGCCAACCCCTTAAAGAACGACCCTGTGGTTGTAAAGGCGATGATATGCAAATTGTCGGCAGCAGCAAACATTTCATATCTTAGGGTTTTGGTAAAGCCCTTACCTAAATTACCTGTGTGGGACAAGGCCAAAGACAAGCCTTATATATTTGTAGACGAATTGTTTTTTAATTAGAAATGGGAACTATACAAATAAAACGTGTATATGACCTGGCTGATAAGACAGACGGCAAACGCATACTGGTTGACCGCCTTTGGCCCCGCGGTATGAAAAAGGAATCGGCACATCTGGATGAATGGCTAAAAGATGTTGCCCCCACCACCGGGTTACGCAAATGGTTTCATCATGATACTCAGAAATGGGAGGAGTTTGTTGCCCGGTACACCCATGAACTGAAACAAAATAAAGCCGTAGATAAGCTTATAGATATTGTAAATAATAATAAAATAGTAACCCTTCTATATGCTGCCCATGATGCCGAACATAACCATGCTTTGGTGCTGCTTCGGTTTATAAATGAGGCGTTTAAATTACACCCAGACTTGGAATAGTTAGGCTGTTTTGCTTGCTTACTGGTTATCACTTGTTTTGGTTCCTGAAATAACCCATCAGTAAGCATGGTATTTTCATATATACTTTATTTGAAAAATACTTCAAAATACTTCAGAATATTGTGTGTTAAAGTGCTGTTAATTCCATTTAAAAATTGATGCTTTTGTTTGTGTTTTTAATAAAGTGATTACTGAATGTTAATATTCAGTTTATGGTAGCGCGGCTACTTTTATACCATACAAAAAATCAATCACTCATGAAAAAACATTACAACCTGAAAATGGCAGTTCCCGGCCTGGGAATTTTGCTTTTAGGCCTCGCGTTTACAGGCTGCGGAAAAAATGACAAAACCAACCCGGCAGACATTAAAAAAGTAAACCACGTAGTAGTTATATACCTTGAAAACCACAGCTTTGATAACCTGTACGGCGAATTTGAAGGTGCTAATGGGCTACAAAATGCTACTCCGGCTAATACCACACAAGTTGATGGTGCCGGTGTTCCTTATACATATTTACCTGCCGACCCAACTACAACCGCGTTCCCTACCAACCTGGCAAATACTTATTTTAATATCGACCAATATGTTGCTAACAATGCAATAACCAACGATGTTACCCACCGTTATTACCAGGAACCATTGCAGATAGATGGCGGTAAAATGGATAAATATGCTTTCTATAATATTAAAGGCAGTTCTGCCGGTTTATCACAGGGTTATTACAAAACCAGCCTGTTGCCATTATTGGGCATGGCTAAAAAATATGTATTGTGCGATAACTTTTTCCACAGTGCATTTGGCGGGTCATTCCTTAACCACCAGTGGTTGATAGCTGCTGCCAGCCCCGTGTTCCCTAACGCGCCTGCCAGTGTTGTTGCAAACCCTGCGCTTGATGCTCAGGGCAATATAGTTGCCGACAACTTTGTAACCCCTGATGGTTACGCCGTTAATACCTGTTTTTCGGTAAACACACCTCACCCTGCTTCTACCGCAGTTGAAAAACTGCTCCCCAGCCAAACCAACCCAACTATCGGCGATAGGCTTAATGATAAAAATGTTTCATGGGCGTGGTATTCAGGCGGCTGGGATAATGCTTTAGCCGGTAACCCCGATCCCAGTTTTCAGTTTCACCACCAGCCATTTGTATATTACAAAAATTATGCTGACGGTACCCAGTTGAAGAAAGATCACCTGAAAGACGAAACCGTATTTATAGATGCTGCTAAGAACGGCACATTACCTGCAGTATCATTTGTAAAACCATTGGGTAAATACAATGAACACCCTGGATACGCAAATGTTTCTGATGGTGAAAACCACGCGCTTGAGTTAGTAAATGACGTATTGAACGGTCCTAACGGAAAAGATGCTGTGATCATTATTACTTATGACGAAAACGGTGGTTTCTGGGATCACGTTGCTCCTCCAAAGATCGATCCTAAATGGGGTCCCGGTACACGCGTTCCGGCTATTATTATTTCTCCGTTCGCAAAAAAAAGCTATGTTGACCATACCCAGTATGAAACAGTTTCTATCCTTTCATTTATTGAAAAAAGATGGAACCTTACCCCGCTTTCAAGCCGCGACAAAAACGCAAACCCTTTATCAAATGCATTTGATTTTTAAATCATAATCCCTGCATTGCAGGTACATATACTTACCGACAGAATGGGGGCAACATACTTGCCTCCATTCTGCTTTTTTTAAATAAGCAGGTTTATCTGCTTCGCTCATTTTTTGATATGAAGAAAATTGTTTTTATAGGTTTTTTCATTGTGCTGATATCGGGCTATTGCTTCTTTTCGTGCAAACGGGCGAACCAGCATCCGGAAAAGGCAATCGCGCAAACAGTGATAGCGCAGGTTGATAGTTTTTCAGCTAATAAAGATAAATTACTGGCCGCGGTTAAAGGCGGCCGGGCCAGTGAAAAACAATTGCAGCAGCTATTCCTGGATTTGAGGTTATCCTATAAAAAATTTGAATGGGCGGCCGAATATTTCGACCCCGCAGGTTCGCGCTTTGTAAATGGCCCCCCGGTACAGGAAATTGAAATGACCAGCGGGCAGGTATTTGAACCGGCAGGATTACAGATAATTGAAGGTTACCTGTTCCCTAAATATGGTGCTGCACAAAAAAGCGAACTTATACGCCAGCTTGCCCTGCTGCAAACCGGCTGCGATAAATATAAATCGCATTTTGCCAATGTGGATATTTTAAACTGGCAGGTGTTTGATGCCACCAAGCTGGAGATGTTCCGCATACTGACTTTAGGTATTGCCGGGTTCGATGATCCGCTTACTTTAAAAAGTGCCCGGGAAGCGGAAGCAAGTATAGAGAGCCTGAAAACCGTGCTTGCTTATTATGAGGATGACAAAGCCGTACAGGAGCTAACTTCAGAGTTTAACGCGGCTTCAAGTTATTTAAGGGCGCATACAGATTTTAACACGCTCGACAGGGCCGCGTTTATCATCAATTATGGCAACCCGGTTACCACCAGCATTACCAGCCTTGAAAAACGGCTGCAAATACACGAAACTACTTATAACCGTTTGCTGAATATGGATGCAAATACCATGTTCGGGAAGGGCGCCTTTAACCCAAATGCTTTTAACCCGAATGTTTATGATACAGGTCAAACTCCCGGCATTATAGCAAAAAGACAGGCGCTGGGCCGGGTTTTATTTGCCGATCCCATATTGTCGGGAACTGCAACCCGTAGTTGCCAGTCGTGCCACGAGCCTGGAAAAGCTTTTACCGACGGCCTTGTGAAAAATACCGTTTTAGGCGATGACCACCGGCTGGTTAGAAGAAACACCCCAACCCTTATCAACGCTGCGTTACAACCGGCACAGTTCTATGACCTACGGGCGGCTACCCTTGAAGACCAGGCCGCGGCCGTAATAAGCAACCGCGATGAAATGCACG
>Ga0105237_10003108_pt1 | contig 20009 bp, 21 predicted proteins | sample KBSC24metaG_FD_81520 | JGI IMG/M metagenome (GOLD analysis project Ga0105237, IMG submission 81520) | Corn rhizosphere microbial communities from Kellogg Biological Station, Michigan, USA - KBS C2-4 metaG | ecosystem: Host-associated > Plants > Roots > Rhizosphere > Soil | place: Michigan, USA... | reverse complement strand
TGTACTGGGCTCCATGTACGGTCTTGCCGTTGGGGGTCCACTATGCCCTCCATAAGGGTCAGTCCGGGGGGCACTTGCTGTACTAGGCCTCGAAGAACTTGCGCTCGCCCCAGAGGCATAGGAGTATGGCTGGTATGTGCCCGCGGTAGCAGGGGACGTCGTCGTCGGTAGGCTCGTTGGAGAGGTTTGTGACATGAACTTATGAGCCTCCGCTTGCGGCTGGAACCCCGATCGCGACCATGGACGTCCCTCCGGCGGCTCCTCTCCGCTTCCTCTCCTCCACCGATCCTGAATATCTGTAGGTGTTGTAGGACCGTTGTCGATAGGCTCGTAGTCCCAAGCAGGATCGTAATAGCCAGGGTTGCGAGATGGTCTGGGATACTGTGGTAGAGGAGAGGGTTTGACGCCTAGGGTAGCCAGGTTGAATGTATTAATATGCTGAGCAAGTTAGAGAAGGTTTGATCATTGATATTGCTTCGCCCCAAACTCAGACTTACGAAAGGACGTCAGGTGTACTTGGGTGCAGTCAGACGAGGGGTACAAGTAGGGATAAGAACCCGGAGTGAAGATTGCGCATTCCAAGACAAGGAGCATTTGTGCAAGCGTTCCAAGGCTTGCGAGGATCGTCCAGATAATTCGCTGTTGGTGTAAAAAGGGCGGCAAATGAGAGTCATTAAATCTAAACCCCAGCTCTGAGAGGTCCGTTCGAAACCATCAAATTGAAGCCAGGCAGACCAGGACCGGCGAAGGCGAAAGAGAGGGAGAGCAATCACTTTGGTCAACTAGCCTCGAGGTCAGTCAGCTCGTAATATTTCATCGTACGGAGTTGACGGTAAGCAGAGGTACCATTGATTTTAATTCCTGGGACGGGGAAGCGGAAAACATAGTCTGTTGAAGTGATGGAGAGGTGCTTCCTAGGCTTCTAGCGCTTGCAGGCTTGCGTCGTCACGATCTGAACTTCGCTCGACAACTGGGATGTTTGGGCCCAACTCCCAGCAGGCAAGCATCTCCATCTGTGGGTATTGGGCAGGGGCAGATAAGAAAGGGAAGTGGGTCGCGCCGTCGAGGGTGGACATAACGACCAGGTTGAGCTGCAGGATGTGAGGGCGAAAAACAACGGACCCTCATCTGCGAGGTTTGAGAAAGCCAGGGCTGCTCGAGACTAATTCATCGCTCAAGCATGCCTTGAACAAGCGCGTGATGGCACCACCAGGCGGGATAATGCCAGTCCTGGGCACCAACGTGATAGTGCGAGCTGGGCCGGCATGGCGGTGATGTGGCGCTACGGAGGCCTGGGGTGATGGTAACCGTCGAGCAGCATGGGTCCCATTTGGCTTAGAGCCAGGGACCTTGACTGAGAATGGTGTAGAGCATATCTGCACCTGGTCCACTTAGCCTCTGGGAAAAAAGATCACTTGGGTCCCCTGACCCGTGCTAGAGGTGCTCCATCGCTTCAGTTGGAGTCGGTGACTTGCTTGGAATTGGTAGAGCAGCCTGTGAAGCACTCTTCCCCCGAATGCGGTCCAAGCGGAGCGGGCAGAACAATGACACTGACAGACAAGGGGCCGAAAGTTTATCACGCAGCATGTCAGGCATGAAAGCTAACAGGATTTCGCCTTAGCCATTGAACCTACCTCTCTTAGCCTGGACCCGACGCCGGGTTACGACCCCCGTGAGCAATGACCCTGGTAGAAATCGCAAAAGTAGTGTCGTCCCAGAAATGCTCGAAGTGCGAAGTAAGGCGACAGGGCGTTGCTTCCCCTGGGGTTGATTGGTCCGCGGCTCTGATACCAATTCGCCTGGGTTTAGGCTTCAAAATCCCATCCCCTGTCCATTGCGAACGACCTCGTCTACATTTGGGGCATGGAAATCCCAATTTGTCCTGACCCTTAACCATCAGCCGGGGCCCCCAGGGTGCAACACCGTTCACGCATTGAACGATCCTGATATTTCCCTCCTTTCGTACGAAATTCTCCCATTATTTGTGAGGGTGCTGAGGAGAAGAGAGGGAACCCCTGTAATACCGAACTTCGAGACCGAATTTTGTGACTTTGATCAGATTCCCACCCATCCGAGCCCTAGTTTTCTAAATTTAGCCAAGCTGACCTAAATTTCTGCTGATCCTCAGTCGTGTGTTTCTACGGGTACGGAGTACTCGTATGTATGGAGGAGAGACAGTCTTCCGTACTCGTCTGCCACGGAGAATAGGTGGGCGTCCTAGCTTCCACTCACGGTTGGCAACGTTTCCAGCTACGAGACACCGTTGGTCCTCCTTGGTGCTAAACATTTGCCGGATTCACCGTTTCCTGTTTGTTTTTACGGGGTGAAGGACAAGACGGGCCGCGGAAGGGAGCCGGTGACGTGATCGATTTGACTTCAGACAAGGACAGAGGCAAAGGACCTTCGTAAGTGGCGGAGACGCGGCAGAAAACCAATCCGCTGGTTCTCATCCTCCTTGGCAGGTGTCTCTGGGTACCAGGGTCCACCTGGGAAGATCACGTAGATCATGGCTTCTTGAGGATGCCTTTGGTTTAGCTGGTACGAAAAGTTAGTTGGTTGTGCCTGCAGAACTAGGTGTTGGGAAGCGAGCACGGAGCTCGAAGGGCACTTGGATCCAGCTGCCCACTTGGTAATAAACATGAACGCCCGCTGAAAGATTTCATGCATCCGATACTGAACGGAGGTGATCGGTACTCGTACTCCGTACACGAGAGAGCGTGGGCTTAGTCTGGCATCGACTACTCCACACTAGGCTGTATTAGACATGCCTTATCCCCCAGAGGGTTTGCGAGGTAATGGAAATGGTAAAAGGAGTGGGAGGCTGTGGGACGGCGCAGATGACGCACTGACTCCCAATCTCCCTCAGCACCCTCGTTCGTGTACAACTTCATCACCAAAGAATGTGATGAGCCATCGGGAAATTTTCTGTCGGGGTCGTGTTACTGGACGAACCCCTTCGAAATTTCGCATTGACTTGTTCTGGATAAGCCACCGCATCGACCACGAGGACGTACTGTCTACATGGTATTTACGAGTAGATCCATCTCGTTTGGCATGTCTGGATCGGCGATTTTTGGCTTCGCTCTTCCAAAACTCAAATCATAAAAGATTAAGGATTAGGTCATAATCATAAAACCTGAAAGAAGAAGTCGCAATCGCTTCCCGCGGATCTCAGAGAGGTGGTCCAACAAGTAACCAATGTCTTCTCAGGGCCTAGTAGAACCCAGTAGCCTCCCGCTCTTCCTCTTCATTTGACATGTTGGGAAGGGACAAGGTCCACGGCACATCTTACCAGTATGTCCTCCATCTCTTGCAACCTGTTAGCTCGACAATATATCTAGGTTAGAAATGACAACCACACCGCAAGAGAAGCGCAGCAAATCAGAGTCGAACAGTGTTTACATGTGCTTGCTGCAAAAGGCAATTCACACGCTTTGTCCTCGAGTTCTTCCTCAAGCCCTGCCACTAAATGCTGCAGGTTCTTTGCATAACTAGTGTGGGTCTTTGCAGATGTAAGTTAGTCTGCGTACATGGCAGTCCGTGCTGGTACCAATTCAAGAACCCAGGAAAAAATACAGAGCAATTGAGAACTTGCATGAACTTTGGCCCGCTAATGCAGGATACTCCTTAAGCTTATAGTACTCCATCATTACAGCCAGAGACCTTTCCTCACCCTCTATACTGCCTTCAGTAACCCGCCCTCCGCATACTGTTACATGTATATAGCTCGGGAGCCTCTGCATTTCGGATGACGAGAACCAGGGCGATGTAGATGTAGATCATTCATACCCAAAACGCCTGTGATTGAGCATTATCCATTATACCGTAATCTGCACTTTGCTAGAGGCAGATATTTTGCAATGTTCGATGAGGAGGTCAGATCTGGTCTTCACCCCGCCTCAACAACCACTAACATATCACCAATGTGAACCCACAACATCTGAGCTTCTCAAAAGCCCACGGTACCGGATCCTTACTGTGAGAGTAACAATCCGTATATCGAGTTTTACACTGAGTGCCTTTCTGTTCTCCAGACGAGGGCGTCATACCAGTACTCCGTGCACAATTGTGTTGGATCGTTTCACTCAACTCATCCTGGAACGATCTCCATACTGACCACGTTAGACGCCGTTTCAAGTCATCAAATTTTCCTTACTAAGTACTTGAGTATGCCATATTCCGTATGTATGCGTATCATGAGAACAGGACCAAATGCTGCGACACCGATTTGAGTATCTCTTGGATTGGCATACCTTGCCATCCAGGTGCTCCTCTTCTTCCGACGATTAACCCCCACAAGATCGCTAACTCCAGAGACACCACAGCGTACGGCAGGATGTCGATACCCACCAAGCGTGTTTGGCTCCGCCCCCAGCCCCCATCCAACTTGTTCCCTGATCCTGGAATTTTTGTGTTCTAGAAACTACAGTTCTTCCCTGACAATTTCGGCTCTCGATATTCTGATACCTCAAACTCCTGCATAAATGCAGGAGTAACTGGTACAATACCTGGACGTTTCTCTTTTCAGGGTGAAGCCCTAAGATGGTGAGGGATGGCCACGTGTGTTGAACCCGCTGCACGCAACCTTGCAATTCTTCTGCACTCCCTCCCTGTCTTCGCGGGACACAGCCCTCAGGGATGATTGCCCTTCTGATTTGGTACAATAATTTTGACACCCCAACGTCACTTTGCCCGAATTCCTTACTAGGCTGCTATGTAACACGCGTGCCAGAGAGAAGCGAAGTGAGGCGAAGTCAGATTCAACAATACGGATAGGGATGCCAATCTCTCTCCTGACGATGACCAAAACAACCAGGTGCAGAATTGCAACGGATAGGTTACGGAATACGAGCTATCGAAGACTTCCAAGGCTACTAGGATGGTATTTCCCAAACGAAGACTAGGGCCAACCAATCGCAATAAGTTATGCAGAGGTTCGCCTCCCGCTTTCCTTGGAAGAAATACGAGGCACAGGCTCACGAATCACAATCAGGTAGCCCTCATCCCACTCTATCACATAGGTGACTTTGCCATTATCCTAACATTATTTAGAAACCTTTTCTTACCATACCTCCTTTGAACCCTATTTGGTGGTGAGGCAGGGTTTTACTTGCGGCTCCGCGGGTTGTTTCAGCTTAAAGCCGATATTAAGTTAGTAAGTTACTAATATGGTCAGGTGTTCCGTCTTCTGCGCTGGGCTACCAGTTGATACGGAAAGGTGGATGATGCCCGTCCTTTCACCTCAACCTGTGCCTGCTCCCAGATAACTATTATATGGCGAAAGTTTAGCGAAGCCAGCCGGTTTCCTTGGTTCCCGTTCAGCAATTGTGGAACTGATTGTGACCAGGAGACCATCGACGCAATTGGTAACGGTCATGACAATACCGAATACCAGGGATGGGCCAAAGCTCCTCAACATGGACAAGGATTCGTGAAAATGATGTGGCGCTGCTGGGGCCGCAATGTTCCTGCTTTTCATAGCTCCAAGAATCAGTTCACCCTTTGATGTGAAAGCCCTAGTAGATCCTGCGGACTTGCTTCACTAACTAGGGAGGCAGATGAAGCCTGATGCTGTCGGTGTACGGAGTACCGGAAGTCCTTCATTAGCGCCTTACAGGGGGGTCCTGGATTCAAAAAGCTCTGGAGCGTGCCCTGGTGGACTTCGTCAAATAGTTCGAGAAACCAAAGATGTTCCATGCCTTTACCTAGAATAGCGAACGCAACTCCGTCGTGCGACAAGGAATCAAAAGCGATAGTGAGGGGCTGAAGCCATCAACCAAGCCATTTCGGTGGAGGAGTGTACGGATTCATGCCGAGCAAGACCTCTTTCGGCGGTTGTCTCTCGGTTGTTTTGATTGGGAATTGAGATGACAGGATCATGGTGGTTACAAAACTCAGCCCTCGTTTAACTTAGGCAGGACTATCGACGACCAGGCTCAGCAGCCTTGTCGAAGGCGCAGCCAACCCTGCTGGTATCCATCGGCGATTCTGAGACCGGCCATTGCGCTATTCTCGCCTGATTTAATCATCAATTCCACCAGTCAGGTTTTGTTGTTCCATCCTATAATGGTGTTTAATTTCACGTTGATGTTCCATCGCCCTTCTAGAAGGAAATTGAAAAATGTTCTATCCCAAGCGAACTCGATACTTTGGCATACCCTTGATCCCGACATCAACCCTGAACAAATTTCCTGCGAATTTGTCAGATTCTGGATACTTCTGGGGCTCGGATTCTCTGGCACTAGTAATGAACAGTTCTGTTCCTACGAACGTCGGGCAGGTGATATTGCGTGTTGGCAGGTGGATGATGCCGGTGATGACACCATCGGGAGAGATCCGAATGACTTTGGAACCACCGTAACAAGCATGCCAAATGTTACCCTCCACGTCCATGGCATGGCCATCGGGGTGTATGCCTTCTTCGTCCAAGTGAAAGAACACTCGCTTGTTGGAGATTGCTCCTGTCTTGACATCGTAGTCGAACGCGTACACATTCTGCACTGGCGAGTCGGTCAGAAACATCGTATTATCCTTGGAGTTCCATGTGATGCCGTTCGGAATCGTCATATTTTCGTGCATCGTATGCAATGTCCCGTCGTGGTCAAGTCGGAAGAGCACACCTTCCTCTGTGAGTTCGCTGATCTCGGGGTCAACAAATGCCTCGACCCAAAATCTGCCTTGAGTATCGACTGCTCCGTCATTCGATCTCATCCTTGTTTCCTGTGAGTGGGGATTTCACATTTGCTTCTGAGAACATTCTCACCTTCTCGTCTTGTCCTCTGCATCGGCACCGTTCCAGTACTTTGCGACGTACTCATGCTCCCCAGTCTTGAGGTTAAACTTGGTGACGCCATCTTTCGCGCCGGCTAAGATCATCTCTGATGAATCAACGCCCTCAATATTGGCAGTGACACCGATGGGCATCTTAGTGTCGATGGTTCTAATAGATTGAGGGCCCTTCGCCAAATCAATTATGAACAACTTCTTGTTGTTAATATCCTATGCTTGCGATTAACTTCAGCCCACAGAGCCGGGTGTTCAAAGGCTCACCATATAGCGGAGTTCATGGCGTTCCTCTGAGTAATACGGTCCTTCACCAAGGCTACATCTCGACGGAATATATGCCTAGGGTCATCAATACTTGCTGGACCTCACTGACATTTGTTAGGCTCACCTCTGTCACTGTCCATTCCTGAACCCCCATTATTGTGTTGTGTTACAGTCACCGTGTTGCCAAAGGCAATTTGCAATATAAGAACTGCCAACGACTATATTGTCCAGCTATGGGGAGCTAGACGAAGATTAGTAACGGAAATATATGTTCACTCTTGCCCATTTCTGGGCAATTCGGGTTGATGCAAATACTTTATAGTTTTGAATGGGCTCTAGGAATGCCAAGATATGACGGGTTATGGTTTGATGCAAGTCATATTTGCACGACGCTGGCTTGCCACATCCGCTCTGTCGTTCCGCCTCGAAACCGGCGATGTGGATATTGCCATCACTGGTAGACAAATTGTAAAGCAAGAAAATTATAGTTATCTAAACTCAGTAATTAAATAGCCGAGGTTGAGCCGGCTTGATGGTCGGCATAGATTTATGAGCTTTGAACTATGTAGTCCGATCCCAAATTTGGATTGCGATACCTTGCTTGCTTGATTGACTTCCTTCGTAGTAGATGGCCTAGAATGCTTCATATCTAACTGTTTGAAGAGCAGCAGAACTGATAGATTGCACAATACCAGAGCGGCCAGGCATACCTTCATATGCTGCGGTGTCGCAAGAGCCAAAAGCCACGGTGAATATCTCGGCTTTGGCAATGAACGGTATGGAGTGTTGAAGAAGCGCTAGGATATCATTCGCGGATTTCTGGACTAGGCTTCCCAATCACTTCACTCTCAGCATTGCCGCTTGTGAGCAGAAGTTAGAACTCAGCTCTCGGCCCAAAGACAGCCACATCAAAGGCTTGTTGACTAAGGGGAGCCTGAGAACGAATGGCATCTTGGATAATTGAGCTGAGTGCTTGGTCCTACTCTTTGGAATAGTCAGAAAGCGGTTCCAGAGTGCGAATAAGGTAGGGCCGGACATCCAGATCGTTGAGCTCCCCTCTGGTCACTTAATCTTCCAGTATAAAAGGCATTCACTTAACAGATCGGTGGATGCGTAGTCTATCCTCGTATAGCTGGAGCAAGGTATGCTTTTATAGCCTGCATCGCATTCCCGTCATGCGAGCGCAATAGTTCCGTGGCTTTGGCTTTGGACAATTCAAGTTCATCGACCTAGATTTCATCAACGCCGTCATTCAAGTTGATGTAGTTCCAGTACATACCAAGAAGGTTACATCTTCAGCTGCAACCTTGATCTTCTTCTTGACCTCCACCTCTTTTTTTGCTGCTGCTTTCTTAGGATCTTCCTTCTTTTTGCTAACACCACTCGCAATCTCTAATCTCGACATAGCTTTGCCTAATGCCTCTTGGTCCGCGGCCGATGGTTGTTTATTTGCAGTCTCTCCATTCTCTTGGGACATTTCATTTGCGTTCAACGAGTTCAACGCTGCCGCCGCCTTGCGATCCTCGGCGTTCGCGGGGAGGTTTTGCGTCGTTTCATCGTCACCTGCATCAACTGCATTTGATGCTGAGGGTATAGGTTCCGCCATTGTTGTAGGTAGAATTGGTTGGCTTCCGTATAGATAGTGAGGCTGGAGTCTAGAAAAGAGTCTGTGTGAGGGGCGTACCTCTTACAAGTCTGGGGAAGTGAGTGCTCAAAATCCGAAATTGGAATAGCTCCACGTGACCACGAGGTGAAGACTCACATTTTGTGTCTCATTCGCAAAATTACTGTCTGCCTTTGTCAAGAACGATGCTTGCTAAATAACTCCGTGGCATTTATCTGTTGGATCTACTGGCGCACAGCTAAAGTGTGGTTTCTGCTGGAATCATCAACCAGTCCAAACCGCAATTCAAGTCCCCAACTAGTGTCACTCATTTCACCGCTCTGGGGGCCCTTCCAGTCCAAGTCAGTCCCTTGAATCAGGTCTCTGCAACCCAGTCAAGGGAAGATTCTTGAACTTAATCGAGATGGCTTCAAATGGGGTACCAATCGTTGGCTGGACGCCTTCAGGCTGGAAGAGCAAGCCTATCGTGCAAGGGGTTACCTATGACGACCAAGCATCCTTCACAAAGGCGATTGGAAAGCTGAACTCTCTCCCACCCCTTGTCACTCCCCGAGAAATCGTCAAGCTGAAGAATGAGTTGCGAGAAGTAGCATTGGGAAATGCATTCTTGTTACAAGGTGGCGACTGCGCGGAACTTTTTGACTACTGCAACCAAGACATGATCGAAGCCAAAGTCAAGCTGCTTCTACAGATGTCACTGGTCTTGATCTATGGTGGAAAGAAGAAGGTTGTCCGCATCGCTCGAATGGCTGGTCAGTATGCGAAGCCGCGATCATCTCCCATGGAAACAATTGATGGAGTCTCCATGGCTAGCTTCCGAGGCGACATATTGAACAGCTTTGAGGCTGATCCGGCAGCACGGATACCTGACCCTAACAGGTTAGTTGATGCCTACTTTCACTCTGCCGCCACCCAAAACTACCTACGTGCAGCTCTATCATCCGGACTCGCGGATTTGCATGCTCCATTAGATTGGAGTTTGGGTCACGTCCGTGATCCAATGGTCCGAGACGATTATCAACGGATCGTTGAGCGAATCACAGATACCTTGGACATGATGCGTACGATAGGGCTTGACACCGCTGGTGGTCTTGAGACAGTAGACCTTTTCACTTCTCACGAAGGGCTGCTGCTCGAGTATGAACAGACACTTACTCGTCGATTCAAGCATCCCTCAAATGCTCTATCGACGAACATGCCCATCGCCAGGCCCTCCAGCCCTGCGAAATCTCGCAAGACTTCCCTACCCACTCAGTTGCCGCCACCTTTACCTCCAACAGAAGCATACTACGACACATCCGCGCATTTCATCTGGATCGGCGACCGGACACGACAATTGACACACGCACATGTCGACTTCTTCCGTGGGATTGCCAATCCGATTGGTATCAAAGTCGGTCCCAGCATGCCTCCTGAAGATCTTGTCCCTTTGCTTAACATATTGAATCCTTCTTATGAGGTTGGCAAAATTGTTCTCATCACCAGATATGGCCATGAAAAGATTGCGGCGCACTTGCCAGGGCATATCCGTGCCGTGCAGAAGTCGCCGCACCGAGCCACAGTGGTATGGCAATGTGACCCTATGCATGGTAACGGAAGAAACGCTACTGTCTCCGTTCCAAACTCATCTGGCACAAGCACAACAACCATCAAGACACGTCGATTCTCAGATATCTTATCAGAGCTTCGCCAAGCGCTACAGATTCATCGATCAATGTCTAGCTACCTGGGAGGAGTCCACTTGGAGCTTACGGGCGAAGCAGTCACGGAATGCGTTGGCGGGGCAGAACAACTGACTGAGGAGGACTTGAGTCTCAATTATACAACCTTCTGCGATCCAAGATTGAATGAGAAGCAGGCACTCGAATTGGCATTCCTAGTTGCTGGATTTTATAGGGCTTCTGAGACAACAGACGGCAACAACAAATAATAGCACCTAAACTCGGTGCAGTGTTCAGCATTGCAGATATCATAATACGTTTTAATTCCGCTATTTACAATTGCCGCGGGTCATGGTAAAGAGCACTTCACTTGAATCGTTCAGGGCGTGAGATGTCCCTGTTGCCCGCACATATTGCGTTCTGAATGCTTCTCAGCAAATCTGTAAGGGAGCCTACGCAATGCGATACGACCCACACGGGCCGATTTTCTTCCCTTTTCACGATCTGCTCTGTTCGTGTATCTCTAGTATGTCATGACTCAAGCACACCACTTTTCCATGATTGCTAGATCTCAGTCGGCTTGCAGTTATGGCTAATGCTGGCGCCACGTTTGTCCAACTTCTGAATATGACCGTAAGCTTTCAGTACCAGGTGACTCTCCCGCCCAGAGGGTTAGGAACTACTCCCAGGATGCAAGTGGGCACCGCCAAATCCCACAAGAGTGGATACCGTCTGTTGGTACCGAAGTGGCTGGGAACCAGAACTGAGGGTGCTCCTTAAAGTATCGCTGTTCAGGGCAGTGTGTTCTCTACCCTGCCCCCGAAACACGATGATTTGTGGCAATGTGCGACCTGAGGATTCTGACGGTGAGGGACCTAGTCATCACTCAATAGTGGATGTACATACCCGGCGCACTATCCAACAAGTCGACACTCGACGCCTTTCACCCGTGTGCCTCGTTTCGGAGGCTCATTCGACGCTTATCAGCGTCCTTCTTACGGTCAGAACAAAGCTACTCGTAGTAGTGCGTCGGTTTCAACGTTCATGCTTCGCGGGCGCTGACCCTGGAATCCTTGTAGTTCGTCAGCATCCAAAGAATAGCTCCATTGGCAGATGTTCCATAGAAGCCCACCCCTGTTTTCCGGGTTTGGTCAGTTTCGGCCCTTGGGCACGTACCACTACAAAGGAGTCTAACTAAGATCATGACGGGACTTCTTCAAGGTCGGCCTAACGGCCAGGTCTCGCACTCAGCTCACGAAAGTGCTTGCACTGAAACCAACTACCGGGTAGATGCCTGGTAGCCGGTGGGATTCTTTTGCATCAGATAAGTTGCCAGTTCAAATGATCTTCCACTAGTAGACAAATCAAAAGTTGTTCCGTCTCTAAGTAAAACCTTCTCCACAATGTGACTTTTACCTGCAACCTGCAAGAAAGCTTTGGGGTCCCTTACTCCGTACATGATACCAGCATTCACTCGTACGAGTAACTAGGTTGGGAACTGTACAACTCCTTCACGGCTATGGCGTACTACTAATCCGCTCGACATTGGGAAGTCAGGTTCGCGAATGCCAGGAAGTGAGGAAGTGGAGGATGAACTTGCAACGAAACTCAGAATCCACTTATGTGCATCTCCCGTAGATCCTTCCGTCGGGGCTGTGAAATGTCTGACGTGCAGGCCCTATTACTGAACTTTCTTTGCTCGAGGGAGTGTGCAATCATTCTTATCACCTTTGTTTGAAGATTTGTGAACCTGTGGCAAGAATACAATGATGCTAGATCCTTGCATCTATTGTCGACAGGTACACGAAGGTCAGTGAGATAGACATGGCATTCTTCGCTCTCATGGGCGGTTGTGGATGGAATAATCCGAAAGAAATGTCTGGAACAGTACACGCTTCATTAGAATTGCCGTTAGATTCACAAAAAGTTGGGTTCGCCTTTTCCACTGCCTCATTCTGATGGTCTCTTACGGTGATGGGCCTCCAGGTATGCCCAAGTCCAGCCAAGGCTGCCATTGTCCGTCTGTTTCTTGAAAACTTGACCACATAATCTCTCCACTATTACCGACGACGAATACATCAAGAGCACCGTTTTCTTTTGAAACTGCCATAGGCGGATTGCCAGAGTCGCCTCCCAAGCTCTCCCACTCCGTCCATGAGCCTCCATCAAGAGCTATATGCCAAGTTGCGTTTTCATCATTGCCACACGCAAACAGGTCAACACGATCTGGTCCCCACGACACCGCATGGGGTTCTCCTGAAGTTGTCAGATTCCCAACAGGTGAGAGTTCTGACCAACTAAGGTCTGAGTCGTCATACAAGGTGTACCAAATGCGTTCATCACCGCCTCGGACGAACAAATAAATTTGTCCTTCCTGGGGACAGACTACTGTAGGCCGACTCGTGCAGTAGCCTCCTAGCCGTTTAAAGCCAGCTTCCCATTGCCTGTCCCCCGTGGAAACGCGGTGGTATAGAGCATTATCGACCTTCCGAACCCCAAAAAGGTCGTACCGGTTTCGACCCCAGGATGCAATCGAAAGAGAGTCTTCGTTCCAATCATGTGTCATGCTGTCATTCTCACCAAGCCATTCCCAGGTAGACCACCCATCAAGGGTAGATGTATTTACAGACGAATTCCTCCAGATTTGGTTGTACACTATACCATCAAATCCAACCAAAAATGCATCTACTCTGTCGCTTGTCCAGGAAGCCGCCTCGATGCCGCCCAGAGTGCTTCCGTTAGTTGACCTCCACTGCCAGTCAGATTCCGTAAATTCAATGTGGTAAATTGAATAGTCAACAGCTCGAGCGAATAAGTCTATTCTTCCCTCAATACGCGAGACTGCTGCAATGTTGGCGGTGGTAGAGAGTTCACCGATGGGATCATATGTCGACACCGAGGGAGTCCATTCTCCTTCCCTGAGGCTCTTTCTATACACACCCCGATCCCGAGTACCTTGCACGAACACGTCCACCGTTCCTTTGCCAAACGCAGACAACGCTGTCGGTGCTGACGTGGAAGCTGACTGCCAAAGGGCAGTTCCAGACATTCCTCCGGTGGATGGGGACGCAAGACTGTAACCCTCGACGATTAGTAACTGTTTTCGATACATGCTATGCCTTTTCGCTAGGGTGGCAGAGATCAAATACTTGGACAGGATCGAACGCGAACAGACTAGTTAGTGAACATACCCAGCACTGGACGTGGTTTCTGAGGGATGATTCCCGTCCGATGAACTGGCTGTTGTATCATGTTGGGCCTTTCCAACAGTTCCACCAATGGCGCCACCCACCACTCCTCCAACAACACAGACTGTGGCCACAATCAATAAAGCAGTTCGATGTTTGTTCCAGAACGTAGGGGGCGACCCGGCGTTGGTAGTTTGTTGTGATGCCACAGCCTCAATGCCCCTGCCGTCCACCTCCGGGCCCAGGGAATTTTGCAGCTCATCACGCACTACTTCTTTGTCAGAGTCTTGGCTTCTACTGGCTGAATTAGAATGCAACATCTTCTATGCCACGGATCATCCAAGCAATTGGGATGGTCCTGAGGGAGGCGAATGGTCTGCCGAGTACCTAGGTATGCTTCGGGACTACATCCAGATTTCTCGTGGGCTGCCCACAGAGGGCCTTGAATGCGGAAATCGTAGTTTCTTCGGGTCAGCTGTCCATCAGCTATCGTCTCCCGGTGGTGGTCTCGAACGTTGGCATACGAGAAATATCGTATCAAAGTCTTGGACTCTTGGCGCACTTATTTCCTACCTCGTCATTTGTCTGTGCTCGACGCTCGTTCTCTGTATGGAGTGAGAGAGCGGTGTTAATTATGACATTCCATGCGACGTTGAAATAGTTGCGCCATTGCTCTTCGATCTCTTCTGCCCCCTAAAATTTTCAAAGGGCAGGACTGGATACTGTAAATATGCCTTCACGGTGAGATTCATGAACGCCGTTTACGACTCAAAAGGGGATTGCAAGGGGACATCCGGGCTGGCCAGGCATTCCCAAAATCTATCGTGGCGGAAAATAATGTTATTGGTAACTCAGCTCTGGAGATTTCTGATTTTGGGTTTTGTGTTTGCTTATGTATCAAAATCGCAAGGCAGATCAAAGACATATGAACGAGTGGCAGCAGTGTAGCAGAGCTGGACCTTGGTAAGCCAAACTATCCACTTAACTACAGCTTTCAAATTAGCCAGGCCCCCTGATCGACAACAATTCCAATCATCACGGGATTGGAGAGAACGCTTAACGTGTGAGTATCCATTGTCCAGTTAAATCAAGTTGCAAGAGTATAAACGCCATCCACGTCGCTTGTTGCACAATATATCGCCCGCTTGAGACCTGATTTGCTGGCTTAAGTCCAATTACCTCGGCATCCCGCGGCTACGGCTATACAAAAGTCTTGGTTGAAGATGATATGACGACCAATAATCAGGCCACAGCAAACGCTTACAGGCCCCCCACACTCCCTAAAGCCTCGTCTCCGCAACTCCGGACTTGGACCTTCCTTCAACTTCGTTCCTGTCCTGCTCCAATTTGATATCGCGAAATTTCTCGTCATGACGCAGTAAGACTTATGTTCAATAAAACTGACTAGGATATTTCACAAGATTAGTTATCATGGCTAATCCGCAGTCACGGGATGAAACCAATCGTGCACGCATTCGGGGGCAGCCCAGTCAGCGAAGGGCAGGCCGAGCGTGCCTGAGCTGTCGTGCTAGAAAGATCAAATGTGACGTGTTGCAGCACGGTACCCCTTGCCAAAACTGCCGAGCAAATGCGACCCAGTGTCTGATAGCTAGATGTCGTCGTGGAAAGTAAGCAGGATCAACGCCTGCATCCCAACCCCAAGCACATCTGACTGATAACACAGGAAACCAAACACGAAAGCAAAAAAAAGTGGCCTAGCTTCTTGGAACGATGTGTCCTTAGGGAAGCCCATTGGCAGTGAAAGCAGTGAGGCGACCTCGACAGAGGAATCACACCGAAAGACTTCAGAACACCCCAACCAAAGGACTACATGGCCCATCGACCTACACAACACCGCAGCATCCATTTTGAGCCCGATGATCTCCCTTGGAGATCTTCCGACAGGTCTAGAGAGACTCAAATGTTCAGCAACGGCCCCAAGTCCAATCTCGGACACTACGCCTCATGAAAACTTGGCTACCTTTTTCAAGCCATTTCCAAAACACTGTACCCCCTTAGATATGGACTATCTGCGTTGCAAAGGGGCTCTTACAATTCCTCATCCTTCATTGAGACTTGAGATCATTCGATGCTATGTAGAGTACTTGCATCCCTATATGCCAGTGCTGGATATGGAGGAGCTTCTCCAAATATTTGACCCGGCTCTCAACTCTCCAAGCAAGCGGAACTATAGCTTACTTCTCTTTCAAAGCATCATGTTTGCTGCAGTTGCCTTCGTTGATGAAAAGCTGGTTGAAGAAACGGAGAACAGGAGTTTGAAAGCGGTGAGGAGGTCTTTCTACCAAAAGGCTAGGGTATGCTACTCGTACTTGCCTGACAGATCTTTGCTTACAACGATAGGCCCTATATGATGCAGACATCGAGTCTGATAATCTAGTTCTTGTCCAATGTCTTCTGCTGATGAGTCAGTGGGCAGAGAATACTGACGCTACCAAGCAAAATTGGCACTGGACCGGAGTTGCGACTTCTTTAGCTCATGCTACACGGTTGACCCATAACCCGGACGGGTTCAGGTTTTCGCAACGAATGAAAAGTTTGCGTAAACGGCTCTGGTGGTGCTGTTTCATGCGAGATCGGCTGCTTTCACTCGGGATGAGCCGTCCGATGCGGATTCGTGATGGAGATTTCGACGTACCTTTACCAACTGTGGAAGACTTCGAGTGTGATATTCCAACCATTGCATACCCGGGAACAAGCGAGCACTCTACTGATGCCCACATCCGACCCAGTCTTCTGGACAAGTCGACATCTACAAAATTGGCCGAGATATTCGTTTCAAACGTCAAACTTTGCGTCAATATTGGTTCGATTTTCTCGGTACAATATACGACCTTTATGAAGGGTTCCCAGCATTTTGATGGGGTTTCCAACAATCCGTCCGCTGAGATCATGCTCTATCCAATATCAAACCAATCATCAGATCGTGCCTTTGTACAAATGAGAGACTCTACGTTTTCTCTTCTAGACAAGGATTTAACAGAATTTTTCCAAACCCTTCCTCAGTTTACCCATTTTCCTGAACTGCGCCCTCGATCAGGTCCGCGATCGACAGCCTTCTATCAGGGTGAGCACCTACATCCCGAGCCATGCAATGAAGGCATTCCATCTGCGCAAAACATACTTTTACAACCCAGTAGCGTGGCAGTTCAATCGGTTGTTCTGCATATGGGCTATTACGCAACTTCCTCAGCCCTACACCGACCGAAGAATCGCTCTCCAGCGTCTTCCACAAAGGTCATGGAGGCCTCAGAGGGTATGGCAAGCTGTTGTGCGTTCCTCAACAAAAAGAACCTCATCAAATACCTTCCCGTTAATACGATTACGATGTTGATGGCCAGTATCATTTGGCACGTGCTCCTTCTCAAAACATTATCTTCAGGTAATGGTGCGGGAAGGCTCACCACTGCTGAAGGAACTGATATCAACAGAGCACGAGACAATTTGAGCGAACTCTTAGCATCGCTCAGAGTGTTGCGCAATGCTCACGTTGGAGCGGATTTTGTCTCGTCGCTGGTCGATGCCTTCATGACCCGTCTGCAAACGAAGCTCGTTTCGTCTCCTTCTCGGACCCAGCCTTGGTCTCAAGATTCTACATACCAAAGGGAATTTGAACTTGAGATCAATTGCGATCAGTTGGGGCCAAACAATACCTTGCATGGACAAAACCCTGCAAATGAAGGACCGCCAACACCACAGAGTCAGGTCATGGAGACGACACCAACATTGTCATCGGATGCCCCCAAACCCATGATGAACCCGATTTCACATGGGATGCACCAAACATCCGAGAACTCTTTTGGTCTCACCTACGGACTAGATCTTGACGGCTACGAAACTGGAGAGAATACATTAAATAGTATTCTTGGATTTCCGGACTTTGATAGCAACCCTACGGCAGAGACATGGGACTTGAACAACCCTGATATATGCCTGTGGGATGTAAGTATGGCCAGCTTGAATGAGTTGGGCTTTACGTTAGACTGGCCTGTCTAGCCATTGAGTTCCCTGAGCACACTCCTTGGTATCGCTGGACGAGGTAAAGCCCGCCACTGATATGAATTCTAAACCTGAGAAAGTTTGACCTGATCCTCGTTCCTCGAACCCGCGTATTATGCAATCACACGAGTACTACGAATCATTTTTCTCGACACCATGGCCCTAGTAAAAAGCTATTTGATATTATTACCCGCCTTCCTTAGGACTGTTACGAACTAGAGGTGTGGCCTTGAGTGTGCCCCATTCATCTCCTTCTGAGCTTGTTCTCGCAAGATGCGTTTTAGTATCTTCCCACCCGCATTCTTCGGTATAGCATCGACAAATACCACACCGCCAGTCAGAGATTTATACTTTGCCAAACGATGAGCACACCAATCCTTAACCTCGACTTCCGAGATCTCAGTCTGACGCACCACATATGCCTTGGGATTTTCTCCGTCCTTCGGATCTTGTGCTTTGACACCGATCACCGCAGCGTCGATTATGGCTGGATGTTGGAGGATCACGGCTTCGATCTCGGAAGGCGACACTTGGAAGCCACGACATTTGATCAACTCTTTCTTGCGATCGACGATATACCACTTTGCAGTGGCCGAAGTAATTCCTGGGCCGTCCTTGCAAGTGATGATATCGCCGGTTCGAAAGTATCCTTCCGAATCGAAGGAGGCTGCATTGGCTACAGGGTTCTCGTAGTACTGGCGGATTATCGTCGGACCACGGATCAGAAGTTCGCCTGTAGCTCCTAGTGCGGTAATGTCGTTGTCGTCGTCATCGACAAGTCTACAAAACGGGCTGAGTTAGATATTTCTTAAGTTCAGGACTTTAAAGTCGACTTACTTGACATCTAAGTTTGGGATGAATCGCCCAATACTTCCCGTCTGATCGTTCTCAGGGTGCCAAAATCGAGAGGCTACACAGCTGGTCTCCGTCATGCCCCACACCTGATTGAAGGCAGCGTCATGCGCGAGCAATTTTTCAAACGCTAGCTGGCTTTCTTTACTCAGCGACGCAGATCCGCTCTTGCTCGACTTGACTGACGTCAAGTCATAATTCTTCGTTAATGGCGATGCTAGGACCATGAGCACGATTGGGGGCATCACCGCGATCTCCGTGATTTTGAACTTTTGAATCGAAGAGAAGAAGAGCTCGAGGTCAAACCGTCGTAGGATGTATGATGTGGTACCGGCTTTCAGCGCTGAAGTATGGCCTTGGGGAACCACCGCAGCATGAAACATAGGCATATACAGCAAACGTGAAACCTAACTAGAGAGCTTAGCCCCATCTCCTTGCCTTCCGGTGATAATTCTCGGTCCTGACTTACCTCGTAAACCTCTGGCTTGGCTGCCACTGCCAACGTATGCTGGGCGACCAAATTGTAATGGGATATTACTGCCGCCTTGGGAAGCCCTGTCGTTCCCGAGCTGAAGAGGTATGCCGCTGGTGTGGCGCTGGATATCTCCTTGCCGTTAAATCTCACCCAGTCCTCTTCACCATGCTCCAACAATTCAGACCAGGATCGGTAGCCATTGGGGATAACCTGTTCATGCACATCGAAGATGCGGATATTTGAATCTGCTATCTTGCAATCCTTCGCAGCCGTCTTGATATTATCGAGCAACTCAGGCTCTGTGATGATGAACTTGGCTTTTGACGTTCGCAAGTGGTGACCCAATTCGAAGGACGTGTACGAAGGGTTCACCCCGGTGAAAATGCCTCCAATTGCTACAATTCCAAGGAAAATCATAGGATAGTAGAGCTTGTTCTAGTCAGTTCCTTTATAGAGTGGACGTGAAATGTATGGGAGCTGACATCATTGAAAGATTGCACACAGACGCAATCGCCCTTCTTCAACCCAGCAGCTCGAAAGCCAGCAACCAACTTGCGAATTATGGTGCGGGATTGATTCGAGGACAGTGATCGTGAGGTATTGGCAGCATCGATGTAGACCTGCTTCAGTTACTTGATCCAGACATCGAGGCGAGAGATCCTTCCGTGCAACTCACTGGCTTGTCCAAATCATATTTGCGTTCATCGAAAATCCATGATAATATGTCTTTGTTGGAGATTGGTAGATGTTCTTGTGCGAGAAAAGGCATTGTGTCAAGGGGAATGTGCACGAAGCAAAGGCAGAGCTTTATTTGTAAGGAGAAAGACACTTTAAATAATGCAAAAGACGAACTCTTTTAGAACTTGAAGTCGCAGAAAGTATCCTCGGCGGTCCCGGTAATATGATACATGAATTAAGCCCAGTAACAATCTTTGACTGATCGTGGTGGTTCGCAGCGATGCCGCCCATATCGCTTGTATAGCCGGAGTGGAGATATGGGGCAGCGCACTTTTGAATCATATCTCCAATATTACAGAGAAAGAACACAATGTTCATGTCGCTGCCATAGCTCTCTACCGAGGGTAAAAATAATGGTTCCAGTTGAATTTAGGGGTTAGTCGCAATCATTGCAATTTTCTTGG
>Ga0105237_10003105_pt1 | contig 20013 bp, 17 predicted proteins | sample KBSC24metaG_FD_81520 | JGI IMG/M metagenome (GOLD analysis project Ga0105237, IMG submission 81520) | Corn rhizosphere microbial communities from Kellogg Biological Station, Michigan, USA - KBS C2-4 metaG | ecosystem: Host-associated > Plants > Roots > Rhizosphere > Soil | place: Michigan, USA... | reverse complement strand
GTTCTGGATCCACGGCACCGAGGGGACGATCCGCGGCAGTGTCCTCCACGGCTCCGAGTTCCTCGAGCTCGACGTTGCGGCTCACGGCGTTACGAAAATTCTGCACGGCGTAGGCCAGACGCCCGATCTCGTCGGCACGTGCGTAATGCGGGATCCGGCAATTGAGGTTGCCGGAGGCGATCCGGTCGGTCGCCTCGGTGATTTCATGCAACGGCCCGACGACGGACCGTCGCATTACGAGCACGTTGAGTCCGGCAAATATCAGCGCACCGAGCCCGAGCACGAACAGGTAGAAGGCCGCGTAACGGCCCTGGTCGCCAATCTCGGCGCGTTTGTTCAGCCCGAGACCGAAATGTTCCGCGTCACCGATTCCAGGCGGATCCAGATCGAGGCGTCGATCCTGCCCGCCGACGCCCAGCGCATCGCATCCGGCGACCGCGCCGTCATCGAGCTTCCCGAAGGCGGCACGGTCGAGGCGCGGGTCGGCTCGGTCACGGCCGCGCTCGATACCGAGACCCGTCAGGCGACGGCCGTCCTGGATGTCGTCGGCGGCGCGCTCCAGCCGGGCCTTGCCGTCCGCGTGCGCATCATGCCCGGCAAAAGCGAGCCGACCAACGCGATCGTGGTGCCGGAAGACGCCCTCCAGACCGTCGAGGGCAAGGATGCCGTCTTCGTCCGCACCGGTCAGGGCTTCCGGGCCACCTTCGTCACCATCGGCCAGCGCAGTGCCAGCCGCGTCGAGATCACGAAGGGTCTCACGCCCGGCCAGACGATCGCGACGAGCCAGGCCTTCTTGCTCAAGGCCGAGCTCGGCAAGGGCGCGGGCGAGGAGGACTGAGCCATGATCGCCAATCTCATGGCCCTCTCCATCCGCGCGAGATGGGCAATCCTCCTGCTGTTCCTCGCCGTCGGCGGTCTCGGTATCTGGCAGCTCACCCGGCTGCCGATCGATGCCGTTCCCGACATCACCAACAAGCAGGTCCAGATCAACACGATCGACAAGGGCCTCTCGCCCGTCGAGATGGAGAAGCTGGTCACCTATCCGATCGAGACGGCGCTCGCCGGCATCCCCGGCCTCGAAACCACACGCTCGCTGTCGCGCAACGGATTCAGCCAGGTGACGGCGATCTTCTCGGACAAGACCGACCTTTATTTCGCCCGCCAGCAGGTCGGCGAGCGACTGACCGCCGCGCAGGAAGCCCTGCCGAGCGGGGTGCAGCCGCAGATCGGCCCGGTCACGACGGGTCTCGGCGAGATCCTCATGTATACGGTCGGCTACAAGAATCCGGCCGGCAAGGGCGCCAAGCGGGTCGATGGCCAAGCCGGATGGCAGAGCGACGGCAGCTTCCTCACGCCGGAGGGCGACAGGCTGGTCGGCGAGGTCGCCCAGTCGGGCTATCTGCGCACGGTCCAGGACTGGATCATCCGGCCGCAGCTCCGCAACGTGCCGGGCGTCGCCGGCGTCGACTCGATTGGCGGCTATGCCAAGACCTTCGTGGTCGAGCCCGATCCCGCCAGGCTGACCAGCTACGGCATCTCCTATTCGGAGCTCGGTCAGGCGCTCGAAGCGGCGAACCTCGCGGTCGGCGCCAACTATTTCGACCGGGGCGGCGACGCCTATCTGGTCCGCGGCGATGCCCGCATCCGCTCGGTCGAGCAGATCACCAATGCCGTCGTCGCCACCCGTGGCGGCGTGGCCGTCACCGTCGGCGCCGTCGCCAACGTCAAGATCGGCGGCGACCTTCGCACCGGCGCCGGCAGCATGAACGGCAGCGAGGCCGTCATCGGCACCACGCTGATGCTGATCGGCGAGAATAGCCGCCTCGTCGCCAAGGCGGCCGGCGACAAGCTCCGGCAGATCGCCAGGACCCTGCCGCCCGGCGTCGAGGTCGAGGTGGTGCTGGATCGCGCCAAGCTCGTCTCTGCGACCGTCGGCACCGTGGAACGCAATCTCACCGAAGGCGCCATCCTGGTGGCGATTGCACTCTTCATCCTGCTCGGCAACTGGCGCGCCGCCGTCATCGCCGTGCTCGTCATCCCCTTCTCGTTCCTGATGATGGCGACCGGCATGAACGTCTTCGGCGTTCCCGGAAACCTGATGAGCCTCGGCGCGCTCGACTTCGGCCTGATCGTCGACGGTGCCGTCATCATCATCGAAAACTGTCTGGCGAGGCTCGCCCACCGGCAGGAGAAAGAGGGCCGGCTGCTCGCACTTCGGGAACGGCTCGACGAGACCATGAAGGCATCGCAGGAGATGATCCGGCCGACGGTGTTCGGTCAGGCCATCATCCTGCTCGCCTTCGCCCCGCTGCTCACCTTCACGGGCATCGAGGGCAAGACTTTCTCGCCGATGGCGATCACCATCATGCTCGCCCTCGCCGCCGCCTTCATCCTCGCGATCACGCTGGTCCCGGCGCTCGTCGCGATCCTGAACCGCGGCAAGGTGTCGGAGAAGGAGGTCTGGCTCATCGCCCGGGCCAAGGAGCGCTACCTGCCGCTGCTCCGCAAGTCGGTCGCGAAGCCCTGGCCCTTCATCATCGCGGGCGTCGCCTTCTTCCTCGTCTGCGTCCCCGTCTTCGGGCTGCTGGGGCAGGAGTTCATCCCCCAGCTCGACGAGAAGAACATCGCGCTCGCCTCGACCCGCGTGCCTTCGACCTCGCTTGCGCAATCGCTGCTCATGCAGCGCAAGGTCGAGGCGGCAGTCATGAAGCTGCCCGAGGTGCAGACGGCGTTCTCCAAGACCGGCACCGCCGAAGTCGCGACGGACCCGATGCCGCCGAACGTCTCGGACGGCTTCGTCATCCTGAAGCCGCAAGAGGAATGGCCGAAGGGCGAGACCAAGGCGCAGTTCCTCGACAAGCTCGACAAGGCGACCAGGGGACAGATCGGCAACCTCTATGAGGTCAGCCAGCCGATCCAGCTCCGCTTCAACGAGTTGATCGCGGGCGTCCGCGGCGATGTCGCGATCAAGCTCTATGGCGACGACCTCGATACGATGTCGGCATCGGCGAACGAGATCGTCCGGATCCTGCAGGGCATCCCCGGTGCCGCGAGCGTCAAGGCGGACCAGACCGGCGGCGCGCCGACGCTCGACGTCCGCTTCGATCGGGCCGCCATCGCCCGCTACGGCCTGACCGTGCAGGAGGTGGCCGACACCTTGGCGACCGCGATGGGCGGCCGGGAATCCGGCCTGCTCTTTGAAGGCGATCGCCGCTTCGACATCATGGTGCGCGTGCCGGACCAGACCCGCATCGACCTCGATGCGGTGAAGGCACTGCCGGTCATGCTGCCGGCGGTCGAGGACCGGAGACGCCCGTCGGTGCCGCTCTCGGCGGTGGCGCAATTCCGCTTCACGGACGGTCTCAACCAGATCAGCCGCGAGAACGGGAAGCGCCGCGTCGTCATCCAGGCCAACATTCGCGACCGGGACGCGGGGTCGTTCGTCTCCGAGGCCATGACCAGGGTCGACACAGTGAAGCTCCCGGCCGGCTATTATCTGGAGTGGGGCGGCCAGTTCCAGAATCTGCAGGCGGCCTCCAGGCGCCTTTCGATCGTGGTGCCGCTCTGCTTCCTCGGCATCTTCGGCTTGCTGTTCATGGCGCTCGGAAGTCTCGGACGGGCGACGGCGGTGTTCCTGGCCGTGCCGCTCGGCCTTGCGGGCGGCGTGTTCACCCTCGCCGTTACCGGAATCACCTTCTCGGTCTCGGCGGCGGTCGGCTTCATCTGTCTCGCAGGTGTCGCGGTGCTCAATGGCCTCGTCGTGATGACGGCGATCCGCGAGCGTCTCGATGCCGGCGTCTATCTGGGCGAGGCGATCATCGAGGGGTGCCGCGAGAAGATGCGGGCCGTCGTGATGACCGGTTTCGTGCCGGCGATCGGCTTCGTGCCGATGGCACTCGCGCACGGCACGGGCGCCGAGGTCCAGAAGCCGCTGGCGACCACCGTCATCGGCGGCCTGATCGCGGCGACGATCCTGACCCTGCTCGTGCTGCCCGCCATCGCCAAGGTGGTGCTCGGCTTCGGGCAGCGCATCGGCCAGCGCGGCGGTCCCCCCCGGGAGTCGGCGAGGGTGGAAGCGTGATGGAGAGGAAGACCATGTTGGCCACGACAGTCATGATCGTCGCGGCGGTGGGCATCGTCCCTAACGGGCCGACGGCGCTGTCCTTCATGGGCGGGCGCAAGGGACGGCCTCAACATCGAGGGCGCCTTCCGCTGCATGATGGCCGATGCCCGGCTTTCGGCCGGCATCCTGGTGGCAGCGCTGCCGATCGGCCCGACCGGAGCGACACCGGCAGCCTCGCTTTCACCGGAAGTGCCTCTTCAGACCTTATGAAAAGACCCGCCAGTCGGGCGGGTCCTTGCGGCCTTTAAGGCCTCGCTCCGTGAGGAGTTTTATTGGCGCGCCCGGAACGATTCGAACGTCCGACCCTCAGATTCGTAGTCTGATGCTCTATCCAGCTGAGCTACGGGCGCGTTGTGGAGGCGCTCTTAGAAGGCGATCTCCAGGAGCGCAACCCCATTGCGAGGATAAAAACACACTTCTAGACGAAGACCATGGCCAGCCGCCCTTCCCCACCCTTTCGCGCGCCCCTCGCTCTCCTGCTCGTCGCGGCGCTCGCCGGGTGCGCCGGGCGGTCGGACAGCTATCCCTCGCTCGCGCCGCGGCCGATCGAGCAATTGTCCCTCGCGGAGCCCAGCCGCCCGGCGCCGCCGGCCGCCGTCGCCGATCCCGCCGCCGTCGAGCGGTACGCGCCCCTGATCGAACAGGCGCGCAAGGCCGACACGGATTTCCGCCGGGTGCTGGAGGAAGAGCGCCCCGCGCTCGCGAAAGGCCGTGGCGCCGCCGAGGGCAGCGATGCCTGGCTGGCCGCCCAGGTCTCGCTCTCGCGCATCGAAACCGCGCGCGGCCCCGTGGCCAAGACCCTGGCCGATCTCGACGCCGCGCGCAGCGGGCTCGATCCGCAGACGGACACCGGAGCGATGGTGGCGATCGAGCAGGCCTTCGATCAGGTCCAGCAGATCAGCGACGCGGAAGATGCCGCCTTGACGGAAACGACGACGGGCAGCCGCTAGGCCGCCGCATCGTCTTCCACGCTGGCCAGCCCGGCCAGCAGGCAAAGCCGCATCAGGGCCGGCAGGCTGTCCGTGTCGAGCTTGCGCATCACGTTGGCGCGGTGCATCTCCACCGTACGGACGCCGATACCGATCGCCGCGCCGATCTCCCGGCTCGATCGGCCCGCCAGCATCCCGTCCAGCACCTCGCGCTCGCGCGGCGTCAGGCGGTCGCCCTTCACGATCGCATCGCGGACGCGCAGTTCGTGCCGCACCCGGCCGGGAAGCTGCGCGAACGCCTGCTCCAGCATCGCGAGCAGCGCCGCATCGTCGAACGGCCGCTCGAGAAAATCGATCGCGCCGGCCCGGATCGCACGCACCGCCGTCCGCACGTTGGCCGCGCCGTCCATCATGATCACCGGCAGCTCGGGGCGAAGCGTACCGAGGTCACGCAGCAGATCGAAGGCATCGCCGTCCGGCAGGGCGGCTTCCAGCAGCACGCAACCCGGATCGATATAGGCGGTCGCGTCGATCGTGTCGGCGGCGCTGGCGAAGGCATGGGTGCGATAGCCCAAGGCTCGCAGCGTCCGGGCGAGCGAACGGCGGGACTGGGGGTCTCCTCCGATGAGATAGACGATCCGCGCGGTGATCATGATACCGGTTTCCGGATGCGCCGGCCCATGCCGGCATCGACGGATTCATGGCGCATATCTGCGATTTTGTCCTCCCATTTCCGGCACATCGCGGATCGACACCGTGGCGTTGCCACGGCCGTGCCGATGCCTAGGGACGCATAGCTTCCCGGAGGTTGGCCCACGATACCGCAATTCCACGGTCGCCCCTGTCCCACTGCGGCACGCCGTTGGATCGTGGGGGCCGGCAGACGCCGGCGAGCGCCTTGCCAAGGGAAAGGCGCGGCGTATCAGGATCGGGTGAACGACCATCGCGACAAGCCGCTCAATCTCCACCGCTGGTTCTATGCCAGCCGCTCCCAATTGCCGACGGCATGGTCGGATGCGGCGGTCGCCGACATCGTGGCGGTCTCGCGACGCCGCAACGCCGCGCTCGCCGTGACGGGCGCGCTGCTGTTCACGGGGGCCCGCTTCGCCCAGATCATCGAGGGACCCGACGCGGCCGTCGCCGAATTGCAGGCGAGCATCGCGCGCGATCCGCGTCACGGCGACGTGCAAACCATCCTCAGCGGCCCCCATGAGGCACGCCTGTTCGACGACTGGTCGCTGGCCTATGCGGGGCCATCGCTGTTCGTTTCGAGCCAGGTCGAGGCGGCGCTCGACGAGGTGCCCCGGTCGGCCGACCGGCTCGTGCAGATCCTCCGCGAATTCGCCACCCCGGAGTGACCGCCCCGGCCGACCGGATCACAGGCGCTATCGCCCGAGCAGGCCCGGTAGCGCCTTGATGGCGAGCCGATAGATGCGACGCCGCGCCCGGCTGTCCGTACGGTGCATCCGGTCCCGCAATTCCTGCTCGGCCCCGGCGCCCTTCAGGCGAATCGCATAGGCCGCTTCTTCCCGTGCCAGGCGGCGGACGGCCGCAGGCGCAAAATAGTCCAGCAACGACATGAACTCTCCCCCGATCCGCCTTCGCTTCGGGTCCGCTCCCATCCGTTTTGGGTTAATTTTGGCTAAATCGGTTAACGACGCATCAATCGCGCGCCCCGTGCTTCTACGAGGATAGCGGCATCTCGCCTGCCGCCTACCAGCCCCCGCCCAGCGCCTTGTAGAGCGAGGCCGTGTCCTGCCGCAGCCGCACGTCGCTCTGCGCGAGACTGTTCTGGGTCTGGAGGAGCGTCTGCTGCCCGTCGAGCACCGGCGTATAGTCGGCCAGGCCCACCTTGTACTGCGCCTCCACCGTGGCGAGCGCCCGCTGCGCATCGGCCACGCCGGACCTCAGCTGCGCATTGCTGGTCCGCTCGGTATCGACGCGGACGAGCGCGTCCTCCACGTCGCGCAACGCGCCGAGCACGGCCTGGCGCCAGGCGACATAGGCCTGCTCGCGCTCCTCCTTGTCGATGTCAACCTGCGCGCGCCGCCGGCCGAAATCGAAGATCGGGAAGCTCGCCGCCCCCTGCCCGGTCAGTTGCAGGGTCTTGCCGAGGAAGAATTTGCCGAGCCACAGCCAGCTCAGCGCGTCCGACGCGGTCAGCGTGACCTTGGGATACATGTCCGCCACCGCCACGCCGATCTGCGCGGTCGCGGCCGCCAGCCGCCGTTCGGCGGCGCGCACGTCCGGCCGGCGCCGGATCAGGTCGATCGGCAGGCCTGGCGGGATTGCGGGCGGCACCTGCGGCAAAGCGCGCGCCTGCGCCAGTTCGTCGACCAGCGCTTCGGGCTGTTCGCCGACCAGCACGGCGAGCGCGTGCATCTGGGTGCGCGCCTGCCCCTCGAGCGGAGCGACCTGGGCCTGCGCCTGGGCGAGCTGGGTGCGCTGCCGGATCGCATTGCCCTGCGGCACGAGGCCGACCTGCGCGGTATGCTGGAGGATGGCGAGCGAACGGCCCTGCCGATCGGCCTCGGCCTGGGCGATGCGGGCCTGCTCCTGATAGCCGCGCATCTCCAGGTAATCGCTGGCGATCTCCGCGGCGAGGCTGACGCGGGCATCGCGCGCATCCCATTCCGCCGCTTCCGCCTGCGCCCTCGCCGCCTCCACGCCGCGCCGGACCCCGCCGAACAGATCCAGCTCCCAGCTCGCATCGAAGTCGGCCGAGGCGGTGGCGTAATATTTGGGGATGGAAAAGGACGAGCCGCCCTGCTGGCCCCCCGCCACCTGATCGACCAGCTTGCTCACGTCCGATCCGCCGACCCGCTTGATCCGCGTATATTGCCCGCTGCCGGTCGCGCCGATCTCGGGCAGGCCCTGCGCGCGCACCTGAATGATCTGCAGCCGCGCCTCGCGCACCTTGGACGCGGCGGTCTGCAGGTCGGGCGCATTCCGCAGGCCGAGCGCGATCAGCCGCTCCAGCTCCGGATCACCGAACGCCGTCCACCAGTGCGCGAGATCGACGCTGGCGGACGGATCCGGCTGCGGCGCGGCGAAGGCGGCCGGAACGTCGGGCCTGGGTTCGTGATAGTTCGGCCCGACCGTGCAGGCGGTCGCGGCGAGCAAGCCGGCGAAAGCGGCGATCCGGCGCATCAATGCTCCCCTCTGGCAGGTTTCAGCAGGATCGAGAGCGGCACCATCAGGATCATCACGATCGCCAGGATATGAAACACGTCGATGTAGGAGAGCATCGCCGCCTGCTTCGTCACCATCTGGTAGAGCGTGGACAGCTGCGACTGGTCCGGATCGCCCGTGCCCGCTCCGCCCAGCGTCACGCCGATCTGTCTGAGCCCCTCGACATAATTGGGATCGAGCGGATTGAGGCTCTCGACGATCCGGCTCTGGTGGAATTGCTCGCGCTGGAGCAGCATCGCCTGCGCGGTCGAGATGCCGACCGAGCCGCCCAGGTTGCGCGCCACGTTCATCAGCGCGGAGGCGTGATTGTAGCGGCTCGGGCTGAGCCCGGCATATGCCTGCGCATTGATCGGCACGAACAGCGCCGGGATGGCGACCGCCTGGATCAGCCGGCCCACCGCGACATGATCGAACGAGACGTCGGCGCTGATGCCCGTGAAATACCACATCGCGGCCGCCTGCATGAAGAAGGCCCAGCCGAGGAAGAAGCGCCCCTGAATCTTGCCCGAGAGCGCGCCCACCAGCGGCATCGCCAGCAATGCGGCGGCGCCGCCCAGCGTCAATGCGAGCCCGGCATCGGTGGCGGTGTAGCCGAACACCTCCTGCAGCATCTGCGGGATCAGCTGGGTGGAGCCGTAGATGATCACGCCCACCGCCAGCATCATCACGAAGCAGACCGCGAAATTGGGCACGCCGAGCAGCCGCATGTCGACGATCGGCTCCTTGCGGTTCAGCTCCCACACCACCAGCAGCACCAGCGAGACCGCCGCGATGATCGCCATGGCGGTGATGAAGCCCGATCCGAACCAGTCGTCGCGCTGGCCGCGATCCATGAACACTTCGAGGCAGCCGAGCCCGAGCGCGACCAGCGCGAAGCCGACCGCATCGACGTTCAGCCCCTTGCGGATCTTCTTGCGGCGCTCCTTCTCCAGCGCTTCGGGCTCGACGACGAGGAAATGGACGAGGACCAGCGAGATCGCGCCCACCGGCACGTTGATCAGGAAGATCCAGTGCCAGCTGATATTGTCGGTGATCCAGCCACCGATCGAGGGGCCGAGCACCGGCGCGATCACCACCACCACGCCATAGGCCGCGAAGGCCATGCCGCGCTTGGACGGCGGAAAGGTGTCGGCCAGGAAGCTCTGCTCGGACGGCGCGAGCCCACCGCCGCCTATGCCCTGCAGCACGCGCGAGATCACCAGGAAGCCCAGGCTCGGCGCCAGCCCGCACATCAGCGAGGCGAGGCTGAACAGCAGCACCGAGATCATGTAGAAGCGCTTGCGGCCGATCACGTCGCTCAGCCAGCCCGAGATCGGCACGATCACCGCGTTGGCGACGAGATAGGAAGTCAGCACCCAGGTCGCCTCGTCGTTGGACACGGCGAGACTGCCGGCGATGTGCGCGAGGCTGACATTGGCGATCGCGGTGTCGAGCACCTCCATGAAGGTGGCGAGGCTGATGACCAGCACGATCAGCCACGGATTGCGATCCCCCGCCGCCGAGCGCTCGTCCGACCAGCCGGCATCCGGATCGGCCTTCTTCGGCCTGGACCGGCCGCCCGACCGTTTCCCCTCGGTGGCGCTCGCCACCGGTCAGCGCACCTTGACCGTGGGGACCACCGACATGCCCGGGCCGATCGGGAAAGCGTGCGGATCGGGGCTGTCGCGGCGCGGCCGATCGAACAGGATTCGCACCGGCACGCGCTGCACCACCTTCACGTAATTGCCCGTCGCATTCTGCGGCGGCAGCAGCGCGAAGGCCTGCCCGGCGCCGCGCTGGATCGAATCCACATGGCCGTCGAACGCGACGTCGGGGAAGGCGTCGACCCGCAGCCACACGCGCTGGCCGATCGCCATGTGGGTGAGCTGCGTCTCCTTGAAGTTGGCGGTCACCCAGATCTGGTCCGGCACGATCGCCATCAGCTGCGTGCCGGGCGACACGTAGGAGCCGAGATTGACGTTGCGGTTGACCACCTGCCCCGAGACCGGCGCGCGAATGTCGAGGTGCCCGACCGTCACCTGCGCGGAGCGGATCTGCGCCTCGGCCGCCTGCTTCTGCGCCTCGCTGGCCTTCACCTGCTTCTGCGCGACCGCCACCTGGGCGGCGGCATTGTCCACCGCGCGGCGGGCGGCGGCGGCCTGCGCGGCGCTGCTCTTCGCCGCCTCGCGCGCCTGATCGATCTGCGTGCCGGACACGGCGGCGGCATCGAGCCTTTGCAGCGCGAGATAGCGCTGCAGGTCGGCCGCCGCCTTGGCGGCCTGCGCTTCCGGATCGCGGGCCTGCGCCTCGGCCTGGCGCTGCTGCGCCTGCGCGGAGACCACCTGCGCTTGCGCTTGCTGGATGCCGGCATCGGCCTGCACCGCCTGCGCCCGGGCCTGGTCGAGCGACGCCGCCGAGGCATAAGGCTCGATCGTCGCCAGCAGAGCGCCAGCCTGCACGTGGCGATTGTCGATATCCGCGACCCGGGTCAGCTTGCCCTGCACCTCGGCGGCGATCCGCACGATATGGGCATCGACGAAGGCGTCGTCGGTGGTCGCATATTGCCGCTTGTGCAGCCAGAAGAGCGTGCCGCCGACGATCAGCACCACCGCGACGACGATCAGGATGATCCAGAAGATCGGCTTCTTGTAGAGGGGCGGGCCGGAATCCTCGTCCTCGTCCTCGTCCTCGTCCTCGTCCTCGTCCTCGTCCTCGTCCTCGTCGCCTTCCCGCTTGTCCTGCGACCGGTCCTGCTTTTCGTCGCCGTCGTCCCGGTCGGCATCGTCGCGATGCTCGCGGTCATCCTCGTCGCGATCGATCATCCCTGGGCCGGCTCCCGGCTTCCGGTCCCGCCATGCGCGGGCCGTCCTCTTGCCGAAAGCCGGACGCGGGAGGCCGCAATTCGTTCCCTGTCCGCGCCGCCAGGCCTCCCCCGGCGGCGCGGAAACCCGGATCAGCAGCCGTTGCGGCGATTCTGGGCGGCGTCATGCCGCTTGTCGAGGTGCCGGCCCAGCAGGCCACCACCCACGACGCCGGCGGCGATGCCGAGCGGCCCGGCGCCCAGCGCGGCCGCGCCCAGCCCGCCGCCGCCGGCGCCGACGAGCAGGCCCGTCCGGCCGCTGCTGCGCTTGCAGCGATAATGGTAGCGGCCGTCCCGGCCATGATAGGTGTGCGCCCGCGCATCGGCGGCCGTCGGCAGCACGACCGGCGTGGTGGCCGCGACGGTGGCGATCATCGCCGAAAGCAGCATGGTCTTGCGCATTGTCTCTGTCTCCTCATCCGAACCGGGCCCAGCGCTTAGCGAGCTGGCACCACCTAAACGCTGAACCACCGATACAGCCGCAGTTCATGCGAGCCTATTCCGGAGACGGAGCCAGATCCATCCTCAGGCCGCTAGGCGGATGGCGTTCCGGCCCGCGCCCTTCGCGGCATACAGCGCCCGGTCCGCGCGGGCCAGCAGATCGGCCACGCAGGGATCGGCCGCATAGGTCGCCACGCCGATGCTGACGGTGACGGCGGGCAGATCGTCGATCCGCGTCGCCGCGATGGCCGCGCGGATCCGCTCTCCGATCTGGACGGCCTGGTCCTCGCCGGTGTCCGGCAGCACGACCACGAACTCCTCCCCGCCGAGCCGCCCGATCAGGTCGCCCGTCCGGAGCGCGCTTTTGGCTGTGGCGGCCAATGCCTGGAGCACTCGATCGCCGACGGCGTGGCCGAAGCGATCGTTGATGCTCTTGAAATGATCGATGTCGATCATCGCGCAGGACAAGGTGGCCGTGCCGGCGCGCGCGAGATCGATCTGTCCGTCGATGGTCGCCAGCAGCTTGCGCCGGTTGGCGATGCCGGTGAGCGGGTCGGTCTCCGCCGCCGTGATCGCCTGCTTGGCCGCCTCCTCCGCCGCCGCCCGGGCCATCAGGAGGACGCGCTCGGTCGCGCGCTGCTCGGAAATGTCCTGCAGGGTGCCGACCACGCCGATCAGCACGCCGTCGGGCGCGCGATCGACCGTGCCGCGCGAACGGACGTAGCGCTCGCCGCGGGGGCCGACGATCCTGGCTTCATATTCGAAGCCGTCCGTCTCTCCGGCGATCGCCGCCGTGATGGCGGCATCGACGAGGCCGCGATCTTCCGCATGATAGGCATCCAGCGCCTCCTTCACCGGGAAGGATATCCGGTTGTCGATCCCGTGGATGCGCGAGGTGACCGGCGAGGCGAACACCGTGCCGGACCCGATGTCGAGCCGCCAGTGCCCCACCCCGCTGCTGGCCTCGGCGATCATGAGCAGGCGGTTGGTGTCCGCGAGGCGATCGAACAGCCGGTTCCTGGCCGTAACCAGCGACGCGATCGGCAGGCCGGAGGCGACCACCACCAGCAGGTAGAACTGGAAATAGAGCGTGATGGCCGCGTCGCTCTCGTCGGGCTTCGCCAACGGCCCATAGTCCAGCGCGGTGAACACGCATCCGACCGTCGCGATGATCATGACGCTGGCCGAGGCACCCAGCGGCCCCCGCCGCAAGGTCGCAAAGAAGCTCGCCGCGAGCGGGAGGAAGAGCAGCGAATAGCGCGTGCAGACGAAGGCCAGGATGGTGACCAGGGTGACGCCGGCCATATCCAGGATCGCGGGAAGGACCATCCGCCCGGGCCTCTTCCTCCCCTTCGGCCAGGCCAGACAGGTGGTGAGGATGATCGGCCCGACGATGAACAGGCCGAGCAGGTCGGTCGAAAACCAGGAAGCCCAGAAATCGAGCGACGGAGCGCCGCAGACGATCGTGGCCAACGACGCGCTGAGCGCCGTGGCCGCGATCCCGATCCCGCAGAAATGCGCCACCTGGCGGGGCTCGATGAACGAGGACAGCCGCCATTCCGCGCCGCGGACGAGACGTGCCGCCAAGGCGGATTCGGCGAGATTGGCGATCGTGAAGCCGATCGCGACCGGCCAGCCATTCCCGCCCAGCAGGTTGGCCGCCAGGCTCGCGCAGCCGCCGGCCAGCAGATGGGCCGGCCGCACGCGGCGATCCGCCAGGACGAGCGCCGCGAACAGGATGCCGCTCGGCGCCCACAAGGTCGCGATGCCGCTCGTCCTTTGCGTGAGCAACAGCGCGGCATAGGCCGTCAGGAAATAGCCGGCACCCGTGACGATCGGCCCGAACAGCCCGGTTTTCCAGGTTGGCCGCCTCGGTTCGGAATAGTCATTCCCCATGCCCCAGCCTTGGAACGCCCCGCTTAACATCCGTTAAATCGCTTCCGGAAAAGACGGGGAATCTCCGCCGGGGCAACTGTAAAATTCTGTAGGACCGGTTGGTCTGACGATGATGTGCCGATAGCGTCCTGCCATGACGAACGGCATCTCCACCGTCATCGGTCTCGTCTTTCGTGGACAAGGCGCGTGACGGATTTCGAGATACCGTTTTCGTCTCACATCCCCCCGTACGTGTTGCGTAGCGTCCCCCTTTCCGGTCCAGTTCGGGCGAAAGACACCTTGGCATCTTCGCTTCTCTGGGCGGACAGTTTATGAGGGCTCCGATGATGGGGCCATACGACATAAGGATAGCGCGCGGATCCTGGCTGCCGGGGCTCGCGCTGCTGCTGCTTCCCGCCTGCGCGGCGCCGGTGCGGCCGTTCGGCGCGCTGGCATCTCCCCGGGACGACCGGACCTTCGCGATGGCGGCCGGCAGCGCGGCGAATGCCGATGCGGCGGTGCGCGACGCGCTGGTGGCGGCAGGCTACCAGCCTGCCGAAGGCGCCCGCTACCGCGTCGAGGTCGGGCTGGCGGTGCGCGCGTCGCGGACGCAGGTGATGGCCGCCGCCGGAGACGGCAAGGCGATGCAGGCGCTGGCCCCCGTCTCCAGCCCGCCGGGCCTCTGCCGGCGCCAGAGCTATGTCCTGTCCATCGCCTTCGTCGAGCAGGCGAGCGGCCATGTCGCGGCGCGCGGCGGCGCGGTCACCAGCCGGTGCGGCAAGGCACGCGACGCCGAGCTTCTTCCCCTGCTGGCCAAGGCCGCGCTCGCCAACGCCACCGCATCATGAAGGCCCCGTCGCCGGGAGCGTGATGAGGAAGCGGGCACCGTGCGGGGCGCGCGCCTCGTATCGAATATCCCCGCCATGGCGCTCCACCACCGAGCGGACGTAAGCGAGGCCGAGGCCGGCGGAAAGGCCATTCCGGGCAGCGGTCGTCGGGCCGAAACGATCGAACAGCGCCGCCGCCCGTTCCGGCGAGACGCCGGGCCCCTCATCCTCGATCCGGCAGAGGACGTGGTCGCCCGCCTTGTCGATCCGGCATCGGATCGCGCCCTGATCGGGGCTGAATCGCACGGCATTGTCGAGCAGGTTGATGAGCGCGCGGAGCAGCGCGAAATGCTCGCCGGGGAGCAGGCACGGCTGGTCGGTGCCTTCGGTGACGATCCGGACGCCCCGCTTCGCCGCCGCGGACCAGAGCGCATCCGCCGCTTCGATGACGACGTCGCTGAGATCCGTCTCCTCCGGCGCGTAGCGGGTGGCCCGCAACCGCGCGAGCTGGACGAAATCGTCGGCGAGCGCGAGCGTGCGCCGGGCATGGGCGATCACCCGCCCGGCCAGGGCGCGGGGCACCGCCGCTCCCTCCCCGCTTTCCAGCAGCGTGACGATCGCGGCCTGCGGGGAGCGCATGTCGTGGCTGAGGAACTCGATCGCTTCCGCGCGCTCGCGCTCGGCCTCGCGGATGGCGCTGATGTCGGCCATCAGCAGGATCCAGCCGCGCTGCGTGTCCTCGCCGCTGCGCAGCGGCGAACGGCGGAGCGAGAAGATCCGGCCGTCGCTTCCCGCAATCTCCTCCGGCAAGGCATCCGGCCGGATGGCCTCGCCGCCGAGCGCGCCGAGGAGGGCGGCCAGCGACCGCCCCACCGGATCGCCGGCGAACAGCGCCTGTGCCGGCCGGTTGGCCAGGAGGATGCGATGATCCAGCCCGGTGACGAGCAACGGGTCGCGCACCCCCTCGATCGTGTCGACGACGAGGGTCCGCAGGTCGCGCATCCAGGCGATGGACGCGCGCAGCCGCTCGGTCTGGCCGCCGATCGGGTCGAGGCCCGGCAGCGCCGGCGCGGACGGCGGCACCGGCATCGGCTCGCGCGCGAACAGCGCCAGTTCCTCGCCGATGGCGCGATCGGTCGCCTGCAGCCGCCGCCATCCCCAGAGCGGATAGACCATCAGCAGGCCGATCAGCATCGGCGCCGGCGGCAACCACAGGCCACCCAGCGCCAGCATCACAGCCGGCACCACCAACGCCGCAACGATCAGCGCGCCCGAAGCGAGCAGCGCCCGGTTTGGCGGCAACCACCAGAAGCCGATCAGCAGCAGCACGCTCGGCGCCAGCGCGGCGGCCAGCCGGGCGGGCGTCGACAGCATGTGCACCAGCCGATCGGCCAGCAGGTCGTTGAGCAGATTGGCCTGGATCTCGATGCCCGGCATCGTCCCGCCGTCGCGCAGCGGCACGCGGTAGCGATCGCCGAGCCCGGCCGCCGTCACGCCGACCAGGACGACATGGTCGCGCAGGAAGGCCGGCGGCACCTCGCCGGCCAGCAGGCTCGCAAAGGAGACCGAGCGGAAGGCCCCGGCGGCGGGCTGGAAGGGAATGGCGACCGCGGCGTCGTCCGATCGCGCGGATCGGCGGAAAGCCGGCGACGGATGGCGCATGGCCAGGCGATAGGCCAGCTCCATGAGGTGCGGCCAGGCCCGGCCGTCGACGGGGAAGGACAGCATCGCGGAGCGGGCCGTGCCGTCATCGTCCGGCAGCAACGCCACCTGCCCCAGCCCCGCCGCCGCATCCGCGACCGACGGGATCGGCGGCGTCACGTCGATCGCCCGCCCGTCGCGCCCGGGCACCTCGAACAGGACGGGCAGCAGCGCCACGTGGGCATCCCTGGCGCTCGCCGCCAGATCCGCGTCGGCGGCGGGCCGGCCCGCCTCGGTGAAGAAGATGTCGTAGGCGATGGCCGCGGGCCGGGCCGCCGCCAGTTGCCGCAGCATCCGGCTATGGACGTCGCGCGGCCAGGGCCAGCGGCCAAGCGCGGCGACGCTGCGATCGTCGATCGTCACCAGCAGGATGCGATCGGACGGCGGCGGCGCGCGGAAGCCGATCAGCAGATCGTAGAAGGCGTTATCGATCCGGGCCGTGCCGCCCGAGACCGACAGGCCGCCGACGATCGCGACCATCATCAGCAGGATCGCGCACCATTCGATCTGGAGCCGCCGGCGCATGGCGCGTCAGGCGCCGTGCGCGGGCCCGGCCGGCGTCCCGATCGTCAGCTTCTCGAAGTCGGTCCAGTTCTCGACGCCGGACTGGTAGACGGCCACGCGCCAGTAATAGATGCCCGGCGACAGCCGGCGCACGCGCAGGTCCTCATGCTCCAGCCCGACCTCGTCGACCACGGCGGCGCCCTGCTGCGATCCGCGCATCAGCTGGAACCGGTAATGACGCTCGCCATGGCCGCTGCCGAACCAGCGGAAGCGGTAGCCGTCCGCATCCTGGGAGACGGCCCCCGGATGGATCGAGGCGAGCTGCCGGGCGAAGGCGTAGCTTTGCGCCAGCCCCTCCAGCCCGTCCGCGGCGATCGCGGAGACGCGGACGAACTGGTTGCCGTCCGGCACGTCGTTCAGCGCGAAGTCGCCGCCGGGGGCGATCCGCTCGGCATAATTGTCGACGAAGCCGGCATCGGTCGCCAGCACCACGCGATAGGCGGTGGCGCCCGCCACCGGGGCGAGGTGGAAGGACACCGCGTCGTCGCGTTGCGGCTTGCCCGGATCGGCGAGATCCGGCGCCGGCAGCAGCGCCTCGGTGCGGACATGCCCCTGCGCGTCCGCCGCCCCGCCGAAACCGTGCGGGACCAGCACCGGCGGCGCGCCCGCTTTCCCGGCGAGCGCGACGGTGCCGGCCAGCACCTCGGTCGCGGCGGCGGCGCGTGCCGGATCGTAGGAGACGCGGAATTCGGTGCCGCGCACCGCCGTCATGGTGATCGGCGTGGCGATGCGGTAGCGGCCGGAGGGATCCTTGAGCGGCTCGACATGCGTCTGCACCCGGCCCTTGTCGAGATCCAGGCGATATTCGATCGCATTGTTCAGCACGAGCCGGCGCATCGCCCCGACCGTCACCCCGCTCTGCGACGGGAGCGTCACCCGCGATCCGTCGGCGAGGATCAAAGTCACGAAGCTGTCGGCGCCGGTCGTGATATGGGCGCCTTCGCCGATCGCGAGGCCGGTGGCCGGGGCCACCGCATGCCCGCCAGCCTCGATCGAGACCGTGCCGCGGTAGCTCGCGAGGCGCGCCTCGTCCGGGGTGCTGCGCAGCCAGGAGCGGGGAATCGCCAGCGTGCGTCCGATCGGGAGCTTGCGCGGCGAATGCGCGCCGGACAGCGGCAGGAGCGCCTGCCATGTCTTCGGCGCGACGATGAAGCTGCGATCGAGCTGCCAGAGCGTGTCGCGCGGCTTCACCACGTAGCGCACCACCTCGGCATTGCCCCCCGGAGCGGTCGCGGTCGCGGCCTCGGCGCCCGTCGCGATCAGCAGCGCGAGAAGGATGCTCCCCCCAACGGCTCTCACGCGGCGCTCTCGATCGGGAAGCCCTCCATGCGGTAGCCATAGCCCGACAGCGCCACGATCCGATAGCCATTCTCCGGCCGGAGCCGCAGCTTCGAGCGGACGCGCGAGACGTGCATGTCGAGCGTCCGGGTCGGCAGATCGGCCACGCTGTGCCACAAGGCCTCGAGGATATAGCCCCGCGACATCGCGCGATGCCCATTCTCGAAGAACAGCAGCGCCAGCGCGAACTCCTTGGCGCTGAGCGCGACGACCTCGCTGCCGATCCGCACCGTCTCGGTCAGCCGGTCGAACTCATAGGGCCCGAAGGTGGCGAGGCGCGCCGGCGTCTGCGCGGGCACCGTGCGGCGCAGCGCCGCCTCGACGCGCGCGACGATGATCTGCTCGCTTTCCGGCTTGACGATATAATCGTCCGCGCCGGCGTGCAGCGCGCGCGCGATATCCTCCTCGCCGGAGCGGCTGGTGAGCATGATGATGCCGATCGACATCGGCATGGCCCGGATCGACTGGAGCAGGTCCAGCCCCGACATGTCCGGCAGGTTCCAGTCCAGCAGGAGCAGATCGAACGTCTCGCGCCGCAATTCGGCCAGCAGCCCCGCGCCCGTGCGCAGCCCGGCGCAATTATGGCCACGCCGCGTCACGATGTCGCGAATATGGGAAATGACCTCGACATCGTCGTCGACGACCAGGATACGCATTCAGGCCCCTTGCTGATGATCCACGCAGCGTCTCCCTTCTGGCGATTTTCGCGCCTGCGGAATAGAGCGGAATCACCGATCGAGGGGGGCAGTATCGGCTCTCGTTGCATAATTTTACAATCCTGCACGTGACCGGCACTGGTCCGATCGTTATGCCCGTGGAACCAGATTAAGATAACCCGGCGGCAATTCACGGCTTTTTGGACGTGTAATCAAAGGACGACGTGACGGCCCCGCCCGTCGCGGCGAGCGGGAGAGGGCGGCATGCATTATGTGCGAATGGCGATCGTCGGTCTGATCGTCGGAATATTGGCGCGCTTCTTCTATCCGGGCGCCGTGCCGCTGGGATTGGTGGCCAGCACCCTGCTCGGCATCGGCGGATCCTTCCTCGCGGGATTGATCGCGCAGCTCCTGCAGCCGGCGACCGCGCGGGAGCCGCTTCATCCCGCCGGCTTCCTCTATTCGATCCTGGGATCGATGCTGCTGATCTTCTTCGCCCGCAACGTGCTGCACCTGGTCTGACACGCGATCCAAGGGACTGACATCATGGTGCCTCTTCCAAAGCGTCTCTTCGCCGAAATGCTGGGAACCTTCTGGCTCGTCTTCGGCGGATGCGGCAGCGCCGTGCTGGCGGCCGGCTTCCCGGGGCTGGGGATCGGCTTCGCCGGCGTCGCGCTGGCATTCGGCCTGACGGTGCTGACCATGGCCTATTCGATCGGCCACATCTCGGGCTGCCATCTCAATCCGGCGGTCACCGTCGGGCTCTGGGCGGGCCGGCGCTTTCCGGCGCGCGATATCCTTCCCTATGTCGGGGCCCAGCTCGTCGGCGCCATCGCCGGGGCCGGGCTGCTGCTGCTGATCGCGAGCGGCAAGGCCGGCTTCGCGCTCGCGCCGAACGGCCTGGCCGTGAACGGCTACGGCCCGCTCTCGCCCGGCGGCTACAGCCTGCTGTCCTGCCTGGACATCGAGGCGGTGCTGACCTTCGGCTTCGTGATCGTCATCCTCGGCGCGACCGACACACGGTCGCCCTCGGGCTTCGCGCCGATCGCGATCGGCCTCGCCCTCACCCTCATCCATCTGATCAGCATCCCGGTGACCAACACCTCGGTGAACCCCGCGCGCAGCACCGGCCCGGCCCTGTTTGTGGGCGGAGAGGCCCTGCACCAGGTCTGGCTGTTCTGGGCGGCGCCGATCGCAGGCGCGCTGGTGGCGGGCATGGTCTATCGCGCCTTCGCGGGCGATCCGCCGGCCGTGCCGGTGACAGGCGAATCGATCGGTGCTGCTTGAGGCCGCCCAGTCCCCTTCCGATTTGAAGCCCATGGAAAACTTCAACGAGGAACTCGCCATCGCCGAGATGGCCTATGCGATGCGCACGCATTTCGGCGCCCGTGCGATCGCGATCGCCGAGGAGCAGGCGCGGGATGCCGGCACGGCCACGGCCGGAAAGGCGTGGCGCCGTATCGTGCTGAAGCTGCGCCGTTGGGACATGACCGAATAGGAAAGCCGCGACGCGCCACGGCGCCACGGC
>Ga0105237_10003103_pt1 | contig 20018 bp, 6 predicted proteins | sample KBSC24metaG_FD_81520 | JGI IMG/M metagenome (GOLD analysis project Ga0105237, IMG submission 81520) | Corn rhizosphere microbial communities from Kellogg Biological Station, Michigan, USA - KBS C2-4 metaG | ecosystem: Host-associated > Plants > Roots > Rhizosphere > Soil | place: Michigan, USA... | reverse complement strand
TTATAATACTATTTAATAGAATACGATATCTACCGGCCCGTTCAAAGAAACTGCTTGTAACCGCAATGATTTTATTGACGGTCAACCTGGCTTTCGCGCAGCAAAAAGATATCAGCGGAATAGTTGTCGATAGCGCCACCAATGTACCTGTAAATGGTGCTACCGTTATACTTTCACCAACAAATAAGATCGATATTACCGATCAATTAGGCAGGTTCAATTTTAAAAGTACAACCTCGTCACAGGCAAACGCGATTATGATCAGTGCAGTTGGTTATGCAAGAAATACAGTTGATCTTTCAGTATTTAGCAATGGACAAACGATCAGGCTCAGCCAGCATCAGACTGAATTGGCCGATGTTGTGATCAGCGCCGATGCCGGGAACCCCTATAAGGCGATCAGCGAAACAGATATAAAAATGCGTGAGGTTTCCAATTCCCAAGAGGTGTTGCGCATCGTTCCCGGTTTGTTTATCGGGCAGCACCAGGGCGGTGGTAAAGCGGAGCAGATATTCCTGCGTGGGTTTGATGCTGATCATGGTACCGATATTGGGCTTTTTGTGGACGGGATGCCTATTAATATGGTTTCACATGCACATGGGCAGGGTTATGCTGACAGCCACTTCATCATACCTGAAACCATTGAAGGTACCACCTTTAAAAAAGGCCCTTATGATGCTGAAAAAGGTGACCTGGTGACATCCGGCTTTGTAGATTTTCACACCGCGGATGCGATCAGTAACAATACCATTAAACTGGAAGGTGGCCAGTTCAATACTTTCAGGGCATTGGCTATGATCAATTTATTAAATGATAAGGCAAAAGAAAACGGACAATCGTGGTATGCAGCTTCAGAATACCGGTACAGCGATAGCTATTTTGATAACCCGCAGCATTTTAAACGGTTTAACTTCTTTACCAAATACAAAGGAAAATTATCCGAACACAATACACTTACTTTGTCCGCATCAACCTTATACAGCACCTGGTTTGCCTCCGGACAGATACCCGATCAGGCTATCGATAAAGGCGTTGTTAGTTTTTACGGCGCGCTCGATCCAAATGAAGGCGGGGTAACTTCGCGTACTAATGTAAGCGCCCAGTTATTAACTACTTTAGGCAATCATGACCTCATCAAAAATCAGTTCTATTATTCGACATATAAATTCGACCTGCATACCAATTTTACTTTCTTTTTGGTAGATACTGTAAATGGTGATGAGATCAGGCAAAAGGAAGCCCGTAATCTATATGGTTACAATGGCAGTTATATACACGAAGGCTACTTGGGGAATACCAAAATAACCACTGATATCGGCATTAATGCCCGTCTGGATATAACTGACAGTTCGGAATTATCACATACCGTAGATCGTTACACCCTGCTAAACCGAATCAAACTGGGTGATATCACTGAGCTTGGCGCAGGGGCCTATATCAGCGAAACATTTCGTTTTAACGAAAAATTCAGCATCAACGCAGGTTTGCGCTTTGACCAGTTCATTTACAAATACAATAATTTATTTGCAGGCGACACTACATTGCATGGCTTAGGTGTATATAAGGCTCAAAATAATACCATCAGCCCTAAATTGAACTTCTATTACCAGGCCTCCAATAAAACGGAACTATACATGTCAACCGGCAAGGGATTTCATTCTAATGATACCCGTGTGGTAGTTGCTGTAAACGGTCTGCAAACCTTACCCGCCGCTTACGGTACTGACCTCGGCATTGTATTTAAACCCGCCAATAACTTACTGGTCAATGCGGCCGTTTGGTACATCTACCTTCAAAAAGAATATGTTTATGGCGGAGATGGGGGCACAGTTGATTTCAGCGGGCGCACACAGCGTTTAGGCTTTGATTTTTCTACACGTTATGAACCTGTAAAGTCAATTTTCTTTGACTTGGATCTTAACTATGCCCATGGCCGCTCACTTGACGAACCGACAGGGCAAAACTATATCCAATTGGCTCCTGTTTTCAGCAGTACAGCAGGAATAACTTATACCCATAAAAGTGGGTTTAACGGGAGCCTCCGGTATCGTTACTTGTCAGATCGTCCCGCTAATGAGGATTATTCACTAACTGCACAAGGTTATTTTGTGAACGACTTGGTGCTCAATTACACTCAGCCGAAATACGAAATCGGGCTAACCATTAACAATTTGTTTAATGTTAAATGGAAAGAGACCCAATTTGATACAGTTACCCGTTTACAGCATGAAGCAACTCCGGTTGATGGGATAGCTTTTACACCCGGTACAAAATTTGCCGCAATAGTGCATTTTAGCTATTTTTTTAAATGATCAGCATCAATCACCCTTTGTCAAATAGTCTATACAGGGATATCTATAAGAAAAGGCCAGATATGAAAATCATACCTGACCTTTTTATTTGATCATAATTCTTGTATCGGGATTACAATTTCACAAATGTCCCTTTACCCACCAGGCTATTATCACTGTTATTCATCACCTGTATAATATAGGTTCCGGGCAGCAGGCTGTTTACGTTTGCCTGCCAATCTTTCTGGGTAGTGGTGGTGTTTTTAACAACCATCCCGGTAGCATTCACTATTTTAATGTTGTATACCGTATTAGTAGTGCTTAAAGCAGGACTGTTTCCACCGGCCAAAGCTATCTGGCTTATTGATCCGTTTGTATTAAAAGGCGGTGTTATGGTCAACGTAATGGTGCTCTTGGCAGGATTTGGATAAATTGAGATGTAGTTTTTAACAAGGTTATTTGAGTTAGCATACATCACGGTAACTACATTTGAGTAAGTTATCGCGCCATTCAGATCCTCGATCTTCAAGCGGTACATATTAGCATTTGCACCAGGGGCCTTATCTAAAAATCCATAAGTACCCAGGTCGCTGGCAGATACTCCGGCTAAGGTGTTGTAAGTTTTGCCACCGTCGGTGCTTCTTTCAACTGTAAATTTGGTGTAGTTCTGCTCGTTCTCGGTTACCCATCCAATCTGTGATCCGTTAGCGGCTTTTACGGCCGTGAAATTTAACAAATGCACATTTAACGCAGGGTCCTGGCGTAATATCAATTTGAAACGACTACTTCCATAGGTGTTGGTATCGGCAGTAATATTAAAGGCGTAGGTGGTATTATGCCTCATATCTAACGAATCTTTTTTGTAATTATCCATCAGCCAAACCTGGTAAATTGGAGGAATAGACTGCAGTTCCGTCATATTGATATTGTAGGTCCCTTTAGCGCGGGCGCTTACAAATAATGGAATAACTGATTGCTTTGATCCTGGCAATGACATCCTGTTTATCGCCAGGCGCACATGGTCGCTTGAAACACTCGCGAAACTTATTTTGCCGTTCCCTTGCTTATAAGGCGCGTCTTCTTCATCAGCAAATTTATCTGATGCGGCGGAAGTAAATCCAACATAAAGATCATCAGTATTAACTGAGTCCATCGCCATTTGCAATCGTAAATGCTGATCAATAGTAGGTTTATTTAAACTGGCTATGTCGTTCTTTGTCGCCATAAACAGGTTAAGCCCGGTATTTTGTGTTGTTGATTTAGCCGACTCATTAAATATCAACTGCGGGCTTGAAGTATTTTGAGCTAATACAAAGAATCCCTGGCCGCTTACGATGGTTCGTTTGCCATGATTGGTGTAAATACCCCCGGTTTGGTAAGCATCAAAGTTATCAGTTGCCGGGTTAAGCTCATAAATGGTTGAACCTATATTATTGCCATATATACCAAAAGTAGTTGAGCTGCTGTTGAATTGCTCCCAGTCTATCGAGCTTGCATATGGATTTCCAACCATGTTAAATCCACGAACAGCTTGATTGGTGGTTGGTCCCGTACCTGCTCCTGAAAAGTTCAGATAAGGCGATGATGACGTGTACCAGCTATGAACAATGATTTGCCCCTGGTTTAATGTGCCTGTTGTAGTCATAGTAACCGGAACAGGATTGGTATAGGCCGTTGTTGTTTCAGTTGCTAAAGATGCTGAGGCCCTGTTCCCCCTGAAGAAGAAAAGGAAACCGTTGCCAACAGGTATGTTAAAAGTACCCGAAGCACTTAGTCCGGCCAAAGAATACGAAGGGCCACCGGTTATGGACGTAAATCCCCAATAATTACCGCTGATAAAGCTTACGTTTGATGGTATCTGATCTTCGCGGAACAGGTAAATGGTTGGGTTGCCGGTCTTGTCAAATCCGCCCCCGGCATTGCCGGTAAGGTAGATGCTATTTTGTATGTAATTGACACTATATACATTGTTTGAACTAACCGTAGCTGAATAAACCGGTGATGAGGCAAGGCGATAGCTGCGATAGCCTACACCGCCGCTTACATAGCGCTGCACATTTACGTTGCCCGTTATACTTGGCCCTGCCGGTATAACCCCAATTGATGCAGAACTGTTAGCATCCGAATTTAAAGTTAAGAAGCCTCCGGTGGCCAAGATAGTGCTGGCACTGCTTCCGACCATGGTTAAAATACCAGTGCTGGCAACGCTGAAGCTACCGCTGGTCATGGTTTTTGTTCCCAAACCGCTGAAATTTACTTTATAGAACGTAGTCCCGGTTCCTGTGCCCCCGGCCAAATTTTCGGTAGTTCCGATAAAATTTACGGTAGGGCTGCTCAGGTTCACATAGTTACTTGCGTTACTTACCATGGTGTTGGTAAAATCTCCGGTTATGTTTAGCGATCCTGATGATGCTGTTTTTATGCCTGTTCCTGAGAATGCTATGTTTTGATAGCTCACCCCGGCAGCTAGACCTGTTATGGCTGCTGATGTATAAACCGTTTGCGCTGCACCTGAATATTGAACGGTGGCGCCCGTGTTTTTAAAGGTTATCACGTTTGTGCCGGTAGCCGAAAGCCCTGATAAAGCCGCAGTATTCGCAAGCTGTAAAGTTGCGGTTGAAGCAGGTATAACAACAAAACTGGAAGTGGCTCCTGATGTATTTGTAGTTTGAATAACACCAGTTACCGATGTGGTGCCGCCTGTAAGATTAAATGTTGAATTAGACGTTATGCCTGCAGAGGCAGATGATGTTAAAGCGACATTTCCAGTGACACTCAGACTGTTCACCGATGACGCAATGGTGCTTGTATAAGAGCTTCCAAGGGCTGTGTTTGATATGATATTAACACTATTAGCCGTAATACTACCTGCACCGGAAAGTGTAGTGGTATAACCCAAACCCGAGCTTGCATCACTTTGGTAAGTCATTGCACCAGCTACATTAAGTGTACTGCCAGTGCTTACAATCACGCCCGGTGATTTCCCGCCCAGGTTACCAAATTGTATGGAACCTACGCTTACTGTGCCCGCTCCTGCTAATACTGTTGGGAAAAAGTTAAATGACCTGTTTACACCTATGTATGCAGGGTCCGCTATGGTAGGTACGGTGCCACTGAGCCAGTTTGAGCCTGTATTCCAGTCTGTACTGGTAACGCCAATCCAGTCATTTGATTGGATACATGATAAAGTTACCGTTGTGGTTCCGCTACCTGTAATGTTATAAGCGGTAATAGTATATGTCGTCGGAGGGAAAGTAACGGTTGGTGTCCCGCTAATGTAACCCGTCGTAGTATCAAAGCTTAATCCCGCAGGTAAAGGCGAGCTGATACGGTATCCGCCATTGGCAGCGAATTTCTTGACGGTATTATTGGTAAAATCCGACACATATAGGTTACCGTTTCCGTCAGAAACAAAGCCTTCTACGTCATTAAAGCCGTTTATGGTATTAAGTAAAACACCCGATGAACTGTATATTTTTACCTGGTTGTTATGTGAGTCAGCTACGAACACGTTTCCTGCAGGGTCGCATGATATAGCCAGCGGATCTTCATAACCGCTACTGAAGATGCCCAGATAAGTGCCGGCTGCATTATATTTTGTTACATAACCCTTATTGGTACCTGCCTGATCCTGGGCGCGGTTCAATACGTATATATTACCTGAACCGTCAGTGGCAACACCATCCGACTGATCCATTTGTGTATTGGAAATTGTTTGTAATTGAGTCCCTGAAGTAGAATATTTGATTACAGAACTCGTATATGGCGACGTATAAACATAGGTCGCGATAAATAAATTGTCAGATGGGTCGATACTGATACCCAGCGGGTGATTCAAACCGCTTATGATGGTCGACTGATAAACTCCGCTTGAATTGTATTTATAAACAGCGCCTGCACCGGTATCCTCTATGTAGGCATTACCTGCCGAGTCAAAAACAATTCCCTCGGGGTTTGTCAATGTTTTACCTGTGCCAAATTTACCTATGTAGGTACCGGCTGCGTTATATTTACTTACTGTTCCATTATTATAGTTAGCTACATAAATATTTCCTGCTGCATCAATGGTCATCAAACTTGGCCCGCTTAGGCTCGCCCCGGTAAGTGATGTTCCTGTTGAAGAATAGCTATAACCAGTAACTGCACCGCCTGTATTGGTAGGCGTTAATGTAGGTATGGTTGCATTAAGCGCGTAGACATTGGTGGACGGAGTATAGCTGATTACCGGTGCATGCGGGCTAACCGTAATGATCAGGTTCGTACTTGAGTTACCTGAAGCGTTAGTCGCTTTTATGGTAAATGTTGTAGTCGCAAAAACCACGCTCGGCGTACCTGAAATAACACCGGTGCTTGTATTGAACGACAAGCCGCTGGGCAAAGTGCCGCCTGATATGGTGTAACTTGCTACTGCACCCCCAGTGTTGGTTGGTGTTGCAGGAGTGATAGTCGATCCCACAGAATATGTAACTGTTCCGGGAGTATAGGTGATATTCGGCGCATTGTTATTGACAGACAATGATACTGTTGTGTTGCTGCTCCCCGTTGCGTTGGTGCCTGTTATAGTGTATGTTGTGACAGCCGATGTTGCAGTTGGAGTACCTGAAATTACGCCCGTGGATGTATTGAAAGACAAACCTGCGGGCAAGGAGCCTGAAATAGAATAACTGGTTACTGCGCCTCCTGTATTAGCTGGAGTTAGCGGCGTTATCGCCGTACCAACTGTATAAGCATTTGTTGATGGCGTATAAGAAATATTGGGGCCGGAAGGGTTAACTTTCAGGTTAACTGTAGTACTCCCGCTTCCTGCTGCATTATTTGCAGTAATTGTATACGTTGTGGCTGGTGAGGTGGTAGTCGGCGTGCCCGAAATTATACCGGTAGTTGTGTCAAATGACAAACCTGCAGGCAGCGTGATATCTATTGAATAGCTGGTTGCCGCACCACCTGAATTTGCAGGCGTTAAAGTAGCAATTGCTGTGCCGGCAGTGTACACATTTGTTGATGGCGTATAACTGATATTCGGCGCAGCCGGATTAACACATGATATTTTTATCGATGTAGTACCCGTGCCACCGTCATTATCAGCAGATATGATGTATGTAGTTAGTGGTGATGTACCTGTTGGTGAACCGGTAATTTCGCCTGTAGTATTGTCAAAAGATAAGCCTGGGGGTAATGTCGGCCCAATAGAGTAGCTGCTGGATGCGCCGCCGGTATTAATAGGGTCCCATGGTGAAATGGTAGAGCCAACCGTGTAAACCTGGGTCGATGGTGAATAGCTGATCACAGGAGGCAATGGATAAACCGTTAAGTTTACCGTTGTGCTTCCGCTGCCACCGGCATTAGTTGCTGTGATCGTAAAAGTAGTTGCCGTAATATCAATCGTCGGCGTACCTGAAATTTTACCGTTAATGGTATTAAACGTCAACCCTGCCGGTAATGCAATATCTATTGAATAACTAACAGCCGGGCCGCCTGTATTAGCAGGTGTCAATGTAGTAATCGCGGTACCGACCGTGTAAATATTTGTTGATGGTGTATAGCTGATAACCGGAGGTAATGGATTTACCGTCAGGTTAACTGTTGTGTTGGTGCTACCGGTTACGTTAGTTGCAGTTATTGTGTAAATAGTTGCCGTAGTTGCCACAGTTGGTGCACCTGAAATCACACCGGTAGAGGTGCTAAATGACAGACCTGCTGGCAATCCCGGGCTAATCGAATAGCTGGCTACTGTTCCGCCTGTGCTGGTAGGAGTTAACGGGGTTATTGCCGTGCCAACAGGATAAATATTGGTTGATGGCGTGTAACTGATAGCCGGGAGCTTAGGATTAACTGTTAAAGTTACTGCCGTGCTTCCGCTTCCGCCTGCATTAGTGGCGGTGACGGTGTAAGTTGTTGTGGGCGATATCCCTGAAGGTGTGCCCGAAATTGCACCCGTTGAAGTATTAAATGTTAAGCCGGTAGGTAATGTTCCGGTTAAAGCATAACCACCCGTTACTGGTCCGCCTGAATTTGATGGCGTTAATGTTGAAATAGCAGTGCCATCAACATAAGTATTGGTTGACGGGGTATAACTGATCACTGGAGGTGGCGGATTAACACATGACAAGGTCACGTTGGTGTTACCGCTTCCACCCGCATTGCTTGCGGTAATGGTATAGGTGGTAACAGGAGAAGTGCCTGTTGGTGTTCCTGATATTACACCTGTAGAAGTATTAAATGATAAGCCTGCAGGCAGCGTCGTATTGATGGAATAACTGGTTGGCGTACCCGTTAGGATAGTCGGGCTTAATGTTGTAATAGCAACGCCTACAGTGTAAACATTAGTAGAAGGGCTATACGATATAGAGGGCGGCAAAAGATCTACTTTTAAGTTTACCGTAGTGCTGCCGCTTCCTCCTGTATTGGTGGCAGTAATCGTATAGGTTGTCATACCTGAAATCAACGCAGGTAGTCCTGAAATTACACCAGTCGAGGTATTAAACGACAAACCTAAAGGTAAACCAGGGCTGATGGAATAGCTTACTGCCGTGCCTCCGGTGTTAACTGGTGTTAGTGGAGTTATCCCGTTTAAAATAACATATACGTTTGTTGACGGCGTGTAGCTGATCACCGGCGGCAATGGATTTACTGTAATTTTTACTGTTGTGCTGCCGCTTCCTCCTGCATTGGTTGCCGTTACAGTGTAAGTAGTAATGGAAGATAAAACAGTGGGTGTACCCGAAATTATACCGGTAGTGGTATCAAAGGATAAACCAGCAGGCAAGCCAGGGCTAATTGCCCATGTTACTGCCGCGCCGCCTGTGTTAGCTGGTGTTAAAGGAGTTATTGCCGTATTAAGTATGTAAACATTTATTGACGGCGTATAACTAATCACCGGCGCAGGAGGATTAACCTTTATATTAATCGTAGTGGAGGCAGTTACCCCGCCGCCATAGGTGGCAGTGATAGTGTAATTTGTTGCCGCTGATACGGTTGTCGGTGTTCCTGTTATACTGCCGGTAGACGTGTTAAGTGTAAGTCCTGCTGGTAGCGCACCTGCATAGGTGGTTGGGTTACCGTTTACTTCAGTTGAATTTAACGTAGTTATTGCAGTGCCCGTTGTAAAAGTAAATGGTGAACCGGTATAACTAATAGTAGGTGTCTGAACGGTTATGATAACAGGGGTTGTGGCAGTTACTCCGCCTGCATAATTTGCAGTAACAGTATAAGTAGCAGTAGCTACTGGCGTTGTAGGGGTGCCTGTTATGTCACCTGTGGTTGTATTAATTGATAGACCGGCCGGCAATGATGGACTTACGGAATAACTACTCGGATTGCCCCCCACTTCGGTCGACGATGCTGTTGTTATCGCAGTACCGGCGTTATAGGTAAATGGATCGGCATAATTGATTGTCGACGCTAATACGGTAATACTTATGGCTGCAGTAGCAGGGCTGCCGCTGGCATAGGTTGCAGTAATGGTATAAGTTGCAACTGATGCCGTTGCTGTCGGCGTACCTGATATAATTCCCGTTGTGGAACTCATAGACAATCCTGCGGGCAAAGCCGGGCTTATTGAATAAGCCGTGGGACTGCCCCCGCTTGCAGTAGGCGTTAAAGATGTAATTGTACTGCCGGTATAATAGGTAAAAGGTGAGCCTGTATAACTGATGGCGTGCCCGCCAACAAGTAATATGCCTGTGTCCGTTGTAGTGCCCCCCCCATTCGGGTCGACGTTTGTAACTGTAAAGTTATAGCTCCCCGCCGGCGTGGCGGCAGTAGTTGTAATGGTTAATGTTATATTGGTATTAAAACCGGTAGGGAAATAGGATGCCCCGGTGCTAAATGAAGCTGTAACACCTGTTGGTGTACTGGGAGACCACGCGATGCTTATGGCATCGGCTGCCGGAGCGGAAGATCCTGCTTCAGTGAGATTAATGGTGTAAGTTACAGAAGTTCCGGTTCCGCTTGTGGCCGTCCCTGTTTGGGAGTTTACATTTATAGCCGTTACACGTTTAGCAGCAAAAGAGGCGCTGATCAGAAAGAGGTTTAAAAGAATAAAGGCAACTGAAAATATAATTGATTTGCTGGCAAATCGTTCAAATAAGTATCCTTTTTGATTATTATTTGCAATACTTTCTCCGTCGAAATAATATTCTTCATCATTTTCGGATGATATTTCATTAAAGTGATGAGGTATAGAATTAATTCCAGTTGCTGTTATAAATCTTTCCATCAATAAAAGAAAATTCTTCAAGACATTGGAAATAACAGAACTAATATTTGTGTGTAAACCTTTTTTCATACTCAAAATTTTAAAAAGTAAAAAACAGTTTACAAGCCAAATATCTGCCCGACATTCTTTTTGATAAACAGTGCATCTCTAATTGCATTTCTGGAAATAACTTAATGAATGGTTAAATTATTTAGTAATTATTAAAATATTCTACTCTAACAATAAGTTGTAATAATCACCTAATAAAATGGATTTCTATACGATATTTTTGATATTAATGTTTCACCCCCGAATAAAATAATTAAAACATTATCAATAAGTTACGGTAAAAAACAGGGCTGAAAAGGAGTTAAAAACGGCAATAAGAAACTTCAGGTAGGTTTTCTGAAACGGCTGATGTTCAGGGCTTTTTTTGACTAATGTTAATGTTATTTTTTGGCCCAAAAAGTAGCGCGATTTTTTTTTTAATATTATTGAAAAATTATCAAAATTATGCCGTGCAGATCGCTTTGATCGATATATGAAGAAGATATTTAACCAAAATTATTGGTAAATAACGAAATATCGTTAATTCCATCATAAGTATTATTTATAATATTCTATAAACCAGCATAATATACTATTGGCAAACAATTTGAATGTTAAATTAAGAATATTTTAATATGAGCGGGTTTGACGATCAAAAAGGCATGGCGGTAGGAATTTTGGTTGTTTAGTTGTAGCTTTATTCCCAAAACAGCCTTTTTAATATATGTATATCTCATATATCACATTTATCAAATTTATATGAATCATAAAGTTTTATTAAAGCGGGTTGAGCAGTATGTTTTATCCATGTTTGAAGAGAGCTCAGACACTGGCCTCATTTATCATAATAAGGAGCATACCCAATCTGTTGTTGATGCCGCCACAGAAATTGCTGAACATTACAAACTGGGTGACAAGGATCATTTTATTGTGTTGGTAGCGGCATGGTTTCATGACACTGGATACCTGATATCCCGTTCAAATCACGAAAGGGAAAGCGTAAAATTAGCTGAGACCTATTTGAAAAGCATGAGCGTTGACGAGGATTCGATAAAGGAGATCACACAGACCATTATGGCTACAGAGTTGCCGCAGAAACCCGCAGACCTGCTGGGCGAAATCATGTGCGACGCGGACCTGTTTCATTTGGGCCAGGATACCTTTACTAAAAAAAATAAGCAGTTGCGAAAAGAAGTGGAAGCAGCAACGGGAAAGGAAATCTCAAAAGAAGAATGGCGCCAGCAAACTATCTTGTTCCTGGAGCAGCATCATTACTTTACCGATTACTGCAACCAGGCACTGAATGACAAAAAGGCAAAAAACCTGGCGAGGCTGAAAAAGCACACTCACAGTGAAGAAGAGGAAACTGCGTTGTCACCTTCGTCACATCCATCTGAAAAAAACTCAACTAATGAACATGCCAAGAAAAGTAAAGACATACCTGAAAGGGGCATCGAAACTATGTTCCGTATTACATCCGGTAACAACCAGCGTTTAAGTGATATGGCCGATGGGAAAGCGCATATTCTCATCACGGTAAATTCGATCATTTTATCCGCTATTATCAGCCTGGTGTTGCGTAAGCTGGATGCCAATACATTCCTGATCATTCCTACTTTCATGCTGCTGACCGTTAGTGTGCTTTCTATCATTTTTTCCATTTTGGCAACCCGGCCTTCTATTCCTCAGGGAGTATTTTCATCAGAAGATGTTGATGACAAGAAAGTGAATTTGTTGTTTTTCGGAAATTTCTATAAAATGAATATTGCCGACTATACCCTGGGGATGGAAAAAGTAATGGCTGATAAGGACCTCCTTTACAACACACTGATCATGGACGTACACGCGCAGGGCGTAGTATTAGGCCGGAAATACAGGCAACTAAGGGTTGCCTATAATATTTTTATGTACGGACTTGTTATTTCGGTGATTGCATTTAGTATTTTTTCAGTTTTTCATTCAGGGCCAGCAGATATATCGTCTATCAAAAACTGAAACGGAATAGGTACCTGGTTTTATTTTTAGCACTTAAATCGTAAATATATTATGCCGGTCAGTAACTACATCAGGTATCCACTTGCACTTGTGGGAATTTTGCTCATTTGCTGTTCTTCATCCTTTGCGCAAAATTGGAACGTAGACCTGCTAAAAAAGATCAACCCTGACACCCCTAATTCAAAATTCTGGAAACAGGTAAGTAACTCGGCATATTGGGGGCCTGCGGCGGTAAGCTTTGGCACGTTTGCATATGGGGTAGCCGATCATAACGGTCAAACAAGAAATCGTGCCTATGAAACTGTCGTTAGCGTAAGTTTAAGCTCATTGGTAAGTGAGATATTGAAATTCACCGTAAAAGAGAAACGGCCATCTGACAGGTACCCTGGTGAAATATTTGTTAATTCGCCTACTACCGACCCCTCCTTTCCCTCAGGGCATACCGTTCTGGCATTTTCTACCGCAACATCTTTAGCATTGGAATACAAAAAATGGTACATCACAGGCCCGGCATTTTTATGGGCGGGCTCTGTAGCTTTCTCAAGGATGTATTTAGGTAAACATTACCCGTCGGACGTTTTGGCGGGCATGGCATTGGGGGTAATAGGAGGAATAGTGAGTCATAGAGTTAGCGTCGGGGTATTTAAAAGCTATAATTTGAAGTAAAATGAAAAAAGCACTACTTATTATTTCCATATTATGTTCAGGGATAATAACCTATGCACAGGATTCACTGAACTATAAAGTAATTACGCAGGACAGCGTTGTTGTAAAAGTACATGCTGCTTACGATAGCGTGAGCGGCATGCACCGGTTCTTTTTCGGTGAAAACTATCGTAAAGAATGGGGCACAGACGCCAAGTTGCCTGTTTTCAGATTATCAGAGATGCATGGAGGGCTTACAACCGAACGGCAAGGCGGAGGTTATCAAACCACCTCGCTGCGCCTGGTCGACCCAACAGGTAAAGAATGGGTATTGAGAAGTGTTGAGAAGGACCCGGTGAAATTGTTGCCTGCCGAGCTTAAACAAACTTTTGCCAGGGACCTGCTAATCGATGCCATGAGCGCCCAGCACCCGTTTTCGGCGCTTATTGTTCCGCCGCTGGCTGAGGCTGCGGGTATACCGCATGCTACGCCTGTTATTGGTGTGGTATCCGGTGATAAAAACCTCGGGAAATATAACCCGCTGTTTGAGGGCAAGGTATGCCTGATGGAGGAAAGAGAGCCGACCGGAAAATCGGATAATACGCTTGAAACTATACGGAACATGTATGATGATAATGATTACTCCGTTGATGGCAAGGCGTTTTTAAAAGCAAGATGCCTTGACCTATTGATAGGCGATTGGGACCGGCACGATGACAATTGGCGTTTCACCAAAGAAAAAGATGATAAAAGTATTGTGTACTCTCCCGTGCCGCGCGACCGTGACCAGGTGATGTATCTTAACCAGGGATTTTTTCCGTGGATAGCTTCCCGCGACTGGATCGTACCTAACCTGCAAACTTTTGGCGGCAATATAAGGGATGTGCGGTATTCCTTTATTTCATCTACCTGGCTTGACCGTTTCCCCTACACACGCCTCAGTTATGCCGATTGGATGAAGGTGGTAAATGATTTTGTAGCCGTTGAAACCGATGACGTATTAGAGGCCGGTTTACGAAGATTACCGCAGGCACCCTATAAGCTGAGGCATGATCTCCTCTTAAAACAGTTAAAGGAAAGACGGAGTATTTTAGCCGCAACCATGTCCTACTACTACCATTTCATTAACCGGATCATCGATATGCATGTGAGCAACAAAAGCGAGCAGGTAAGCATTGAGGATGCACCCGGAAACAGATTAAAAGTATCGATCAGTAAGATCAATAAGAAAGGTCATGTGAGGGATACGATGTTCACCGGCACATTTGATCCGCAAATAACACAGGAAATAAGGTTTTATATGGGCGGCGGCGAGGATAAGGTTATGTTGAATAATAGCTCTTCGCCTATCAGACTGAAGTTTATCGATAGCCTTGATCATAAAGAATACAATATTGTGAAATCGGCAAACAAGGTACAGATATACGATAAAAGCAAACAGAACCTGACGCTTACAGGTGATTCGTCCAGGGCCAGGCTGCATATTTCAAAAGATAGTGCCAATACCACCTTTCTGCCTGTTAATTTAATTAATGTATGGGCGCCTTTGGCCAATGCACAGCTTAATAAGGATGATGGCTTTTTGCTTGGGTTTGGTTTCCGATATGTGGGTAAGGATGGTTTCAGGACGTTCCCTTATAGCCAGGTGCAGGAATTGCTGGTGAGCCACTCTTTTGCTACAAAGGCCTTTGATATCAAATACCATGGCGAATGGATACATGCGCTCGGCAATGCTGACATCTTACTGGATGCGAATATAAAGGCGCCAAACAATACCATCAATTTCTTCGGGCTTGGGAACGAGAGCGTATTTAATAAAACAGGTGATTATGTGCGATATTACCGCACGAGGTTTAATACCTACCTGTTAAACCCGGCGTTGCGGTGGAGAAGCAGCAAAAGCTTCAGTTTCAGCATCGGGCCATCCGTTCAGTATTACAGTTTTGATGCAGATGATAATGCGGGCAGGTTCATCGATAATACCTCGCTCATACACTCTTACGACAGCCTGACCATTGCAAAAACCAAGATACACGCCGGGGTGGTCGCTGACCTGGTAAATGATACGCGCAACAACAAGCTATTACCTGCCGATGGAAGCTATATCAACCTGAAAATGACAAGCTATGCCGGTTTAAACAGCTATTCAAAAGCTTATGCCCAGATCAGGGGCGAGATCGCTTTTTATAAAAGTTTCGCGGATACTGTGATCGTATTGGCCGACAGAATAGGCGGCGGTGTTACTTTTGGGGATGCGGCATTTTACCAATCGTTGTTTTTAGGCGGACAGGATAATTTGCAGGGTTACCGCCAGTTCCGTTTCGCGGGTAAGGAAATGCTGTTTAATAACCTCGAAGCAAGGATCAAGTTGTTCGAGATCGCCAGCTATGTTTTACCAGGACAATTTGGCTTAACAGGTTTCTTTGACGCCGGCCGGGTTTGGGTCGACAATGAACATTCAGATCAGTGGCATACAGGAACAGGCGGCGGGTTCTATTTTTCGCCCGCAGGGCTGACCGTGGTACAAGCCGTTGCAGGACATTCGTCAGAAGGCTGGTATCCTTATGTTTCGCTTAAAATAAGGTTTTAGCGTAAGGGAAGGGAGAACCAAGAGTCAAGAATCGAGAGCCAAGATTATATGGGCTCAGTATGTAATTATTGACTAACTTGATTTTATTTCCTCAGTTTCCACTATCTTTCAGAGGGCCTTCATGCCAGTATATCATATACCTGGCATCATGTAATTTGTAAAAAGGAATTAATTCCAGGTTTTTAAATGCGGCGGGACTGATCAATTTCGGGGCAGTGAAGGTTTGAGCCTTTCCCTGAACCGGTTCCAGATACTTGGCAATATCCGTTTCATTGCTTGCCAGCACAGGCGCCGTATCTAATGGATATGTTTTGCCCCGGGCGCGATAACCTCCAAATTGATTAGCGTCCCCGATCAGATTATCCAAATCAGTTATATCGGTTTTTGCCGCTAAAACGATCGGCCCATGCAAAAAGGCCACATAGTGAGAGCTATCAGGTAATTCTTCAGTAGTCAATTCCATCGGCAAACGGACTTCTATTTGATCTCCTTTTTTCCAAACCCTATTAAGTTTTACGTAAGAGCCGGGTTGAACTTCCGCAGCGACTTTGGCGCCGTTTATTTTTATTTCCAATTTGCCTGCCTTTACCCAATTTGGATAACGAATGTTAATATTAAAAGCACCGGGTTTAACTGCCTCAATCAAAAGTTTTGTGGTTTCTTCATCCGGGAACTTTGTTTGCTGAGAAAGTACAAGTCCTTCTGCCGCCCAATTGAGGCGTGAGGGAATAAACAGGTTCACATAAACATCCTTTTGCTGATAGCTGTAGATGAGTTCGCCGTATTTACCGTGATTTTCCATTCCTGATCCCACACAGCACCACATGGTTTCCTGCGGATTGGAATAAACCCGGTAATGACGGGGCCTCATTGGGGTGTAATAAACAAAACCGCCATGTGTTGGATGCTGACTGGAAAGAATATGATTATACAAAACACGTTCGTAAAAATCCATATACTTAACCTCTCCGGCTTTTTCAAAAAGATGGCGGGTTAGTTTAAGCATGTTGTAGGAGTTACAGGTTTCGGGGCCGGCAATATCCGTGATCATTTTACTGAAATTGTGCATCAGATTAAAATGTTCGTTAACGCTATTCCCCCCTATCACTACTGTGCGATTATTTACTACGGTTTCCCAAAAGAATTGTGCAGCCTTGCCATAATCCGCATCGCCCCCAACTTCTGATATTCTCTGGAAGCCGACAGCTTTGGGGATTTGCATATTAGCGTGCAACCCATCCAATTGGTCATGCCCCTGTATCAATGGATCTAAAATCGCTTTATGAGAAAACCTGCGGGCTAATACCAGGTACTTGTCCTGGCCGGTTATAACCGATACATCGGCAAACACCTCGTTCAATCCGCCGTGTTCTGAAATAAGCATTGTTTGTATTTGCGCGTCGGTCAATTTTCGCGACGCGCCGTCGATATAATCCGTAAGTTGTATCAATATTTCTTTTGCCTGATCTTTTCCGGCGATCATATATGCATCACGAAGCCCAGCAAGCAACTTATGAAGATTATAAAGTGGCACCCATTTCTTATTAAGTGCGAATGTATCTGCTTCTATCCTACCCTGAGCAATATCCTTCCACATTGCTGTCCCGCCAGGGGTTCCACCCAGATAGCCGCTTCCTATTTTAACCTGGCAGCGTTTCAATTCAGCAAGCATATAATTAAGCCGCCTGTTAACCTCCTTATTATTAGTGGCGGCATACATGAAGGATAAAGCTGATAAATAATGACCGCCAATATGACCATCCAGACCCGTGTTTTCCCAATTGCCGTAGCTTTTCTTCTTTGGTGTTAATCCGGCTTCGGTAAGATAGGGAGCGAGCAACCGGTCGGGCTCTAAAGCCAGCATGTAAGTCAAATCCGTCTGCTGGGCATCTTTAAATACACCGGGTAATAACGCAACTTGCCGAAGAGGGAATGAGTGCAACGCAGATTGAGCCCGGTTTTGAAGCGGGGCAAAAACAAAAAGGATAATTGAGAACAGAAATAGAAAGCTATTCTTTGATTTCATAATTGGTGCAAAATGTAAAGCGCAATAGAATAAGTGTAAATTTAACACTCATTTTTCGATTTCAAAGCTTTTTAAAATATTTCGTCGTACTCCCTCAAATGCTATCCAGCATTACACTTTAATTAATGTATTATAATTAATTATTATTTATATTTACTTATAACTTAAACGCAAGCCTATGTCAGTCAGCCAATTACTTAAAGGGAAAATTGTTACTATGTCTGCCGGGAACAGTGTTCTTGATGGCGGGTACATCCATATCGAAGATAACCTTATAAAAGGTGTATTTGCAAGCGGGCAGTTACCGGATAACCTAAAAAGCTTAAAGGTGACAGATACTAAAGGTGTGATCTATCCCGGGATGATGGACCTGCATAATCATTTTGTTTATAATGTGCTCCCGCTGTGGGTTGTTCCAAAAAAATATGCTAACCGTTCGCAATGGCCGGGCCACCCGGAATACCAGTCGGGAGTTTCGGAGCCGATCAAACAGGTACTTGCCAAATATTCAGAATCATCAAAAGCCATTGTGCGTTACGTAGAAGCCAAAGCGCTGATGGCCGGAACCACTACCGGACAGGGCATCAGGACGCAGGTAAAAGGCAGCTTTAAATTATTCGACGGTGCCATGCGTAACGTGGAAGAACCGGGGCGGGCGGATCTCCCGGAAGCCGGAACTTTGGTGCCCGACTTGTTTGTTGGCGGTGCTTCGGGTGCCGGTAATGTTGAAGCCTTCAGAAGGGCGCTTAACCGGCCGGGGTTGGTTGCCTATTTTTATCACCTGTCGGAAGGTGTGGACAATGTTTCACGGCAGCATTTTCTTGACCTTAAAGATAACGACCTTGTCACTAATCACCTGGTCGGCATCCATTGCCTTGGCTTGCAGCCCGACGATCTGAAACATTGCGCAGACAAGGGCGCTAAGCTCGTCTGGTCTCCATTCAGCAATCAACTGCTATATGGTAAAACACTCGACCTTAAGGCGCTTAAGGAGTCAAAAGTTTTGTTTAGCATTGGCTGCGACTGGTCGCCGACCGGGAGCAAGAACCTGCTGCAGGAACTGAAGGTAGCTTACCAGACGAATAAAGACCAGGGGAACGTTTTTTCGAACCTGGAACTGGTAAAAGCTGTAACCATATCCCCTGCTCAAATTTTAGGATGGGATCAAAAGCTTGGAAGCCTTGAGGTTGGTAAAATCGCGGACCTGGTGGTGGTCAGCAAAAAATCGACCGACGTATACAAAAACCTGATACTTGCGAGAGAAGAAGATGTAAAACTGGTAATGGTAGACGGGGTTGCCCGGTTTGGGTCTTCTACGATTATGAAGGCGCTCGTTTCGGATAAAACCAATCCACCGGAGACCGTCCATGTAAATGGCACGATCAAAAAGCTATACCTGTTCAGCCCGGGGTCGGAAATTAATGACCTGACATTTAACAGCGCCCTCACTGATCTCACAAAAATACTGAACGACCTGGATGCCTTCGCAAAAAGCCAGCAGCAGAAAGTTAGTCTTTTCCAGGCAGGCGCCAATGTCAGATCACCGCGGGATTTTCAATTGGTTCTGGATAATGAATTTGCCCCCGATAGCGATCCCGTGTTGCCAAGAAGCGCGGAAATAATGCGTCTTCCCCTGGTGAAGCCGCCTATGCAGAATTCGATAACTATCGATTCTCCTTTTGCTTCCGGAGCTGATTACTGGCAAAGAGTGGGTAATGAAAAGAACATCAGCAGCGCTTTGATAGCGTGGCTGAAGAAATGCTATAAAGTAGCGTGAAGCGGAAGGCTAAAGGTTAAAGGCTAAAGGCTAAAGGCTAAAGGCTAAAGGTTAAAGGCTAAAGGCTAAAGGCTAAAGGCTAAAGGCTAAAGGCTAAAGGCTAAAGGCTAAAGGCTAAAGGCTAAAGGCTAAAGGCTAATTTTCTGAAACTTAGTTTCAGAAAATTAAAAACCATTTATTTTTACTTAATATAATATTTCAAAGAACGATTCTGATCGGTTTCACAAATAATCTGTGATATGATGGGATGCCGGTGCGATTAGCGACATGGAAGTTTTGTTGAATAGCGGAGCATGTTGGTGATTGGACTCACCCCGACATCGCTGCGCTTGTCGACCCTCCTATGTTTGTTATCAATAAATATATTAGCATATGAAGTGAGAAGAAATGAGAGCAGATGACGACCCAAACAGCCCATCAGGTATGTTCACAGAGAGATCCTGCCTCAT
>Ga0105237_10003100_pt1 | contig 20028 bp, 14 predicted proteins | sample KBSC24metaG_FD_81520 | JGI IMG/M metagenome (GOLD analysis project Ga0105237, IMG submission 81520) | Corn rhizosphere microbial communities from Kellogg Biological Station, Michigan, USA - KBS C2-4 metaG | ecosystem: Host-associated > Plants > Roots > Rhizosphere > Soil | place: Michigan, USA... | reverse complement strand
GAAATAAAGATGAAGATGAAGTAATTAATCCATCTACGAAAGCATTAACAAGTAATGTAGTTGATACACTAAATTGGTCAACCGGATTACTAACTGGACAAGACGATATAAAATGTGCGAATTGGATGGATAGACAATTACTTAATAATAATGAAGATGTTATATTGGATTGGAATACAACTTTAAAAATGACTGGTTCTTTAGAGGGAACCGCATCATATTCTAATAAATCATTATCCGCGTCATATGCACCACAGACAATCATAACAACAGTTCCAAGTGCGTCGTGGGCAAGTCAATCAATTTGGTCAGTGAGTTCGTCTTTTGCCAGTCAATCAATAAGTGCTTCGTGGAGTCCAAATCAAGGGGCAACAACTTTAGTAACTGCATCTACATATCAAATTACATCGAGTTGGGCAAACTCATCATTATTTTCAACATCATCAAGTTTTGCTTCACGTTCAATTTCTGCATCCTGGTCGCCATTTGTAGCAACCGTGTCTGCTTCATGGGCATCCGCATCATTATCAACTTCATATATTAATGGAAATGGATTTGCTCTTAACTTAACAAGTAGTTTAACGAGTTCGGCAATAGGATTGAAATATGATAATACTTTCACAGGTAAAATTTTTCCTAAATTTGGCGGTGGTTCATATGCGTTAAATACAAATGTTGGAACTGATAAGAATCTAACAGTTTAACCACAAATCACTCTTGCTGATGGTATTGCTTTTGCTTCTGTAAATGACGCAAATACGGCAAATCTTTCGATGGAGTTTCGTGCAAGTCAATATAGTTTTTGGGCCAATCCGGTAAATATTGACGGAAATATTACTGCTAATACTGCTGATTTTAATGGTGCTGTAGTATTTAACGACATCATCCGACCTATTGGTGGAATTTGGGACAATGCTAATTCTACTATAGCAATTGATGTTGCAGATGACCACATTCTATACAGTCAAACTGGAATTCCTATATTCACATTTACTGGTAATGGTGCTCCCGCACTTGTAATAGGCGATTTGGATATAACTGGAAACTATTTACAAAATGGTTCTCCATACACAGCATCTTTGGCAAATACGGCAAGTTATGTAAAAAATGCTGTGAGTGCTTCATGGGCCAGTCAGTCATTATCTGCTTCATACATTTCATCAAGTGGAATTGTTGGAACTGTGACAAGTTCTAGTTATTCTGTAAGTTCTAGTTTTTCCGTTACTTCTAGCTATGTTAAAAATGCGGTGACTGCCTCGTATGTTTTAAATGCCGTATCAGCATCTTATATTCCTGCTATAGGCAATCCATTTTCAGTTCAATATAAAAGCAATGTGGGACAACTCACAGGTTCTTCTTTAGTTTACCGTTTTGGTCAATTGGGTGTAGGAACTGGAACAGCATACACTCCATTATATGATGTGGATGTAAAGGCATCATCAGGAACAACCTCGAACATAGGTTCTCCATTTAATAATGTAAATATTTTAGCCGGAACAAACCAAATTGATAATGGTAGATATGTTTTAACATTAAAAGCGTATGATTGGTTGTCTGGACTAAGTGATTCGGCTACAATTACTCTTGATAAAAATATTGTCATTATGCCTGAAAGTTCTTCTTTTGGTGGAACATATTTTGGCGATAGTTCGGGTAATGCTAATGTAGGTATTGGAGATTTCTTAAATCCACAAGTTGTCGGTTTAATTTCAACTTTTAATGACACGTATATTGCTGGATATGATTCAATTAATGATAGATTTATTTACGCATCAATAGTGATCGTTAACTCCGGCACAGGATGTGTTGGTATTAATCAAACAAATCCAACATTAGGAATGGATATAAATGGTTCACTTGGTAATAGCGTTGGTGCGTTACAAGTAGCAACAGATATTTCTCAAGTAAATTCCGCTTGGTCTATCGGCGATGTTGATGGGAATGGATTAGGAAATACATTATCATTTGACAGAACTACAGGAACAAATACGTTAAATGGTCAATCTAATGTATTAATTGGAACGACTACAATTAACGGACAGACATTTATTAATAGCACACTCTCATGTTCAGTAGTTTCTGCTTCAATTTTTTATGGAACTTCATCATTTGCTACTACCGCAAGTTATGCAGTAACATCTAGTAAATTAAATGGATTAAATCTTATATCTACTTCTTCAATAAGTAATATATCTTCAAGTTACGTAGCATATCAATTAAACACAAGTTCATATAAAGCCATGTTTTTAGACTATATCGTATCAAGTGGTAGTAATATGAGATGTGGAAAATTATTTGGATGTTGGGATAGTGGAAGTATTTCATTTTCAGAAATTGATACACCTGATATAGGAAATACATCACAAGTTCAATTATCAATGTCTTTAAGTGCATCATTTGTTAATGTATTAATTAATTCTTCTACTTTACAATGGACTATAGATTTAAACGGTAAGTATATTTAATATTATGAATGAATTGATTGTAAAAAGTGGTTTAATTGTTAGTGGCAGTATAAATGCTACTAATGGTGTCACTGCATCATTATTTGGAACCGCCTCCTATGTAACTGCAAGTGGAGTTATTGGAACAGTATTAAGTTCTAGTTTTGCAAAAAATTGTGTTAGTGCCTCAAATGGATTTAATGTCATCGGAGATTTATATTGCACAGGCAGTGGATTTTATCATTTAAAAACATCAAATAACCAAGTAGCCGATTTTACTTCTACGGCAGGTAGTTATCAATTTATACAAATAAATGATATAAATGGAAACTTTTATCAATTCGGTGTTAATGGAAATGGTGGAGATTTAAATTCATATAATTATGCAAATAATGGTCTGGACATTTACACATACGGAAATCTAATATATCAATTTGGAAATGGGACTGTCACAGCAGTAGGGGATACAGTTTTTAACGGAATTTCTACATTCAATAGTCAATTAACTCCGGTTGGAGGTTTATGGGATTCAGCAAATGGCATTCAAGCAATCAGTTTATCCGATGACCATTTTTTAGCCGATGTATTAGGCAATCCAATTTTATCATTTAATGGAAATGGAAATCCAATCGACATTGTTGGAGGGTTACGTGCGTCCGATTTTATTTCCGGGTCGGCTTTGGCTTTAAGATATGACGGTATATTTACAGGAAAAATATTTCCAACGTTCGGCGGTGGAAGTTACGCATTAAATCAAAATGTTGGAACCGACCAAAATCTTACACTTCAACCTCATATTACATTAACGGATGGTATTGCATTTGCATCTGTAAATGATGCTAATACTGCCAATCAGATGATGGAGTTTAGAGCAAGCAAATATTATTTCTGGTCTGCACAAATAACAACGGATGGTAATTTAGGCGTCGGATTAGGAACTACGACTCCATCGGCAAAACTTCATACACAGGCCACAACAGAACAATTGAGAGTAGCATATAATTCTAGTAATTATTACAAAACCACAGTGGCAAGCAATGGTTCAACTACATTTGATGCCATTGGAACGTCACCAACATTTACTTTTGGTGACCCTGTAAATGTAGTTGGTAACATTTCTTGTTCAGTTGCAACTGCCTCTATATTTTACGGAACTTCTTCAATTTTACAAAGTGTGACTTCACCAATATCACAGTCTTTGTCAATTGGAAGTTTTGGTCAAATGAACGGAACTATTTCTGCAAGTAACCTTCTATTAACTGCCACAAATAATTCAACAGGAGCAGCAGGCAATATATCAATAACTGCAGGAACAAGTGCCCTTGGGCCTGGTGGAGGGGTGACTATAACCGCCGGAACAGGTACACCAAATGGTATTATTCGTTTAATTGGTCAAACAAATATAACTGGCCAACTTAACGTCATCAACACAATATCGTGTTCAGCAATAACCGCTTCACAGTTTAATGGAACGTCTAGTTATGCTAATACAGCGTCATTTGTAAAAAATTCACAGTCCGCTTCATACATTTCATCTAGCGGCGTTGTAGGAACAGTTACAAGTTCAAGTTATTCAATAACTTCATCGTTCTTAGATAATACAATATTTACAAAACAATATGCGTCATTATTAACTACAACTACATCTAGTATTGATTGGAATACTGGCAATGTTCAATATTTAGTTGCAAATGGACAAACTTTAACACTTTCAAATCCAGTTGGGGGTGGAAGATACATTTTAGTAGTTAAACAGCCTGCTGCCGGCACAGGTTCAATAGTTACATTCCCAGCAGCAGTATTGTGGAGTGGTGGAACTGCGCCCACATTTACAACAACTAATAATAAAGTTGATATGATTAGTTTAATATATGACAATATTAACAGCAAATACTATGGAAATTTTTCATTGAATTTTTAATATGCCAATATATGTTACAGAATGTCCACAAAATGTTGCTGAAATTAAAACAACAACATTGCAAGATGTTGTCCGTATATTACCAGACTTTTTATTGGAACCATTAAATGTTTGGATTACTGGAAAAATTGTTCAGTTTGGTCGCACCGATGGTAATTTAATTTTCACAGTAGAAGGTAAAGAGCCAACCCCACGAATTAAACATTTATTTCATACCTTTGTTTCAGATTTAGGAATACAAGGAACAGTTGATAATCAGTGGAAAAATCAGAAATTTGTAGCATTACGTCTATATGATAATGGTAAACTTATTATTGACAAAAACACTCTACAATATACAAAAATTCCATCACCTACAAAAGAACCGGCGATAGTTACTTGTAAAGAAGTATTAGAAAAATTGCCAGATACAATTTCTTGGCCAATAACTCTTTATTTAACTGGAGGCATTGTTCGTTGCGGTTGGAGTGTAAATGATTTAGATATTATTACTTTTGAACGACAAGATAGAACTACTTTGGTCGAATTACGTAATTTTTTTACTAATTTATTTGGTTGGAAAACCGACGTTGGGTTTACCATAATGACAGAACGTGAGCCGGTTTATCTTTATAAAATTTACGAACAAGGAAAAAAATGCCATCAATAACATTACAACGAGTTTTTTGGGGAAGTGTTACATCTGCACAACCATTACTTACCGTAGATGATTTACAATTTTATTGTGCTATTGTTGGGACTGCCGGTGGCCCTGCAGGAACATTTAACCCAAGTTCATTAGATTCTACAGGTCAACCATGTAATTTATGGATAGGATTTGATATACATACTATTCCTGCTACCGCGACTATTCAAACTGCGACATTAAGAATGCAGACATTTTATGCAAATCCAAATTTAGGAGTATATGATGGTATTGACGTAAACATCCAATGTCTTAATGATGATAATTCATATATGCAAACCGACCTTTTACAATATAACAACGAATCTAGCGCATATTTAAATGCCCACACAACAACATACAATTTAGATACCGTGTCTGCTTATGTAATTGATATGAACGCAGATGTAAAAACCGATTTAATTACAAGAAGAACTTTTAATTATGTCAATCCAAATATCTATTTTCGTTTAGTTTCTAATAATACGTCGGAAGGTGTAAATTTTGATAGTTTAAATATTTATCTCGATGTCACTTACACTATGCCGGCTAGTGGCGCACTATTTTTTGGTAGTGATTAATTTTTGGACGGAATTTCCGTTACAATACCGTCAAGAGAAATTTGTTGTGATAATGGAGTCCAGTCTGTGATTTTGTTTGAATCTACAGGTTTTCCTCCACCATTTACATTTACCGCAAGTGTAATGTGTGGTGTAGCATTTGTAGTAGTATATCCACTTACTTTCAAAGCAATATTAGTCAATGATTTTCCAAGGTCTGTGCATATTAATGTGACCTTTTTGCCAATATCAGCCTTTTGGGCTTCTTGTAAAGGGCCCATACAAATTGTCATATGATGTGCGAATATAGTCCAACCGCCAGGGATTTGGTCTTTAAAAATTGTTTTTACTTTTTCTTGGTCTGCTTCTGTTAAAACAACTGCCGAATAACTTATCTTTTTTGGTTTCATAACATCCGATTCTCCTAATCTTGGAGTAAAATTGACCGGGTCTGAAATAGGAGATAATTCCTTCTCCGATGTTTCAGCGACCAATCCTTTAACTTTTGGGTCATTTAATGCCTCTTTGAAGGCGTGTTTCCAACTAACAGGAATAGGATTTCCAACCTCATTAAGTTCTGTATTATTGTGGATTTCTTTTGCTTTGGACATCCACGAGCGGGCTACTTTGTGAGAATGTTTACGAACACGTTCTTTATATGACTCATTAGTGTCGCCATTTTTGCGTAATCCATGAGTTTTAATCTTAATTGATATCTTATGTGGTTTGTCGTCTTCGGTGATGTAAATAGACGCCCCTGCCATTTTACTGTGCCAGTCGTTTCCTTCTACATAACAAAACCAGTCTTTGCCCTCAATAATACCATCCCAATCTCCCACACCCTCATTCCAGCCCTTGGCACCATCATTTTGGCCGCCAGGAGTGGCACGAAGTTTGGAGTCAGGTGTGCGATTTACCGCAATTCCATGACTAATCCATTCGTTTATTTGAATCAGAGTCTTTAGTTTCATTGGTTATAAATATCAAATTTTAGACCATTTCAACGTAATTATGCCACAACTTGTTTCATTTGTTGAAATAGAGATTTTGCTTTAGTCGGGTCAATTGGAATTTTTTCTGGGTCAACTTCTTTTTGATTATCAACATCATCATCCGTTTTTTTGTAGATGTCTCTTTCAAATCTTAACTGAGTAAGTTCTTTCTCAATCTCATGTTGCCTTACTGCGCCTGTTCCTGTTGCATCAAGTCTATCCCACTCTTGTTCTAATTTTGAAATTTTATCATTGATTGTGTTATATATGTTATCACTTTCATCTAATTGAAAATGTGACTTATCTCCACTTATGGGAGAATAACACACAGACTTGATTGGTAATTCTAAGTGTATTTTTTTCTTATGTGGGAACGTTCCTTTTTTTACATATGCCAATGTAAGATGTGGATGGTAATCAGGAAAATCCGATTTATTTGGATAAATTCCAGACAACTCATTTAACTGATTTAGAATAGGAGAACTTACATTAAATTTTACCACGTCAAATTCTGGATTTGTGTCAAAAATATCCAACCCATTCACTTCCACCAAAAATTCATCACGACCTTTTAATAACTGTCTAATATCCAATTCATTCAAATCTTTTGTAAATCCATAACGTATTGTTACATGACATTCTTTTTCTCTGCCAAATTCATCTTCACCTTTTTCATTAAACTTATGATATAAATCCTCTTCATTTATGAGTTGTTTTCCAAATTTTAAAATTTTAGATGCAACTGATTCATCAATCATAGCCATCAAACATCCAAGTCTTTCGGCTTGGTCTATTTGTCTTTCAAGTAACATTTCTTTTAGAGTCATCATTTCTTTTCCTTTATATCCGCAGTAAGAGCCATAATAATTTGTTTCATTATAGCCTTCCAAGATTTGTAATCAGAAGTTTTTAAATTATTCAAAGCATCTTGTTTAAGAAGTCCAATTTTTTTCAATTTTAACAAAATTGATTTTGGATTTTTTGTATTTAAATCTTGTTTTAATTTTTCCAAATATGCTATAGCATGGGCTTGCTGTTCCCACGGGCGTTTCATATATTTATCTTTATTAGACCAATCAGACGGAACGGTGTAAATATTTCCGGTCTTTTCTTTTCGTAATGTCGTTTGAATGTAATGAACAAATTCATGAAAAAAAGTGAGTTTAATTGATTTAAAATTTAAATTAGAAATTTTAAATATTCTGTGGATGCCATTTCTAAAAATAGCGATATCGGAATGTAAAAATAGATTTATACCTATTACATTTTTAATTTCATCATAATATCCTTTTGTGGCACTTTTATTTTTAAAATAGTATTGAATTTTAAAGTTGAATTTTTTTGATAATTCATCTGATTTTGTCTGTAGTAAATTTATTACCTCTTCACTATCCACAAATCTATTTTTTTCATATCCAAATTTATCGGTATGTTTAAATATAGATTGACTGTATTTATCCATTTCATCCAAATATTTGTATATTTCTTTTTTATCTTCTTTATGTAATAGTATAGCACCTTCATTAATTTTTGGTTTTCTATACATCGTTCTACCAAAAAATGAAGCGTAACGATAATCTTTTTTTCTACCGCGATTATTTATGAATCCTAAATCTTTATAGAATCTATCCAACTTATCCTTGTATCCACGTTCCGGTTCTGGAGCAAGAGTAATAACTAAATCATGGTCGTCGGCAAATTTTTTGATATCACGTATGACATTCTTTCCTACACCTTGATGTCTGTCTTCTAATTTTACCTTTATTGAACTGATATGTAATACTTGCCCGACTTGCACACCAAAATACAGTTCTTGTAATTGTGGATATTTTTTAAGTAAAGATTGTCTAAAATCTTCTGTTTCGTCTCTTAATTTGGTTGCATCAACCGACTCTTTAATTACAGATGGCTTTACAATTTTTACAGCCGTCATATCCATAACAAAAATAGAACGTGGTTCACGAATTCCTTCATCAACCCAAATTGCTTTGTATCCTAAATTTTTTGCCTTTGCCACTTCGACGGTTTTTTCTACCATGAATTCATTCGTGGCCTGTGGAAGTGGCTTTTCTTCATAAATTACTTTAGGGTCAATTTTAGCAACTGTTATTTCTTTTTCTTGACCTGATTGAGTAAATTGTTGTGCCCACGCCTTTTCTACTGTAAAATATTTTGACCCTCTATTATAGACGTTTCTTCCTTGATAGATGGTCAACGTTCCGTTAGATGATTCATTCAATCCATAGATACCATGTGCATCGTCATGATGTTGATTGTATAAATCAATATTATCAATCGCATCGTTGCCGCCTAATATAACATTTCTTTCGACGGTATATCCATATTTTTTATACAAATGTGCATCAACATTAATTTCATCGGTTTCATCATGTTCACTTTCATCACCGTGCCAATAAGTTGTTTTTTTGTTTGGATTATATCTCCAACATATACCACGTTTAAAATTTAAATCGCCGTGAGTCTTATGAGTCTCTTGAGACATAATCCTTCCATCCATAGTTATTATACCAACAACTACAGGATAATGTCCTTCTGATATAAGCGATTTAAGTTTAATCATCATGTTATGTTACCCTAGCAATTCTTTTAGCAATATCCATTGCTTGTTCTTTTGTCAGTCCAGGATTATCATACCAAGCCTCGGCTACGGCATTCATAATTTCTTTAAATAAAGGGCCTGGTTTTAGACCGATTTGTTGTAAATCAAATCCAGAAATAGGCATCTTTGGCTTTGTAGGAATATCCTTCAAAGTTTCAAGTCTTCTACGAATACCAGCAATCTGATTTGGCATTGAAGACGCTTCTGAATGGGCTATGTTGTCGGCGTGCATAAGATTTAACACGTTCTCAAGTTGTTCTCCCATTTCATTACGGAATTTCAACAGAGTCTTATCTTTAATCTTAACACCTTCATCACCTGCCTGTTTTAGACGCATATGATTACGAACACCCAACTTGACGGCATCAACTAATTCTCTTGGGTATTTTAGACGATTCATTACAGAATCGACCATTCTTTCTCCGGCCAATTCATGTCCGTAGAAATGAACACCACCGGTATCAGGTTCAACAGTCTTTGTGACTGTCTTGCCGATATCATGGAACAAAGCCATTAGACGTTGAACCAATACAGGTTCAGTCTTTTTCAATACATCCAAGGTGTGTTGAAATACATCGGCTTTGTGATGTTTATTTTGAACCATCTTAATTGCAGGAATTAGTTCAGGAATTACAAACGGAAGTAATCCTGTTACCTTTAACATTTTAACTGCTTTGTCAGGAGTTCCTGTCAATAGCATCTTGTTCAATTCATCACGAATTCTTTCTTGAGAAATGTTCTTGAGTTGTGCGGCATTCTTTTTCAAACCCCTCAACATGAACATTGGTAGTTTCCACTGGTATTTTACAGCAAATCTGATTGCACGAAGCATACGAAGCGGGTCATCCGTGAAAATCTTATCAGGGTTCAATGGGGTTCTTACGATGCCCGCCTTGATGTCGGCCTTTCCTAATCCGGTCAAGTCGAGGATTTCTCCTGATGATAAATCTTTCAAAAGACTATTCACCGTAAAGTCACGACGTTCTACATCGTCTTTCAATTCACCACCAGTAACAGTTGGCTTTCTTGAACCTTGTGTGTATTGTTCTTTGCGAGGCATGACAGATTCAATATCCATATCGGACAAATCTATGCCCTGATGAACTACGCCACGAAGATTGAATTTTGCTGTGCCGAATCTTGGGAAGATTACCGGATTAGAACCTGGGTCTTCCTCATTCTCGCCGCCTCGGTAGGCTCCAACTTTCTTTGTCAACCACTTGGCAAATTCAATTCCACCATTAGGTGCGTTAACAAGTAAATCTAAATCCTTTGGGTCTTTGCCCATGAATTCATCACGCACATATCCACCAGCAATGAAAACCTTTCCTTGCCATTCAGTTCCAATAATGGACTGTTTGATAAAGTCTTCTAATGCCTTTTCACGGACGCCCTCTACAATTAACTGTTTTATTTCATTCATAAACCGCTTATTATACACCATCCTCTTTGAAATATCAAGCCCTTCCATAACATCTTCTTTTGAAAACAAAGTTTTACGTGCTCCACCATCGCCCTCAATTTTAACGACAGTTACCGAAGCATCACTTAAAAATCTATCTTCTATTGTCTGTTTTTGTGCTGTGTTTAAAATATCGTTATGACCTTCTAAATACACAACACCTTGATAATTTTTAACTCCCCTGAACCAATGTGCTCTAAACGCAGAATCGTATGATTCAAATCCTTTTGTTGCTATATGACGTAAATGCAACAAAGCACCAATATCTTGAATTTCTCCTTGTGGCGATAACCAAAAAAATGATGGAAATTTTGGGTCATTCATATTACTTCAAAAATCTATCGTAAAATGATTGATTTCTTTGTTTTAGAGATTTTCCTGCCGCAGTTCTAACATATTCAGTTTTTACAATATCCCATCTGTTTCTTAACACTGCATCAACAAATCTTGGAAATTTCTTTAATCCACCCAAATTAAAAGCAAAATCAGTTAACATTTCGCTTTGTTTTTGTGTCAACATTACATCAACTTTATATCTACTTTTGATGTATTCATGAACGTGTTTATTGGCTATGGTTAAATCTGATTTTAACAATTTTTCAACATCTTCGTCACTAATACCTTTTTTATATGCTTCTAATTCATGGTTGGTTTGAATTTTATGACCATAACCTATCGTTGGAAACCCACCTTCTACAGATTTGTGTGGGAACCATAACTTTTTAGTTTTATCATATCCAACTTTCTGTCCATTCTCAACAAACTTTATGTAATTTATAAAATCACTAGATAAAACATTCGTAGATGCTTGTTGAATGTTGTTTGCCGGTGGCGCATCCATAATCTCCTTTACAAGTTTTCCTAGTTTAATCATATAGAATAAATAGTCGTAAAGAGCACGGATTCTATATTTATTTGAATAGATAGAGACGTATAATACTATGAGTGATGTAACAACCCCAATAACCAATCCGACGACCCTTGTTGACCAAGATAGGGTCAGATGGCCAGGAAGTGGTTCTGCCGTTCCAGGACATACTCCATACGGATTTTACGATTCCGACTTAATTTTCAGGTCAGATGCACAAGCATCTGCTATTTGGGCAGCATACAGACTGGGATACCCAATTGTTGACATAGAAATGTTGGATGTTAACTTTTATGCCGCGTTTGAAGAAGCCGTAAATGAATATGCGGCTCAAGTAAACCAAATGAACATTCAGAATTACTTATTGACATTTCAAGGTCAAAGTATATCTGCTTTAGGAAATTTGACTGGAAAAGCAGTAACCGCTGATAATTTACCTTACATAATTGAAATTGGCAAGGGATATGGTAGAGAAGTAGGCGTTGGTGGTTATGCAGATTGGAAAAAAGGATTTGTAATAACTCAACCATTACAACAGACTTATGACTTACAAGAACTTTGGGCAAACGAGGTTGAAAATTGTAATCGTATTGAAGTGATGAGAATATTTCATGATTTTCCACCTGCATTTGCTCGTATTTACGACCCATTTTCCATGACCGGTATGAGTTATTCAAACGTAATGAATGAAATGGGATTTGGTGCCTACTCTCCCGCAGTTCAATTTTTAATGACTCCAATTTTTGAAGATTTGCTTCGTGGACAGGCAATTGAATTTAATGATATGGTTCGTAAATCTGCATATTCATTTGAATTGGTAAATAATAAATTGAAACTGTTTCCGATTCCAACATTCTCATTTAAGGTATATTTCAATTACATGGTTCGTAATGATAGACTAAGTGGTTCATTGGCAAACAATAACAATCCATCAGGAAGTGTTGCAGATTATGCTAATATTCCATACAACAATATAACTTATAGCACCATAAATTCAGTCGGTAAACAATGGATTCGTAAATATTTCTTGGCAGTTTGTAAAGAAATGTTGGGCATTATTCGTCAAAAATATCAATCGCTTCCAATTCCTGGCGGCGAAGTAACCTTGGATGGTGCCGAACTCCGTAGTGAGGCCCAACAAGAGAAAACAGACTTGATTACCCAATTAAGAGAAACATTACAAGCCGCAAGTCAAAAACAATTGATGGAGAATCAAGCATTACAAGCGGAACAAATGCAAGAAACATTGAAAAGAGTTCCACTATTTATCTACATAGGATAATATGAAAAAATCACAACTAAAACCTTTAATTAAGACTGTGTTGAGAGAAATGTATAAAAAACAACTCAACGAGTGGTCATCTGGAACAGTAGAAGACCATGAAATTGAATTTGAATCTCTTGTGATTCCAGGCCTAACAACTGATACAGACTCCGTGATGGTGACTGTCAATATTGAATATGAAGCCCAACCAGGAGTAGAAGCGAAAGGTATGTTTGGGCCGCCTGAAAATTCATCCCCAGCAGAAGGCGCCGAGGCAAACATTACTGATTGGGATTTTGTATTGTTGACTATTACACCAGAACAAGGTCAACCAAAAGAAATTGACAATTTTAGAAGTTTATCCGAAGAACAGTTTAACGTCTTGAAAAAGGCGGTGAACGATTACATTGAAACAAACCGAGAAAAACTTGAAGGTGACATTATAGAAAAATTAGACAATGAAGAACCAGATTACGACGAACCAGACCGTGAAGACGATTATTTTGAAGATAGATAAATTATGAAAACTAGATTATTTGAAAATACAGGTGGCAATAAATTTAGATTGCTAAAAGAGAATACCAATGTAAATGAATCACTTGTGGCGTCAGGCCTCAAGAAAGTTTTCATGAACGCAGGTGGAGATATTTCTTACAATCGTGTAGAGGCAGTTGGTATGGGTTATATCAAAGACATCAACACCGCTAAACAAGTTGCGCTTCAAGAAGCCAGAATTTTAGCCAAAGAATTTGGATATAAAGAAGATGAAAATAAAGCCAAATTTGTAAAAGAAAATGATTTCTCAAAACTTGATGCTCAGAATCCTTCACACGCAGGTGCGAAGATTGGTTCAAATGAAGGCGGTCAAGAAGGCGATATGTCAAATCAAGAAGAACAACAAGAAGTTCAAATTGGTAACAGTATTAAAAAATTGTGTCAAGATGCACTGAACAATGATACTGATGACATGAACAAATTTATACTCGCTTTAAACAAAATTGAAGAATTAGCAAACAAATTAATTCAGATGCATCAATAATATGGGATTATTAGGACGATTTTTTAGTCCGAGAGATTTGAAGTTAGTCACTTCATTGAACGCGGAATTAGCAGGAGACATCATTCAAACAGAAGTCTTCATCTATAAAATTTGTCCTGAACAAACCATAATCAATATCTACGGAGAATCCAGTCCGCAAAATGGTAAAATGTTTTGGCCAGGAGTTGAATGTACCTGTCTTATTGATAGAGCAGATATTGATACAAATTATGACCAATTTGGTCCTGATAGAAATCAAACTGTAGTATTCAAGTTTAGAGAAGACAATTTAAAATTGGTCAATCTTTATCCAGAAGTCGGTGATATCGTTGAATTTAACAAACGTTATCATGAAATTGACAACGTTGTTCAAGAACAATTTCTTGGAGGAATATCCGACAAGAGTTTGAGTATCATTGTTAATACTCACTACTCAAGACTGAGCAAACTCAGTCTTGTAAATAGACAAGTATAATATGGCATGGACAGGCGACCCAAATAATCCGGTTCCTAATATTGGAAATGCTAAGGGGGATTTAAGTCAGGAACTAGCACATCAATCTTCGGTTTTAAGTGAAAAGAAGATTGAAATCAATCGTGCGTATCAAACTCGTAGAGACACTGACAAACAAAAAGATAATACAGTAACTTTATTAGATATTGATACAACAATATTTACACAATTACAAACATTTCAATTAACCGTAACAGATGAAGGCAATCAAATAAAAGTTCCTGTATTTTATTCATCTCCAGAAAAATGGAAATCAATTCAAGTTGATGGTGTAATACGTGATTATAATGGAAAATTAATTTTGCCTGCTATAACATTACAACGAACGACCACCGAAAAAGACGATACAATGAGGATGTTTAATAGATATCTTACGTATCCTGTGATGAGGCAACATTCAGAAAAAAATCGTTATACAAAATTCAACATTTTAATTGGACAAAATGCTCCTATAAATGAAGTATATGATGTTGTTATGCCTGACCATATGTTAATAACATATCATTTTATAATTTGGACAGAATATATAGAACAAATGAATACGCTCGTAGAACGATTGAATTTTGAAACCGAAGATTATTGGGGAAATGTCAGAGGACTTCGTTTTAGAACTAGAGTAGATTCATTTGCACATACAACCGAACTTCAAGTTGACCAAGATAGAATTGTAAAGACCGAATTTGATTTATTAGTCAATGCGTATTTGTTGCCTGATACTAATTTTGGATTGGAAGGTGATGGTCGTCATCCTACAACGAGAAAATGGATGACTCCTAAGAAAGTCATAATGGGAGAAGAAACCACGGTAAGTAATATAAATCAGGTTGCTCCATTACCAGAAAATGTAGAAAAATGGAGAAATCCAAATTATCCAAATTTACAAAAAGACGTTCCAATTGAACCGCCTCCATTTGTTCAAGGAAATCCTTTAAATACATCTGGCTCTATATTACAGTAATTTTCAATGCCCCTATATTTATTAGGCAACGATAAGGTAATTAGATGTCCATTATCAACACAAATCCAAATCCAAAAGATGTTGTCATTCTTCAACGTGACAGCACAAATACGTATTATGGGGAAACCCACATATCAGGTTCGGATTTAATTTTATACATTGATAATACCGGATACATCAATGCAGATGATTCTGCATCATTTTATTCAAAATACCCTCCTTCAAGCGCATCTGCGTCTTACGCCATAAGCGCATCACATTTTATATCGGACGTTCCTTATCCTGTTGATAGTCGTTTAGTAAAACAAAATGTTACTGACAGAAATGCCATTGACCTTGGTTCGAGATATGAAGGATTGACGGTCTATGTAATTGACGACGAACAAGAATATAGACTTGTAGGCGGCACGAATAATTCATATTGGGTTGCTGTTCCTGTTTCTGCTAGTTACGCTCTTAATTCTACTTTTGCTACAACCGCATCATTCGCTTTAAATGGTGGCGGCGGTGGAAGTGGAACATTATTGGGTGCAAATGGATTTGTGCCGGTTTGGTTAAATAATAACTTTACTTCCGGCAGTTTAATTTGGGTTACAAAAAACAACATAGGATTTAATACACCAAATCCGGTTGCGACTGACACATTCACCGTCACAGAAATGAGTAGTTCACAGATTTTGTGGACACCAACATTACTAACCATTCCTTCAAGATTTTGGTTCAAAGCCGATGCTATTTCATTGGTAACGGCAAGTTTCATTGATTTATGGCAAGATTCAAGTCCATATAAAAATCATGCTACAGCCTCAAGCCCTTCAGCAAGACCTCTATTGGTATTTGATGTATTGAACAGTCAACCGTGTGTTAGGTTTGATGGTAGTAATGACCAATTAAAAGTCTTGACTCCAACATCTGTTAGTGCAAGTGCAGTGACAGCATTCGTTGTTGCAAGAGTGGCAAATTATGCAAGTTCTGTTACCCCATCTAACATGGGAACATTATTTGGTAACAGTCATCCTGGTAATGATAGAGACATGGTAGTTGGTAACTTCTTTAACGGCGGATTGGGAAGATTTACTTGGGATGTTTATACCGAAGATAAATCTACAAATTATTTTGCTGAATGTCCTGTGACTCCATTTAATGCAAAAACCGGCGAGTGGTATATTAACACGGTTATTGTCAACGGAGCGTCAAGCACCAACACAATTTACTTGAGTGGTTCTGCATCAGGTTCTAGCACCGCCACTTTATCAAGTAATTTGGATTTGAGAGATTTATACATCGGTTATGAATCCGCATCAAACCAACCATTCAACGGTGATATTGCTGAAATTTTGATTTTTACGTCATCAATGACGAATCAAAATCAACAATATATTGAAGGTTATTTGGCTTGGAAATATGGATTACAAGGAAGTTTGCCGTCGTCACACCCATACAAAGCAACAATGCCTATCCCATCTGGAAGCGTGGGTAACATTCAGGTATGGAAAGATTACAATGGTAATACAGTTGCCGCTTTAAGTTCTAGTGGAATATTATACGGAACCGCATCAAATGCTATTAGTGCTTCTTGGGCACCTGGAGCAAATTCTGTGTCATCATCTTGGGCATCACAATCATTAAGTTCAAGTAATTCTGTAAGTTCATCTTATTCGTTTACCGCTTCGAGTGCCGTTAATGCTTTTCAAGCCGTTTCTGCATCATGGGCGCCTGTAGGAGCTAGTTCTACTGCCATATCATCATCCTGGGCGAGTGAATCATTTTGGTCAACATCAGGCTCATTTGCATCTTCATCAGTGTATGCTACTTCGGCATCGTGGGCATCTAGGTCAATTTTTGCTTCTACGGCATCGTGGGCAAGTCAGTCAATGAGTTCAAGTTTTACTTTTACTTCATCATTTGCCGTCACTGCTTCATATGCTACCAATGCAAATCCAAATGCAGTTTCTGCATCTTGGGCATCACAATCATTAAGTTCAAGTTTTGCAATAACAGCCTCTTATGCTACCAATGCAAATCCAAATGCAGTTTCTGCATCTTGGGCATCACAGTCTATTTGGTCGGTAAGTTCAAGTTTTGCCAGTCAATCAATAAGTGCTTCATGGGCACCGCCAATTCCAAGCAATTTTTCAATATCATCATCTTGGGCATCGGCGTCATTATTTACACTATCATCGTCATTTGCGTCGAGTTCATTTAACTCTACAACCGCCTCCTTTGCTTTAAAGGCATCAACCGCGGTTTCTGCATCGTGGGCAAGCCAATCAATTAGTTCAAGTTTTGCTATTAGTGCTTCATGGTCGCCGCCACAAAATAATTCAACGGCTTTATCAGCATCATGGGCATCACAATCATTGAGTTCGTCATATGCTACACAAGCATCAACCTCATTCAATGCTATAAGCGCCTCATGGGCGCCGCCATTAGGAATTTCAGGAACAGACAATTATGTTCCAAAATGGTTAAGTAATTCATTAACCGCAACAAGTTTAATTTATGATACTGGAGTGTCAGTTGGTGTCAATGCCACATCATCACAAATTGACGCGGCGTTTACAGTGGAAGCATTTAATTCAGGCTCATCAATATTGTGGACGCCTCAATACTTAACTGTTCCGGCGAGAGTTTGGTTGAGAGGTAATGATTTGACCGGCAGCACAAGTGCATCAATAGCAATATGGCCTGATACTGGGTCTTACGGAAATTACTTTACACAATCGACTGCCGGAAATCAACCATTTTTGGTATCTGCTTCACTTAATGGTTATAACGTAGTTCACTTTGATGGTGTGAATGATAGATTGGCAGCAATTTCAGGCAGCACGTCAATAACACAATCGTCATTGAATGTGTTCGTAGTTGCTAAACCTAATACATACCCAACGTCCGTTGCGGTGGGTTCTACAGGAGATATTATAGCCAATGGCCATTCAGGCAATTCTAATGACTTTCAAATCGGCCCAAGAACATTAAGTGGTGTAAGAGAGTGGTCTTTGTATAATGAATCAAGCACTACCAATTATGATATTAATGCGCTAGCATCAATATCACAATCATGGCATATAGTCAACGGTGCAATCAATGCTAACAGTTCAATTTTAACGGTTTATATTAACAATGCTGCTACAAGTTCTGGTGTTGTTAACGGTTCTCCATTGATTGATTTAAGAGATATGTTTGTTGGTTTTGAACCCAACTTTGGTGTTCCTTTCAATGGTGATATTGCCGAAATTTTAATTACAACAAGAGTTCTTTCGGATGCAGAACAAAGAAAAATGGAAGGATATTTGGCATGGAAATATGGCCTGCAAAACAATCTACCATTTAACCATCCTTACATTAATGTTGCTCCATACTCTTTGGATGCAGGTGCCATTCAATCGTGGAAAGATGTAACATCTACGACTGTTGCCTATGTTAGTAGCAGCGGTCTTTATGTTGGAACCGCATCTTGGGCAAATAATGCAATATCGGCATCTTGGGCACCACCATCCGGTGTGTCTGCTTTTGCTGTGTCATCGTCTTGGGCATCACAATCATTAAGTTCAAGTTTTGCAGTTTCTTCGTCCTACGTTCAGTTCACAACTGGAACGGATGGATATCACATTCGTTGGATTGGAACGGGGTCATTATCAAGCACAAGTTCAATTTATGAAAATGGAAGTGGTGTAAGTTTATTTTCGGCGGCACCGACAGGCAGTTTTTCAATATTAAACAATACAAGTGATGCAACAAATACAGCAGGTGCTAATACACACATTTTATTAAGAAATTTATCTGGTGCTCAAGCATCTATTGCCGCATACATGGGGACAACTTTAGGTGGTAAATGGAGAGTAGATAATTTAAAGGATGTAGTATATGCTTCATATGCAAATGTTACTACTGATGGACATTATTTTGCCGTAAATGGAGATTATGGTTCCGGTGGAACTACAAAACAAAAAATTACAATCGGCGGTGTAAAAATTGGTCAGGCTTTGACCAATGATTCTCCTTCTGCTTTATTACACATCGCCGGTGGTGATGGAACTGCAACGAGAGGTCAGATGAAATGGGATTCATCGACGCTTCTATCTTCCCCAGAAGCCGGTGTGGTAGAATTCAATACTGATAAGTGGTATTGCACAATTAATACAGGCACAGCCAGAAAAGAATTTGCTATTTGCGATATTCCATTAGCATCCGGTTCATTAGTCGGTGTAACTACAAATGGACGTTTAATTAATGCTACAGGTTCAGGTATAGTGTGGGGTGTTTCAGGAAGTTATGCAATTAATTCATTGTCAGCCAGTGTTACTGGAACATTAGTTAATGCACCATTCTTTGTTCCATTTGTTCAAAATACTGGAAGTCAACCTTTGTATGTATCAAACTTTAAAACGTTTCAATACAATCCGGCAATTGGTACACTTACACTTTCAAATATTACCGCAAGTTTATTTGGAACATCGTCATGGGCAATTACGGCATCATATGCTTTTGTTTCTACAACATCAAGTTATAGTATTACATCATCATACGTTGCTAGTGCAGACACAGCAACATCTGCTTCATGGGCCAGTCAGTCATTAAGTGCTTCATGGGCACCGGTTCCACGTTCTGCAAGTTTTGCAAGTTCATCAATTTTTAACATAAGTTCGTCGTGGGCCAGTCAGTCTTTGAGTTCGTCGTGGGCGTTTCAATCAATTAGTGCTTCATGGGCGCCCCCAGTGG